>Ga0209591_10002359_pt1 | contig 22693 bp, 21 predicted proteins | sample MAT01_FD_187207 | JGI IMG/M metagenome (GOLD analysis project Ga0209591, IMG submission 187207) | Freshwater microbial communities from Lake Fryxell liftoff mats and glacier meltwater in Antarctica - MAT-01 (SPAdes) (version 2) | ecosystem: Environmental > Aquatic > Freshwater > Ice > Liftoff... | reverse complement strand
CCACAACCTGTCCGGCGAGAGACCCCAGCGGGCGAGATTCCTGCGACGCGGCGACGGCCACGAGTCGCACCAATGGCTTCTCCGCCTTCGCGATGACGACGTCGCCCCCGGCGACGACTTCGGCGATGAGTCGGGACAGCTGAGTCTTTGCCAGATGGATGTTCACAATTTTCATAGTTACACTGAGTCCAGTCTGTCCTTTTCGGCTGGCAAGACCAGGCCATGAGGGAATCGACGCCACACAGCACGCCACTTGCCCCTCGAGCACCGGTAGCGCATTCGACGGCTTCCACCAGTACGTCGGACACATACGCGGCGAAACTTTCATCTCGTTGAAGGCGACGTTGCTGCCGAATGTGGAAGCCGGGGTGGATCCAACTCGGCGCGCGCCAGGAGATCGTGATCTGTCAGGATCATGGTCGCTGGTCCATCGGCGACAAGCCGACCAGCTTTGAGCATCGATGGCCACATCCCCATCCTCATCCTCAGAAATCGTCGCGTACCCGTCATCTCGCTGCCGTTCAGGAAGTGGACCTACCGCGCACTAGCGTTCGGCCAGCGCGACATGCCGAAGTTGTGAAACACCCCACGCTGCGAAGCCCAGTGCCGGCAGCACCACGATCGCCAGCGCCAGCAGCACCCGACGAAGGAGCGCCGATGCCGACTCCTCCTGATACGCGAACTGCGGCAGCGCCAGCATATCTGCAGGCGTGATCGTCGCTTCGGCGAAGACGCGTCGGAAAAAAAACTGCTGCCACGCTCGGTGGAAACTGTCGAGCTGTGTCGCGTAGTGCCTATAGCGATCGACGCTGCGACCCGTAATATCGTGCAACACATCCGCCATCAGAATGGCAGGACTCAACACGCGAAGACGGTCCGCGGCGGACCGTTGTGCGTCAAGTGCCGCATCAAAGGTGGCATAGGTCGGACGCATCGCGTCTTCCGTGCGTTCTTGCAAGGCGATCGTACGACCCCATGCGTTCCTGGATGACAGCGCACCAAGCTGTGCCATCTCTGGATGATCGGCCAGAAACTGACTGACCGCCGTGTCGCCCTGCGCGGCGGCTTGATCACTCACGCGGCGTAGCTCGGTCGTCAAGGCGACGCGAGACGGCGCAGGATACAGCGTCGTGACGGCTGCCGACACGAGCGACGGGATCACGACCACCACCGCCAACCACACGCCCAACAGGGCGAGTGCATTGGTCGCCGAGCTGCGCCCCAACGCGTTGACGGCAATCGACGCGCTGATCCAGAAGGCACTGTAGACCAACACCGCAAGGAACCAGAGCGCCAGCGACGCCAGCACGCCCGGCGCGCCCAACGATATGCCCGACGTCGCCACCACCAGCACCGTCAACACCATCGTGAGCCCGATCACGAAGGCCGCACGCACGGCCAACTTGAGCAGCAACACTCGGCGCGCCGACACGGGCTGCGACAACATCAGCGCCATGGTCCCCTGCTCTCGCTCCGACGACACCACGTTGTACGTGAGCGCGAGAATCAGCAGCGGAAGCACGAATACCACCGCGTACGACAAGTCAAATCGCCCAGCCAACAAGTTGTGAGGATTCTCGATTTCGTCGTTCACGATGAACGACTGCTTGCTGCGAATCGACACCTTGGTGTAATACGGGAACAGATCACTGGATCCAACGGCGAGTGGCGCCAGCGGCGCCGACGGCAGGATCGCATACCGCACGGCGCCCGTGGCGCCGAGCGCACCGGCGGGGGCGATGCTCACCGTCGTGTCTCCAGCAGCACGGCGCGACACGCGATCCTGCAATCTGGCGAGCCGCTCCCCTTCCTCGGCAGATACCGACGAGATTGTGCGCGCCTGAAATCGCGCCCACGACATCCCGTTCCATGCGCCGTACACCATCATGGCCCCGAAGAGAAATACCATCAGCCACGGGGTACGATCTGCCGCCAGCATCTGCCACTCGAAACGCAGTAATCGTGACGTGCGCATCGCTAGTCTACGCGAAACACAGGGGCGCTGACAAAGGCGACCATGGCCAGCACGAACCACACGCCCAGCGTCGCGAGCGCACGTCGTTGCGGCGCAATCGCCGCTTTCACCGTGGGCGCATCATAGGCAAACGCGGGATAGCGCGCCCAGACATCCGGCGAGGCCTTCCAATCCCACGCGCCGGTCTGCGTATTATCCCGGAAGTAATCGTTCGAAAATTTGATCAGTCCGCGACGATACCCCTCAGCCTTCGTGGCGAAATCCCGATGCTGCTCGACATCGGTGCCGGCGAGTCCCATACTGAGTGATCGCACGGCCAACAACGGCGCAACCAAGCCACCCAACTGGGTCAGTCCGTTCTGCGCGCGATACTGGTTGTACAGCGCATTGAAGTGCTTATCGAAGACTTGATTCCCGTATTCTTCCGACTCCTGCATGGCAATGGCGTCGAAATTCACGGGCAGGGCGTCGACCGAGAGCACGCCGTATTCCTTGAGCGCTTTCGCCTCGACCACTTTCCGGCGTTCGTCGGCCGGATTGTGTCCATCAATCCCACTGGTCAGATCTTCGGCGACGGCCTTCTGAAACTCAAACGACGATGTGGTAGGGTACACCCGCCGAGCCAGGTCGGTGACAGCGCGTGGCGCGATCAGCGAGTTGACGCTCCAAAACGCCAGCAGCACCAGCAGCGCAGCGCGCGAACTGCGCGAGCGCGCCGACACGGCAAGCGTGATCGCCAGCATAACCACGAAGTAGGCCAGATACACCGCAACCATCGAGACGAAGCGAATGATGTCGTCGGCACCTCGGCTAAAGCCGGCGCTGAGGAAGAGGGCGAGCACACCAAGCACGGTTGCCGGTATCACGACGACGCTGAGCGCCCCTGCCGTCCCAAGCGCTTTGCCTTTCAGGAGCTGCGTCATGGGCACGCCCATCGCCGCGAGCTGCTTGAGCGTGCCGCTTTCCCGTTCGGCTGCGAACGCCGGAAAGGCGAGCATGATAATCAACAGCGGCAACAGCATTTGCAACACGGCGGCTGCGGTCCACTCGCCAAACCGCGCGACCGCAGCCTGATCCATGGCCGGACGTCGCGTGAACTCGTTCTGCTTGTGCGCCTCCAACCACGTCGTCACACCGGTATAGTTGTCGACGCCATAGTCCACGAAGGAGAGCGGCATTTTTGGCTTGAACACCCACAGACCGTAGTGCGCTGCGGAGTGCGGATTTTTTGCGCCCTGGTCGATCCAGAATCCGCGCATCGCCGTTTGTGCCGCCTGCTGTTCAGCGGCGAGCGCCTTGTAGCTCCGCACACCGGTCAGCGTGGCGATCGTGATCAAGCACAGCACCATCGCGCTCGCCCATCGAAACCGTCCATCGCGAAACATCTCCGTCATTTCTTTGCGCGCGACTCGCATGAGCGTCGCGCTACCGGCCACCGCTTGACTCGACATACGTGTATCCTGGGTAAAGTAAGGGGAGCGCGTGTCTTCAGTCCTTCATGTGCTGCAGATACAGTCGTTCAAGATCGGCATGCCCGATATCCGCCGTCTGCATATCCGCCACGAGGCGGCCATGCTTCATGATGCCGACGCGCGTCCCCGACTCCTTGGCGCGAAACAGATCGTGCGTGGCCATCAGGATCGCGGCCCCACGCTCACGCAGGCGGGCGATCAACCCGGAAAATTCGTTCGAGGCCTTGGGATCGAGACCCGACGTCGGCTCGTCCAGCAACAACACATCGGCGCGCTTCGCGGACGCAATGGCGATGCCGACCTTCTGTCGCATCCCTTTGGAGTACCCGCCCACGCGCTGGTCTACCTGGTCGGGTCGCAGTCCCGCATCGGCGAGAAACTCCACCAGTTGCTCTCGACGAAACGTTTCATTCGTCGCGAGACTCGCGAAGTACTCGAGGTTTTCGAGCCCCGTGAGATTTTTGTACAGCATCACCGTTTCCGGGATGTACGCGATATGTCGTTTACTGCCGATCGGGTCTTTCGTGACGTCGATGCCGCACACCAATGCCTCACCGCTCGTAGGTGCAACGAAGTTGAGAAACAGATTGATGGTGGTGGTCTTGCCGGCTCCGTTGGCACCAAGCAGGCAACACACTTCCCCCGCATGGATATCCAGCGTGAGGGCGTCGAGCGCGGTCACTGCGCCAAAGCGCTTCGTGAGCGCGCGCGCAGACAGTCGCGGAGAGGATGTGGAGGCGACAGATGTCACGACAAGAGGGACCGGGAAGTGGAAGTCGTGTGTTGCGCGCACACGGATTACTGTTGATAGTACACTCTCACCATCAAACTGCAAGCAGGCGCGGGCACACCGGCCTGTCGCGCCATAGCCACCCCCGTACTTCTCGCCTCGACCACCCCATGCCCACCCCTCCTCTCCCGAGACGTATGAACGGCAATCAGACGATACCTGATGCTACCGGCATTCTGATCGCAACGGCCTGTGCCATCCACTGCGTGGCAACGCCGGTGTTTGTCTCAGCCCTCGCGGTAATCGGCGTCGGCGGCGGCGAGAGCCCCGTCCTGGAGTGGGGGTTTTTTATCGCGGCGGCCGTGGTTGGTGGTCTGACACTTCGCGCCGGGCAGCGGCGACACGGTCAGCCGGGGCCGCGTCGGTTTCTGCTCATGGGTTTGCTCTCGCTCGCTGTTGCCCGTGCGCTCGCGGAGTCGCAGCCGTTTGTCGAGACGGCCTTGGTGGTGGTGGGCGCGGTCTCCATCGTGGGCGCGCATCTCCTCAATCTTCGCGCGAGTCATCATTGCAGTTCGCCATCGGAAGCGCGCCCGGTACCGTGCTCGCTGCATCGGTCAGACGAGCATGGTGGAAGGGATTGAATCGTGCGAGAATCTCACATTCGGCGTTTGCGTGACGAGGTGCCCACGCGACGGCTACATCTGCCGCAGCCACGAGAGCTTGACGATCAGTGACTGGACCCCTGGCGCGAGCGTGCCCTGAATCGGCTGGAGGTCGTTGTAAACCACGTGCACGAACGAGAGTGGCGTAAACTCCCAGCTGAAGCGGGCATTCAGCGCGCCACGTTGCTGCACCGTGTTGTACTGATAGAAGGCGCTCCATTGTACGCGCGGCGATGCGAACACACGCAGCTCGGGGCCGGCGAGGTGTGTGACGAAGGCGGTGTCGCGCGCGCCGAGCGCACGGAACGCGTTCATCTCATAGTTGGCACGCAGTGCGATGTACGGATTAGGCGACCACCGACCCGAGACCGCGGTGCGATGGAGTTGCCCGTCGAAAAACCCGCCGGTGGAGATGTTCGCGGTGGCGGCGAGTTGCGCGCTCTGATCGGTTTTTGCATCCGCGCCGATGCGACGGGTGTCGTGACGGCCGGCCGGCGTGCGCACGTTGGCAAAGAGCTGCACATCGCGATCGGGGCGCTGTTGCTCGATGTTGAGATACGGCCTGATCGTGGCGCCGTTGCGTAGCAGGACCTCGAGAGAGCTCGTGATGATCCCCTCCTGCAAACGCATCGATGAGGGGTCTTGATAGAAGTAGGTCGTGACGCCCGACTTGAACCACACGACCGAGGCGGGGCGCCATCTAGGTTGTGCCGTCCAGCTGATCGCCGGGCTGGTCAGGAACACGTTGGCCCGCGAGACGAATCCCGTGCGCGGCGCGTAGTCGCGGGTGACCCATGCGCCGAGGATGCCTGTATACAGGCGCGGCGACTCCCGCCCGACAAAATAGGTGGCGGCAAACCCGGTAAGACCCTCGCTTGCGGGTGCGTTCGCCAGCGCGGCCGACTCCGTCGACGTGGAAAGGGTGCCACTCAGCTGAATTTTCTCGCCGATGCGCGTGATGGCGTCAACCGCCGTGACCACGTTTGTTGAGCGAGGCCGCGTGGTCGATGCAGGATCAGCGGTATCATCGCCGCCATCGCGACGGACCGCAGCGGTCGCGCCGATGCGTGTGGAGCGGCCGAAGAACTGACTGCCGCGCGCCACACCGAAGAGCGCCGACGGTGAACCGACGGCCGCCGCCTGCTGCATGACCATCGCGCCAGCGGTGGTGCGTCCGGTACGATAGGCGTACCGCGCGCCGCCCTGAATGGGAATCGGTGCGCCCGCATCGGAGAGTCCGATGCGCCGCGTAAAGAATGGCTGCATGACATAGCGACCGGAAAGACCACCGGCATTGAGCAGGTCGGAGTTCTCGAGAAAGAACTTACGCTGCTCAGGAAAAAACACGCTGAAGCGCGTCAGGTTGACCACTTGGCGATCAACGTCGGCTTGGGCGAAGTCCGTATTGACCGTGGCCTCCAGCAGGCTGCTCGCCGTCGGTGCCCAAATGATCTCGCCGCCGACGTCTCCCGTCGAGCCGGAGAAAGCGCCTGGGCCGTTATCCCGCGTCGATTGCCCCAGCACATACGGACGCACGCGGATGTTGGCCCGCGGCGGTGGCGGGGCGAGCGAATCGAGCGTGCCGGCGTAGGTGAGCCGCCACGACGAGAACTGTCGCGGATACGGCGACCAGGCGCTCCATTGCAGCGCCCGTCGGGTATTGCGGACGAGGTTCAGGTCCCAACTGGACAGCCCTGCCACATAGCGCATCGACCGCCACGGAATCGCGAATTCGGCAAACCACCCGCTGTCGCTGCGCGTGGTCCGCACCCGCCACAGCGCATCCCAGTTAAAGTTGGATTGATCACCGCCGTCGAACGCCTGCACGTCGGCCTGCGAGCCCAACGGACTCGTTTGGAATTGAAAGGCCGTGCGACCATCCCCCAGCGAACCCACGGTGATGCCGAATACGTCGCTCTCACTCGCCTCAAAGTCCCGCCGCAGATCCTGCATCCGCAGCGACGACAAGCCAGCGCTGTCGCGGTTGAACGCACCGACATACAACTGCTCGTCGTCGAACAGGATGCGCACCTCGGACGGAAAGCGCGTGGTCGGCACATAGTCTTGTCGGACCTGTGCAAAGTCGGACGCGACGGGCGCGAGGCGCCACGCCGGCTCGTCCAGCCGCCCGTCGATACGAATGGGCTGGGCCGTCCGCCGTGCCACCAGGGATCGACGCGTGGCCGCGGTGGGCTCGGGCACCTCGGCCACTTGTCCGTGCACCACCATCGGAAGCGCGGGCAGCGCAATGAAGAGCGTCAGGAATGCAGCGGCAATCGTCAACCGCGTATCGCGGGTTCGAGGAGCTCGATGGTCCGAACACGCGATCACAATAATTCCCATGCGAAGGTAAATTGCGCGCGCCCGCGCGCCGTTCGATCGGTCAGCAGAAGCGCGGGATGACGCAGCATGCCGACCCCGACACGGGCGCGCGCCCATGTGGCGTCACGTTGCTGCACCTCATACATCAGCTCCAGTGACGTGGTCCATCGGGCGGTTTGCAGCAGGCGCGCATCGTCGACCGCAATCACGTCGGTGATGCGCGTGATTTGCGGCACGTCGAGCGACGACTCGATAATGCGCGTGGTCGAGCCGGACAGCGCCACCAGCCACGGACTCTGTCCGCGCACCCGGTGCCCGATGGTGGCCGTGGGCCGCCAACTGCGCACAGACCAGCGAGCCTGCGCGGCGACATCGCGTCGTTCGAGTCCCATAGGCTGCACACCCGCGCTGACGCGCCATCGCCCCGCACATGGATCCTCCCCGCGCCACCAGGTTACCGACAGCGGGGCCGACCAGCCGCGGTCAATGGCGTTGACGGCCGCAAAGATCGGATCAGTGCCCCGCGACGTCTCGTGCACGATGCGCGCATCCAGTTCGATCCCACCGTCACGGCCGTGCGCCGCCGTGGGCAGGGCACCACGGCGCACCCCCGCGCGTCGCTCATGTCGCAACAGCAGGCGACCACCGTAGCGCAGTACCCGTGACGTGCCGCCGGTAACCGGCGTGGCAATACCATCGCGAGCATCGATGACAAGACGCCGCGCATTGCCCGACGCCGCGATCTGCCACGCGTCTCCGCGAAACGCGTAGCCCAGCGTACCGCCGGCCGCTCGTCCCAACATGGCGCGTTCTCCGGTGATCAGTTGTGTCCGGTCGAACGTCGCGATGCCGCGAAGCCGAAAGAGCACTGGATACTCCGTGCTCGATCCACCACCGATTTCAAGATCCTCGCGGACCCACTCGCGGCGAACGACCGCGCCGAACTGATGATGTTGGTGCGTAAACGAGAGCGCCGGTGCCAGCTCCACCAGCCGGCGTCTCGAGAGTGGCCGCGGGTCATTTTGCCTGGCGCCTTGCCCCAAGGCGTAGTCGACGCCAACGCCGCCACGCCAACCCCGCCACGCCGGCGATGCCGCGGTCGTGGCAAGCGTCAACACATCACGACGAAAGTCGCCGCCGATCGAGTCGGCCCAGCTGTATTGCATACCATCGTACACCTCGGCATGGTGCCGCCAGCGCACGCCGGCGTCGGCGTGACGCTCGTAGCCGACGCGCCCCAGCGCACTCCACGCACGAATCAACTGGCCCCCTTCGGCGATCAGCGCCGCACGTGTCGTTGTCGCGGCGTCCTGCGGCCGATGCGAGGTGCCGTCGACGTATGACAGTTCAACGCGGGTGCGTCGCCACGCGCGCGCGTCGGGCACCGCCGTAGCGGCGTCGCTGGCATTGCCGGCCACGCGCCACAGCGATACCGCTGTGTCCGTTGGGGCGAACGTTGCCGCGATCACGTCGGAACAGCACGCACGCAGCGGAGACGTTCCCGTCGCGCGTGACGACTGCGCCTGAGCAGCGCCGGCCGACAGGCACAACGCGAGCAGAACGGCAGCGTGTGCGATGCTCGCGTGTGCGCTGCTCGCGTGTGCGATGCTCGCGTGTGCGATGCTCGCGTGTGCGATGCTCGCGTGTGCGATGCTCGCACGAGCGGACATTGTATGTGCTACCCTCTTCACGCGACGGCGCTTCGTCAAGGCAAACCGAACGCGCGCGGCGTCGGGGGCGTGATCAGCGTGAAGTCGTTGGTGCCATTATTGGTGTCCTGCAGCACGCGTCGCGGCCCGATGGTCGCGGCCACCTTTCGGCGCGCCGACTGTGAGTTGTACGTACTGCTGGCAAATACGAATCCGGCGTCGAGCGCCGCGGGCACACGCTTATAGGCGCCGCTGCTCCCATTCTGCAATGCTTCAAACGCATCGATCACGGCAGACACCGGCACACGCGTGGCATACGTGGACGTCGTTCCCGGCACGATCACGCTGTCAAGCGTCGCCGGATTGTCGACGCGAAAGAGCACCAGTCCGGGTCCGAATACGGTTATCAGCCAGTCGAAGCCGCCACGAAACGTCAGGCGTGTCAGATTCGGTACCGTCGGGGAGTCCAGATCGCGTCCGTCGACGCGCTCGTTGTAGGTCTCCCAATCGGCGTTGCCGAGGTTGACCGGACTGGCCGGATTGCCGAGCGGGTCATTGCGATGATCGATCCCATCCTGCGCGATGAGAATGCTCTGCCCTGGCGCCAGCGGTCGCTGCTGCGCGGTGCCGGGGATTTGCCAGATGCTGGAGACGTATACGTTCTGCGCGTCCGTGTTGAAGGGGGTTGGAACGTTTGTCGGGTTGATCTGTCCGGAGACGCCGTACGTGTCGGCGATGAGTAAGCCGCCGGTGAAGATGGTATCCGTCGAATTGTTGTAGATCTCGATGAACTGATCACTGAAGTAGGTGCCGTTGCTTGGCGTCCTGGAGCCGGTGAAGTAGACCTCCTTGATCACCAGATCACCCAGCCGCGACCCCGCCAAGCGTGTCGAGAGCGGCGCTGCCGGTGCCGCGAGGATAGACCGCACGGGCTCGACGGAGTTGAGGGTGATCGCGGTGCGTTGTCCCGTGAGGGTCAGCGCTTCATCGGGGGTCAGTGCACGCGATGCAGACACCACGTAGTTGCCGGGCAACACGCGAGCGAACAGCGCCACGCCCTGTGCATTGGCAACGGCCGTGTCGCTCGTGGTGCGTTCGGTACTTGTGAGCAGCACGCGGGCGCCTGCGGCCGCGCTGCTGGCGTAGGTCGAAGGAAATTGCACCTGCACATTCACGGCGAACGTCTGCACTTCGTTCGTGGAATCACTGCATGCAGCAAGGAGAAGCGAGCACAGGATCGGCATCGCGAAGAAGGCGCGCGGCGCGCGGCGGAGTTTCGTCATCGGACGGGACCGGAAAAGGGGATAAAGTCGAGCGCCGACATGAGCTCGACGCCGAAGAACAGCGGCGGATTGCGTCGCTCGAAGCCAATCGATCGGACACGCTGGTACAGCGGCCGATCAGCGAGCGCGTTGTTGGCGAACACCGATAGCTGCGAGCGGGCGGGCAGCGTCTTGGTGAGTCGCATCGTGAGCAGGTGCAGCGGCGGCCGTCGCTCCCATCGCGCCGTCTGCGGCGAGACGGCGCGAATGAGGCCGGCGTATGCCGGAAGCAGTGCCTCGGCAGCTGTCAACGTCGTGATACGACCACTCCGGTCGACGTAGCCAAGCGGCACGCCATTCGTGCGACCGACCGGGCGGTCGTCGTCCACCCACGTGGTCTGCCAGAGCAGCGAGGCGGCAAGGCCGAGGCGCGGGGCACGGTGCACCAATCGCGCGGACGTGATCAGCCGACTCGCCTCGCTGCCCCGTCCCCCATCGTACACGCCCACACGCTGCGGCTGCGTTGCACCGCCGATGAACTGTTCGACGGGGACGTCGACGTCGGTATCCGTCGCGACGGTGCGAAACCACCCGCTGGATACCGAGAGTTGTGTGCGGGCCCGTTGCCACTCGGGAGCCTCGACGGTGAACTCGATGCCGTGGCTGGCGATCTGTCGCGTGTTGCGCGGTGCGTCGTACAACACCACAATACTGTCCACGCGCGAGGGAGTGGGGTCGAGCACAGGCGGCCGACCCGCAGGAAACGCCAGCGCCCGAAACTGCGGTGCCGTCACACCAAGTGGCAGGCGCGACGTGCCGAATGCATTGCTGGTTCGTTCATGAAAGGCCGTGACCATCGCTCGGAATTCGCCACGCGAAAGATCAAGCCCGCCCTCGAGCTTGCGCGCAGTCACCGGCACCAACCCGTCCACGCGAGGGTTCACAACCCGTGTCGTGAACAGGACCAAACGCTCAGCGGGCGTTGGGGGATAATAGTTGTAGGAAATCAGGTCGAAGTAGCGCGGCAGCGGATACAACTGCGACAGCGTGGGCGCTTTTGCCGTCACGCCATACCCGGCCCGTACGCCCAGTCCCCGAAACGGGCGCCACTCGATGTTCGCACGCGGAGCCAACACCGCACGTGACATCATGCCACGATCCAACGCGGGGTCGATGAGGTCCAGTCGCGTGCCGGCCCGCACGTCAAGCGGTCGCCCCCACAGCGCCGCGCGCGCGCGATACTCAGCGTACGGTGCCACCTGCGTCAGCGCGCGCACCGACGAAAAGTCGTCCGGACGGTCGCCGACCGAATAGTTCTGTCGCGGCGGCTCGATCGGGTCGAACTGACGGCCGTTCCCACCGTTCGCATCGTGTCGCACTTCGATGCCGAACATCGGCTCGTGTCGCCATCCACGACGCGACCAATCGCCGCGCGTCTCCAGTCGGAGGTAGCCGTTCTGCGGTCGCCCGTCAACGCGCAGCCGCGTGAGATACTCCGAGCGCCCGAACACGCCGGGTGCAAGCGTATCGCGACGCGCGCCAGAGACCGGAAAGATGTCGCGCGTGATCAGCTCCTGGTATGTGCCAACCTGTTCGGCGACACTGGCACTGGCCACCAACTCACTCGTCCACCCGCGCGCATCGGGCGCGCCCAGTTGCACGCGCCAATCTGCCCGTGCGCCGCGATCGCGTGCCGTCGTGGCGCGTTGGTAGCGACCGTCGTCCGGATCGCGCCGCGCCTCGTCCAGCACCGAGTAGAGTCGCACGCGCAGCGTGGACGACATCGCGGCTATTGGACGAGCGGTCCATGCCAGCTGCATCGTGCCGCGCGTAAAGCGATCGAGCGGCGATCGGGCATCGTCCTGGCTGCGTATCACGTTGGCGTCGACCGACAGTCCGCGCGCGCTCGCACCACCCCAGCCAGCAACCGAACTGATCTCGACGGCAAGCGGATTGGCGCGCACACGAAACTCCGGGCGCTGAGCGCCGGCGCGTGAGGTCACGAGGATTGCGCCGGCCGTGAGATCGCCGTGGCGCGCACTGGGCACCCCGCGAATCACCTCGACGCGTTCGATGTTGTCCGCTGGAATCTGTCGCAGATCAAGGCCACGTCCGGCGGTGCTGGCAAAGGGCGGCGAGGCGTTCGGTCCGCTGTTCAGGATCGTCAGCGACGTCTGCAAGTTTGCGTTGTTCGACACCGGCACCCCATCCAGCACGACGCTGGTACCGAGCGCATTGGCGCGCTCAGCCTCGGCGCCTGGGCCCGGATCGCCCGGGATCGCGGTCGGCGCCTGTCGCAACAACGACTGTCGCGGGCCGGACAGTGATGGATTCAGGGCGGGCTGGCCTGGCACGAGCTGGAGAATGTCGGCGAGGCTCGAGGCCTGCAGATGCTCGATGGCGTCACGCGAAATGCGCGACACACTCCCACCCTCGCGCGAGGCAGCTGCTTCTTCGGCCGTGACCACCATGCGATCGAGCTGCACGGCATGCGACGCCAGTCTTATAAAGATTGGCATACTGTCGACGGCCCGTATCGTGAACGACAACGCGCGACTGGCATACCCCTCCCGGGCGACCACGACTGTGATCTCGCCAGCCGCGACGTTGCCGAAGCGGAACTGTCCTGCGCTATCCGTGACGGTTGCGCGACCGCGGAGCTGCACCGACGCACCGCGGATCGCGCTCCCATCCGTCGCCCGCCTGACCGTGCCATACAGCAGGGTCCCTGGCCCTTGGGCGGCTGTCACTCGTGCGCCGAGCAGCAGCGTCCCGCAGATCAAGGGCGCCGCAAGGATTTTATGCCGTCGGCGCCCATAGATGACCATTGAGTATTGATACTCGGCTATCATTGCTGTTGCAAGCCCGTTATGATTCGCAATACTCATTTATCACGCTAACGCCCGAATATGCCCTCGACAGCAGCCCCGAGCCATGCCGTAGATCGGCGTCTCCCCGTCACGGTCCTGTCCGGATTCCTTGGCGCCGGGAAGACCACGTTGCTGAATCATGTGCTCGCCAACCGCGATGGACTGCGCGTGGCGGTCATCGTGAATGACATGAGTGAGGTCAACATCGATGCGCAGTTGGTGCGCGGTGGCGACGCGGCTCTTTCGCGCACCGACGAGACCTTGGTGGAGATGACCAACGGCTGCATTTGCTGCACCTTGCGCGACGACTTGCTCATCGAAGTGGCGCGCCTCGCACGTGCAGGGCGCTTCGACTATCTGCTGATAGAATCGACGGGCATCGGCGAGCCACTTCCCGTGGCCGCGACCTTCACATTCGAGACGGACGAAGGCGACTCGCTCTCGCACATTGCGCGTCTCGACACCATGGTCACGGTGATCGATGCTGAGCGGTTTGTACGTGATCTTGGATCGCTGGACGACCTGCGTGCGCGGCAACTGGCGCTCTCCGACGAAGACGAGCGCACCATTCCCGATCTGCTCATTGATCAAGTGGAGTTCGCCAACGTGCTCGTCATCAATAAGGTTGACCGTGTGTCGGCGCACGCGCTCGGCGAGCTCCAGGCCATGTTGCGCCATCTCAATCCCGATGCCGAGCAGCTGCTCGCCACGCGTGGCGTCGTGCCGCCTTCGCAGCTGCTCGGGACGTATCGCTTCGACTTCGAGAAAGCCGAAGCGGCGCCGGGGTGGCAGAAAGAACTTGCGGGCGTGCATATCCCCGAGACCGAAGAGTACGGCATTGGCAGTTTCGTGTATCGTGCGCGTCGCCCATTTCATCCCGAGCGATTGTGGGAGCAAGTGCAGGAAGGACTGCCCGGCGTGTTACGCGCGAAGGGGTTTTTCTGGATTGCCTCGCGCGCCGAACTCATCGTGTCGTGGTCGCAGGCGGGACAGATGCTGGAGGTGCAACCGGCCGGCTATTGGTATGCCGTCGCTGATCCGGACACATGGGACGTGGACGAGGCACAGCGTGCGCAGATCGACCTGTTGTGGCATCCCGAACTGGGCGATCGCCGACAGGAGTTGGCGATCATCGGACAACACCTGAATGTCGCACAGCTCACCGCCACACTCGACGCCTGCCTGCTGACGGAATCCGAGATGACGCTCGGTGAACTCGCGTGGTGTGAACTCCCCGATCCGTTTCCGGAGTGGATCATGGAGACGGTGGAGACCGAATGATTGAACCGTCGATGACGCGCGCGCTGGCCGAGCTGTTGGACTGGCAGCTGTGGTACTGGGGACAAGACATCCATCATGCCGACGGCAACGCGCTCCTGGCTTTCGGCTTCGAACGTCATCGCGGCCCCGATGATGGCACGCATCGCTCGTCGGCGTATCGACTCGCGACGGGCGCCCGCGCGAGCGCGTCTTTGCGAGGCTTGACGGAGTTCACCGCGTGGGGCTTCGGTATCTCCGCCGTGCATCGGCACTTTGCTGTTCCGCATCGGAGCCTGCTTCTGGTCCGTCATGAACGATCCGTCGGGCTGTGCTCCGCATCCATCGCCGCCCAGGCGGGGACTCGGGACACGTTGCCCGAACGCCAGCTCCCGCGCTGCGCTGACGACTGGGCCTGCCTCTGCACGACGCTGATCGATGTCGCGCGTTGTTGCGCGACGTATGAACGGTGGGCACGCGCCGAGCTGCGAGACGCGCATCGCACGGAGGCGCATCGCCAGCGTCCACGGCACATTCGGCGCCGTCACGAGCTGCCCACCTTTCTTGACGATCCGTGGACACGCGTCGCAGATCGACTCGCGACATCACTGGCGTCGCTCGCGTCGCTCAATCCCGTTCACGCAGCGGTGGCCTCTTGACCCGGCCTGCGGTGCGTGCAGCCATTCAGTGGTCGATCCTCACCGCCCTGGCGCTTGCCTGGTCGCTTCGCCCTCGACCGTTGACTGCGTCCGCGTTGTATGGCCCCGAACGCGACAGCCTCACGCCGACCGCCGCGCGCGGCAATGGGCCCGCGCCGCGCGCCGACGGCGCGCCAGTCTCCAATACACTGAGGGCTTCGGCACAGCCCCAGCCGTTGATCACGATCAACTGGAGCGTACTGCGCACGCTCGAGTACCGGAGCGGCGCGCTCAGCGACACGTTGCGGAAGCTCAACGGGAAGCGCGTTCGGGTGCCGGGCTTTATCGTTCCGCTCGAGGATTTTCAGGAGGCAGCGAAAGAGTTTTTGTTGGTGCCATACTTCGGTGCCTGCGTCCATGAGCCGCCACCGCCACCGAATCAGATGGTGTATGTGAAGATGCGCGGCGGATCGCACAAGATTTCGATGTGGGATCCGGTGTGGATCGAAGGGACGTTGGAGGTGTCGAAGTATCAAAGCATCTACGGCGCCGCCGGATTTCGCATGACCGCCGAGCGCATCGTTCCCTACCGTCGTCCCGACGAAAAGCCATGATACATCGTGTGCGACGCCGTATCGCCCTTCTCGGTGCGGGCCTCTGCACTGTCCCGTCGGTCCTGCTCTCGCAGACGAAGGCTCACGTGCACGGGCAAGCCACACTCGATATCGGGATTGAAGGCAGCGCGGGTACTATCGAGTTTCGCGCACCTGCCGATGACCTCTATGGCTTCGAACGCGCGCCGAAGACTGCTGCAGAGCGTGCGACGCGTGATGCTGCGCTGGCGCGCCTGCGTACGGGTGGTGCCACGCTGGTGCGTTTTGATGCCTCGCTTGGGTGTACAATGACTTCGTCGGCCGTTGGCGCGACGGACGAGAAATCCGGTCACGGCGACGTCCGCGCGACCTACACACTCAACTGCAAGAAACCATTGGCCGGGAAACCGATCGCCTTTGGTTTTTCGAAGGCGTTTCCCGGCGTGCGATCGGTGAAGGTGCAACTCCTGTCGGATACGGCACAAGTCGGTCTCACCGTGTCGAACGATCAGGGCGTGATCCGTCCGTAGTCGCTCGCCCCTCGCGACCCGGTCAGCGAACTACTTCCGCACCAGCCACGCACGCCACAACTGCACGGCGCCGCTGGAATCCGGCATGATGTACCGCGCACGTTGCGCCGCATAGCGCGCATAGATCGGCGCGGCTTGTGCGCGGAGCTGGACGTCACCGGGGGAGTCTCCAGCGCCCTTGGGCACCGCGTAGACGAACGACGACACCGTCGCCGGACCGCCCCGCGACTCCGGAAATTTGTGGAATGTTTCGACGCGTCGGAAATCGCGAGGCACGATGCGCTTGGCACTCTCGCCTTCAATACCGGCGCGCACGAAGAATTCCACGGCCTCGTCGGGATAGCCGAACAGCAACCCGTAGCCGCGCCACCGTTCGGCGCGCGAGGCATTCTCGACAGCGGCAACCACGTCACGAGGATCGCTGCTTTCCGTGACACCAAGCGCATTGAAGTACGACGCGCGTCGCGCAATGAGCGTGCGCATGGCCGCGCGGTGCACTACCACCATCGTCGCATTGCGCATCGTGTCCGCCTCGCGCCCCGGGGAGGTGGCCGTGAAGATCTGCACGAAGGTCGTCAGCTCACCACAGGTGAGCGCTACGCTGACCCGTCGAAGTTGTTCGATGCGCTTGAGTGCACTGGTATCAAGCGTTGGCGCAACGCGGAACGACAGGTCTCGCACATCCGAGGAGACCGGCTTGAGGCCGCCGGCGAGCGTGTAGAGCCCTTCTCTGTCGGAAAACTCCAACAGCACACGGTCGGCCACCGCGCGATCTGCGAGCGCCAGGGTTTCTATGGGAAAGCAGGCGCTGCTCGCTACGGAATTCGGCGCTGGTGCACGGCTTCCGTTGTCAGCAGCAGCGGAACTCTGTGTGGCGCACGCCGTGAGCACCCCGCAAGCGGCGATCGTTATGTAGGCCGCGACGTGCCGGACCACGGCCCTGTGCCGTGCTCGCGGGCGAGACGTACGGGTCGACACGTTCATATCGTTCTCCGGAAGAGGTCCAGTGCTCAAGGGCGTCGCGCGCACGCTGCGAATGGGAAAAGCGGATCGCTTGTGTTGCGAGCGACGAGGCCGTCGCGCGGTTGGTATTGATACTCGACACTCAATAATTACGCAAGGAGTTGAGCGCCCCGCGGACTATGTGCGCCTGATCGGTCGCCCGCCCGTCTCCCGGACCACGTGTTGCTGATGCGTCTCGCTGCAATCATCTGCGGGAGGATCCCTGCATGGTTCAGCACGAGGCGAACGCGACGGGGATCATCGTCGGCCAGCTGACGCGGCCTGACACACGCACCAGCGGACGTGCCGCGCGTCCCGTGCGGGCGTAGCGACGACGTGCCCAAATCACCACGTCGCCCTCGGCGATCAGTCGGGACAGCCGGGTCAACGCTGCGTAAACGCCGCCGGTTTTCGTGACACGCTAAGTTGAGTTCAGTTGTACTAGGGTGCAGGACCAAGGCCTTTCGGACTGGTAGATCTTGTGAAGACGTACCGGTAAGCTTTGGGGCTGACTGGCTGTCCCTTTCGGCCGCCACAGGTTCAAGCATTCTCGTCTCAGGCCCAGATGGCCCACCTGGAACTCGTCGCCCTCATCGTCCGCGAGTACGACCCCGCAATCCGTTTCTTCGTCGACGTGCTCGACTTTGCGCTGATCGAAGATGTCCCGTCGCTTACCCACGACGGCCGCGCCAAGCGGTGGGTGGTGGTGCGTCCGCACGGCGCACACACGGGCATACTGCTGGCGCGCGCCGATGGCGACGTGCAAACTCACGCCGCGGGGAACCAAGTTGCCGAACGTGTCGGCTTTTTTCTGCGCGTCGAGGCGTTCGACGTTACGCTCGCGCGTTTACGCGCGGCGGGCGTGGAGATGCTCACCGACCCGCGCACGGAGCCCTACGGTCGCGTTGTAGTATTCCGCGACTGCGAGGGGAACAAGTGGGACTTGCTCGGGGCGTAGCCGACCGCTGCACTCATCGCTGCACTCACCGCTGCACTCATCGCTGCACTCATCGCTGCACGCGAACAGCCGCCCGCCACTCCAGCACGCCAAGCCCCCCAACGAACACGGCCTCGCCGAGCAATTGCCCTAACCCGAACACACTCGCCTCGGCAAACCACACCACCGCCAACACCACGCAGCACACTGCCCACGCGATATTCGCCACCGCCACCACGCGAAGGAATGGCACGCGGCCATCTGTGCTGCGCATCGCGAGTGCACACGAAACGCAGGCGTACGCGAGGTTCGCGATCCCGATCACGAACAGCAGGTCTGTGGGCAGCGCGTAGAGACGGGCCAGCCATTCGCGAAGGGACAGCACGAGTGCGCCGACCACCGCGCCGGCGATCCAATCAATCCAGATGAGACGCGTTGCGGTGAGGGCCATGCTGGTCGTTGTCGAAGGACGAGTTCATTGCACGCACGAACGTTCGGCAACAACCGGTGAGCACGACTCACCCCGCAGGCGCTATCGCCTGCCAAAGCCGATGGCCCCGCTCACCGTGATCACCGAACTACCACCCCCGGACGTAACGGCTTGCAGCAGACTTGCGGTGATCGTGTATCGACGGCTGAACTGCAACCCAATCCCCAATCCAAGCACGCCAACGTGTCGTTTGGCGATGGATCGACGGACGTTGCAAACGGATTGCCCGACTCCACGAACGGAGTCGTTGGGCTGGTGGCCGCGCCGTCCAACTGCTGCACGAGTACACCAAGGCTCGCAAATGGCACAAGGTCCACGGTGGGACTGATCACCATGGCGCCGCCAAGGTGGAGCGCGGCAGCCAGCTGCCGTGTCCTCACGCGTTCGTTGAGCCCAAGTTCATCCAGGCTGACTTCATCGACACCGGCAAACAAGTTCCCATACTGGAGACGAAGGCGCGTGACCGATGCACCCACGGTGGGACACAGAAACACAGACTTCTTGCTATTGGCCGGAATCTCGACGCCAACATCAGCGCCACCAGTGCTGATTGATCCGTCGAAGAAACTGATTCTCGCATACTCGCCGGACACGCCACCGAAGACTCGTTTGACCAGCACACCCGCACGCGCCGACAACAGCGCCGAGCCGTCGGGCGTAGCCAAGCCCCCACGCACGTTCGTGCGCGATTGACTCGGCAAGCCAAGACACGATTGCGCCGAAAGTGGCGCGGCAATGCAGATAAAGAGAGAGACGACGGCTATCAATGCGCTATTCATGCGTGCTTCAGGTATGTGAATCCGGTTGCCCACTGCCCTGTTCAGTCGGCAACCTTGATCGGGACTATGTGAATGTACCTCGCGTTGGCCGAGCTGGCCCGCCTATCGACCGACCGATTGGCTACCATTGAGCATGCTCGAACGGGGTAGTGGGTGCGCGCCTCGGCGTCTGTCGACCCATGGAGTTCGAGGAGCGCGTGGATACGAAGTTCGACACCAAATTCCACGACCTCGGCGTCTCTCTCAATTCGAACGCGATCGCCCGCCGCGAAGTGGATACCGATGTCCGCGAGTTTTTCAACATCGCCGCCGGTCGACCGTCTACATCTACAACGTTGGGCCGGATGCCTTGCAGCATATGCGTGGCGATCTGCCGCGCTATTCTGAGCATCTTGATCGACAGCTCAATGCCCTGCAAGCAGAGCATATGACGCACTGGACAGCAGCTGGAATTCGTGATGCTGTCCGACCACGGACATAATCGCGCCGTCGACGCACGCTTTCTCCCGATCGTGACAGCACTGGAGGCCCATGGCTTATCCGCGACGGCTGCCCGGCGCTTGAGCCAAACACGTTGTAAGACGTACACATCACGCTGAAACGCGCGCCGAACAACAGTCGCGGCGCAAAACTCGCTTCTCGTGCGATCACCACATTGACCACCCGGACGAGCGCGAAGGAAGAGCTTACGGCTCAGCGATCGCCCTGATGTCCGCTAAACCCTACCCGCTGATTAATCGTCATGCGCTCCGCGTTCGACATATCGCGCCAGCCGGCGATTTCATTGAGCGTGCGGCTACAGCCGCGACACCAGCCGCCGAGATCAATCTGACAGACTTTGATACACGGCGATTCGGCCGTTGCCGACATCGGCACGCGGCGCGGCGAGGTGTCTGAAGACATAGTGAGGACAGAGTGATACGGACGCGTCACACGAGGTTGTGTATGTGTCCTCCTGAATAGTAGCTGCGGCGGCACGTCCCTGCCTTGATCGGGCGCGTTGATCACGCCAACCTGACCGATTCGAGCCGCGAGCGGTACGTTTGGAGGGCGACAGACTTGAGGCTTCATCTGGCTGCATCCCCGTGCGAGCGACCTGACGCATGAATGACGATACCCGCCGATCGCTCGCAACCGTGTCGACGGGCTCCGTCCCTCCTGCACTGCCGCGTATGACGCCTTCATCGTGTACAGTCGTATACATGAAGCGAATCCGACGTTTCGTTCTGCGTGCCCGCGTACTCGCCTTGGCGCTGACGATGTCATCGCCCCTCGTGATTGGCGCGCAGTCGTCGCGAACAGACGACGATCATCGGTTGTTTACACCGCGTGACGGGTGTTCGTGCGGGGCATTCGCCTCGAGCCGCGCGCGGGCGCTACCGTTCGACCGTAGAGGAGGACCGTGCTGCCTTCGACGTGGCCGCGGAGCACGAGTTCTCCCTCCTTCGGCGCCCCGTCGTGCGCCCAGCGCACAGACACCCGGTCGGCCGCGACGACGAGCGTTCCGTCAGAGACGTGGGCGTCCGTCCCCGGCATGAACCAGATGCGGTTGGAACCTGCGAACTGACCGTGGTGCGAGTGAGAAATCATACCCTGATTCTGCAAGAGGACCCGATCGCCCACAAGGAAGCCACAACACACGTTACAGGAGAGCCGTCGTCGACCACTGCGACCAATTGCCGCGCTACGGATCACGCCGATGAAGGCCGGTCGGCTGGCTGACGACCTCTCGTTCAATATCATGCCGCAGGCGCGACGCTGGTGCTCTCCTGCCGATTGCTTCAGTGCTTGTTCGTGTCTTTCGTTGCCACGGCAGAATCCGTCTCCGATCCCCAGCGCACACCGATCACGCTCCCCGCTACGTCGCGTCGCAGCACGACCCGCAGTTCCGCATCGAACAGAAAACCGAGCGTACTGTCGCTCATCGCATAGGTGCGTTGCGGTGCGCGACCCGTTGGCGCGCCATGCAAGGCGCCGTCACGCCACGTGAGCTCATACGCACCACGCCCGTCGTCACGGGTGTAACGCCCCGCCGCCGCGATGAGACGCAGTGTGTCCATCGGCACCGCCGTCCGCACCACCGGGCGCAGATCGCCCCACGCGTACTCTTCCGCGATCGCGCGCACGATCTCGTTCATCAGCTCGCCACCCTGATCGCCATTCGTCAGCACCACCACGCCGCGCGGTTGATCGAGAAATCCCATCATGATCGCCTTGTACCCGATGTTGGATCCGGTATGACTGAAGCGGCTCGGCACCGGCGCGCCCGTGAGTGCCACGCCAATACCCTGCGTTGGCGCTTGCAACGTCATCATCTCGCGAAGGCGCGTCACGTTCAGCGGCGACGAGGCGCCACGTGCAGCGCGCTGCATCGCGAGCACGGCGCGCGCGTAGTCGCATGACGTGGTCCAGAGTGACGCGGCCGCGTGCTCGGGGTGCGTGCGCCATCCGCCGGGCACTGGTGCGCCACTGGCATAGAAGCCGCGCGCAATGTCGTCGGTGGCTGCAGGCGAGAGTCTGGCGTACGTGCTGCGCGTCATGCCAAGTGGATTGAGCACTTCGCGCTGCAGGAATGCGGTGAAGCGCATGCCTGCCACATCTTCAAGCACCTGCTCCATGACCGTGAAGCCGCCGCCCGAGTACGAATTGAGGCGCCCCGGAACGCGCGTCACGGTGAGTGCCGGATGATTGGCCGGTTTCGCTCCCGTGAGCACCTCGCGCAACGTTGGCACGGAGTCTGTCTGCGCGTAGCCCGCGAACCCGTTCACCGCGATGCCCGCACGATGCGTGAGCAGGAGGCGTGGGGTTACCGTTCCGCTGTCGAGAAACGGAGACGTGGGCAGCATCCAACTGCGCAATTTCGTACGGATGTCGTCGTCGAGGCCCAATCGGTCCTGCTGCACCAGCCGCAACACGCCAAGTGTGGCAATGGGCTTGGAGAGCGAGGCCGCTTGAAAGCGTGTGTTGAGTGTCACCGGCGCACCGGTGCTCAGGTCGCGCACGCCGAATCCGCGACTCCACGCGATGCGATTGCCATCGATGACCGTGATCGAGACGCCCGGCACTTTGAGCGCGCGCATCCGCGCGTCCAGCGATCGGGGCGTGGTGTCGCCGGTCAGCACCACAGCGGGATACAACCGCGCGGTGATTCGGGCGATGCGCGCGGCCGCGTCGGGTGCATCTGCAACGCATACATCGCGCGCCGTGATGTCAGGTAGCGGCCTGCCGACGCGTCCCTGCGCGGAGAGCGGTGCGACCGGCAGCGAGTGCTGCGAGAGGATGGCGATGACGGCCAGCGATCGGCGATGTCGGGTGCGCATGGGTGTGTGCGTCGAAGTAGGAAGCAGCGAACAGGCCGATCGATATGACGGAGCCCGCCAGAAAACTTGTAGCCTTGGTGCATCGCCCGCGACAAGCCATCCGAGCGGGCGCGCTGGACGACGACGAGTCGAGCGACTACAACTGCTTGAGCAGACGGTCGTAGTCCGCGTGCGACCCGATCCAAACCACACCCAGCCCTCCCAG
>Ga0209591_10002357_pt1 | contig 22704 bp, 20 predicted proteins | sample MAT01_FD_187207 | JGI IMG/M metagenome (GOLD analysis project Ga0209591, IMG submission 187207) | Freshwater microbial communities from Lake Fryxell liftoff mats and glacier meltwater in Antarctica - MAT-01 (SPAdes) (version 2) | ecosystem: Environmental > Aquatic > Freshwater > Ice > Liftoff... | reverse complement strand
TTTATTTTCGGCAAATAAAAATAAATTAAAATAAAGCATTGATAATCAAGTACTTATTAGGGTAATTTAAAATAATTGCACAAAGAAAGTGTCAACTACTTTTCACGCAAAATGAAGGATGCCCCCGAAAGAATACTTTATTTAGCAGTCCCTGCTCATATCTACAATACTTTTTTTCAAAAACCATTTATACAAAAAGTAACCCAACGCAAAAATATGCACATTATCGTTTATGAACCGGAACAAGCAACTATAGCGGTATGGATGAGTTGAAAAAATATCAAGACATCGTCATTAATTATTTGGAACAGTACGCATCTGTTCCATACGCCAATGTGTCCACAATCGAAAAAATAGTAATTATTGACCGAGAACACAATCATTTTCAATTAGTTAGTGCAGGGTGGCTTAAAGGAGCCTTTAGCTTTGATGTAATGTTACGTTTAAATATTAAAAATGACAAAATATGGATATTACAAAACTGGACGGAAGAGGAAATAGGGGATGAACTGGTTAAAAAAGGGGTGCCTGCTTCCGATATTGTACTTGGCTTTATCCCTGAGTTTGGCCGTGCATTCTCTGGTTATGCTGTTAAATAATCGGTTCTCCCTTATCCATTCCTTACGACCAATTTTTTTAACACCACTTTCCCATCTGCCATCCTTACCCTCAATAGGTAAACACCCGCCTGAGGCAGGTCAAAACGGCAATTTTTTGTGGCAGCAAGTGACAAGTTAAAAACTATTTTTCCTTGAATATCAACAACTTGCAAGGCCTTAAAATCACTTTCCGAAAAAACCACAATCGCTTCGCCCTGGGTGGACGGATTTGGGAAAATTTGCAAGACTAACCCGTCATTCGGTGCCTGGGTAGCCACTGATGATGCCGAAACACCCGTCCGGGCCGCGAGGTTGGTGACCGTTTTCCAAGCGATCTGCTGCATTTTTTTGGCGAGCGCGGGCGTGGGCGCTGTAAAGGGCGTACCCCATTCAGAGAATGTTTGGTTGGTACGTCCTTCGGGGCTTTCGCGAAACAGGCAGGCGTACATGACACAGGCTACGAAATAATTGCCGACGTGGGTCAGGTGAATATCATCAGTGAAAAGGGTTTTAACATCGGCGATACCCGGTACTTTCCCGGCGGCTATGCTGTCTGCGAGCATCCCGAAGGCTTGCCCGGCGGGCACCATCCAAACCTTTGCGTCAGGGTTCCGTTTTTTCAGGGTGTCCATGATGCCCGTCCACAGCGGAAAATCGGCTGCTAATCGCGGCCGCCAGAGCAGGTTGTCGTTGTTGTCCCAGGCGCAACCCGTGGGGGTGCCGGTGGTGTTACAATGCCAGGTTTCATAAATAAAAAAGCGAATATCGGGGCGATATTTTCTGGCGGTCAGCAGGAAACTGTCGGCAAAATCGTAGGTGCGACTCCACAGCAAATGCCCCATGAGCGGCACGGCTTCTGTGATGACCATGGCATCAAACTGCCCGGTGGGAAGGGCTTTTTGCCAAAGAATACCCTGTTCGTTGCCTTGCAGGGTGTCCCATTGCCACCATAAGTTGGCACCGATACCGATTTGGTAAGCGTATTGATCGGTTTTGCCGGCATCAGTGGCGAGGCTTTTGATCATTGCGGGCACATCTAAGTTGACGAGGCTGTGACCAACAAAGTAAGGGCTTATTTGTTGGAGGGGTTGGGCCGAGACTTGGGCCGCCGGAAGCAGAAAAAGGAGAAAAAATAGACGCATAGTGGTTTGATTTTTAATTTAGGAACGAGTAAATTTGTTCCTTCGCTCGCCGGGAACGTGTTCCCAACTGCAATGATAGGGCTTTCCGCTTTCGAGGGTGGATCGCACTGCAGGATGTTGATAGGTGTAGAGTCGCATGGTGTTTTATAAAATCATCCCCGTTCGGGCTGCCCGTGCGTACTTTACCAGTTGCCCGTTTGAGTTTTTTTTGTTTTTAAAATATTGATCAATAATCGGCACGGCGATATCCGGCAAAAACAGTACCATGTGCCCCAGTCCGTGCAGACCGCTTTCCACGCAGGCGGGGTTGCTCAATGTGAGACATTGCTCCATGACGTAGGCGATGGCTTCGTAATAGCCCCCGGTCTCCGCATCCAACTTTGAAAATTGCTGGTGGTAACCGGCTACCACTTCTTCCGCCGTTTTCTTTTTTGCGGTTGACTTCCGCCGGATTTTTTCCAGCAAAGCCCTGGATTGCGCAAGGATCGGGTCATCGGCATCGGGTGCAGGCAGGTTTTCCAGCGAACATTCCAGTAGATCATTGTAGCCCTCTTTATCAATCCTGGCATAATCGAACCAGCTGGACCAAGGGCAGACGTCCCAGAACATATAGCAGAACTCATTGAGTTTGGGCTGTTGTTCTTGAGAAAAAGCGCCGGTTTGGTGTTCACACCGGGTATTCAGCACATCCCGAAACAAGAAGAACAGCGAGCGAATAGCTTTCTCTTTGCGCACAAAAGACACCGCTGCGCTGTTGAAATCATTGGCCAGGTTGGAGTGGTGATTGGAGAAAATAAAGTCCAGGCCTATCCCCACCTGGTCATCTGAAAAAGGGGCCAGGTCGGTTTTAGAAGTCAGCAACAATTGTTCGATGAATTCAAAGGCCTCCAGCGGGTTTGATTCCTCAAATACCTGCTCTTCTTCTTCGCGGGGGGACCAATACCAGGGCTTTTCCGTGACCGGGCGGTCAAAAATATAGTAGAGTCGTTCTTGATAGGATGTTTTCATTGTTTGATGCGTAAAATAAAGTAAATAATATCATCCATTTGCACGGAAAATCCTGAGCAAGATGGATGATATTATTAAAAAGGTTTCACTAAGGGATAACCAAAAAACAACCCATAACAATTAGGCATGATTTGCCGACGAATTTTGATAAATTATTCTTTCACCGTTCCTAAGGAACATTTAGTTGCCAAACAGGCTGTCGCGTTGCCACCATTTCTTCCCTCCCTTTTTGCCCGAGCCTTCTAATTTGAACCGAATAGGCAGGGTGTAGCGAACCCGAACGGGTACTCCGTCTGCCATACCCGGCATCCAGTTGGGCATCAGCCCCACTACCCGGGCGGCCTCCTGACTACAGCCCCCGCCAACGTTTTTTACAATGGTGATATTGGAGATGGCCCCGTTTTTTTCAACGACAAAAGTAAGGACTGCGGTACCTTGGATATTATTTTGCCGCGCCGCGCCGGGATACCGGATATTTGCTGCCAGAAACTCCAGCATCCTTTTTTCGCCGCCCGGAAAGGCAGGGGGCGTAGAGTTTTCGGACATTGTTTAGATAATGACGGAATCTTTGTGCACAGCGCAAGGAAGGCTTGATGCTGTTTCCTAGGCAGCAGCGGTGCAATAAAGAGCGGCAATAAAAAATATTGCGAGACTTACTTATTTCATTTGTTTTTTAAATTTAATTGTTTATGATATGAAGTTTGTAATGAAGTAGTAACATTCGGCGGGGAGAAAGAGTTCCGGGTGTTGGAAAAATAATTCATTTTGTTCTATCATAGTTCGTTAACCCAGATTGCAGCCCCCTTTCGAACAGCAGGCAAATAACCGACTATTTTCACCTAAATTGGCGTTTTTTTTGCTTTTTTTTGACACATATCTTCTAACTGCTTGATAATCAAGCCATTTTTTCACAATTGCATTTGTAGTACACAACCCCGTTATGTAATGAGTATAGAACACCAGGCCTTTGCGGCCATGTATTCCAAATCAAGCCTTCGACACAATCCTGCGATGGGGGCCACAGAGGGCTATCGGCGAATAGTGAAAAGTTATCGCAAAAGAAGATTGATTTACCAGATGAGTGGCCCGAAAGACAGCGAGAACTTGTTGATATTGATACCATCAATATATGGATAAGTTTATTCGCCTAATACATTGATAATCACATCATCGCACCACCACTTTCTCCACCCCGGTCCACTGCTCGGTCAAAACCTCCAACCAGTAAATACCCGGTTTCAGCGCTTTAATGCCGAAGTGGGTCAGGCTTGAAAATACCTCGACCGGCCGGCCGGTCGCATCCAGAAGGCGCAGGGATAGTATTTCTTCCAGAGAATTGACCGTGCAATCCGTGCCGGCCATGACCGGATTGGGATAGACCCGCACCTGGCCCGACCGGTCAGGCAGGGTTACCTGTACAATGGGAAAAAACGCCTCGCCGCCATCGAAATCCAGCTGCCGCAGCCGATAGTAATTGAGGCCGGGCAATGGTTTTTCATCCGGAAAGGAATAAGAGACGGGGGCGGTACTGTTGCCTCGGCCAGCAACAAACCCGAGCGTTTCCCAATGTGTGCCATCGGGGCTGCGTTCGATGAAAAAGCCCTGGTTATTGGTTTCTATGGAGGTTGTCCAGTGGAGTCGGGTGGCCGGACCGACCAGGCGGGCGGTAAAATCGAGTAATTCTATGGGCAAGGCCAAACAGGCGGCGACAACCTGGGGCCTGGTGGCGCATCCGGTTGCATTAGCCGAGATAGTGGCCGGGCGGGCGGGGACGATGGCCAGATAAGCGCAAATGCTCGGCACATTGCATACGGAGAGGATAGTTGAATTTTGGAGAAAAAGATTGGTGATGCCGGCTTGGGCAATATTGTTCAATCCGGACAGGCTCGCCAAAGCGTCATTGTTGTTGATAATCAGCTCTCCCGCGATAGAAGTGAGCGGAGACAAACCCGTTAAGTTAGTCAATGCGGCGTTGTTTTGGATAGAGAGGGCACCGCCCGAAGTGAGCGCGGACAAGCCCGTCAAACTCGTCAAAACGGCATTGTCCTCGATCTGCAAGTATCCCCCAACGGAGGTGAGAGCCGACAAGCCCGTCAAATTAGTCAATGCGGCGTTATTTTGGATAGCCAGGGTTCCGCCGATCGAAGTGAGCGCGGACAAGCCCGTCAAACTCGTCAAAACGGCATTGTTCCGGATCTGCAAGTATCCCCCAACGGAGGTGAGGGTCGACAAGCCCGTCAAACTCGTCAAAACGGCATTGTTCTGGATCTGCAAGTATCCCCCAACGGAGGTGAGGGCCGACAAACCGGTCAAACTCGTCAAAGCGTAATTGGAAGTTAGGGAAAAGTGTGCCCGACCGAAGTGAGGGCCGATAAGCCTGCCAGACTCGTCAGAACGTCTGTGGAACCGATATTCAGATACCCCCCGAACGAAGTGAGGGCCGACAAACCGGACAAACTCGTTAAAGCGTAATTGGCAAAGATTTCAGCGTATCCCCCGACCGAAGTGAGGGCCGACAAACCGGACAAACTCGTTAAAGCGGAATTGTTATTGATTTGAAGGTCGCCCGGGATGGAAGTGAAGGCCGGTAATCCCGTCAAACTCGTCAAAGCGACATTGTAAGTGATAAACAGGCCTCCCCCGATCGAAGTGAGGGTTGGCAGGCCCGCCAAACTCGTCAAGGCGGAATTGGATTGGATGAAAAAATTTCCCCCGATCGAAGTTAGGGCGGACAAGCCCGTCAAACTCGTCATTACAAGGTTGGATTGGATAGTGACGTGACTCCCGACCGAAGTGAGGGCCGACAAGCCTGACAGGTTGGTCAAGGCGTTGTTTTTGATAGTGACGTAACTCCCGACTGAAGTGAGGGCCGATAAGCCCGCCAAATTCGTCAAAACGGTGTTCTCTTTAATTTCAAGATTGTCCCCGACCGTAGTGAGCGTGGACAATCCCGTCAAATTCGTCAAAGCGACATTGTTATTGATGGAGAGGAATCCCACAACCGAAGTGAGGCCGGATAGTGCCGTCAAGTTCGTCAAAGCGGGACTGTAGGAAATCCGAAGGTATCCACCGACCGAAGTGAGGGCCGATAAGCCCGCCAAACTCGTCATGACGGAATTGCTCCCGATAGAAACGTAGCCCGGAATCGTAATGAGGCCGGACAAACCCGTTAAATTCGGCAAAGCCACATTGCTGGAGATAGTGAGGAACCCCCCGATCGAAGTAAGGCCAGATAAGCCCGCCAAACTTGTCAAAGCGGGATTTGACTGGACTTGAAGGTCTCCGCCGACCAAACTGAGGGCCGACAAAGCCGTTAAATTGGTCAAGAGGGCATTACCAGTGATCGTAAGGTTGCCCCCGACCGACGTCAGCGCTGACAATCCCGTCAATTCGGCAAAGCGTCATTATTATCAATTAAAAAGAATCCCCCGATAGTAGTGAGGGCCGACAAACCCGACACACCCGTCAAGGCGGAATTGTTCTTGATATTAAGGTATCCTCCGATAGCCGTGACGCCGGACAATCCCGCCAGGTTGGTAATACCTGGTCCTTCAATGTGCACGCTGCCAAGTATCTGGGTACATCCGGGATAGTTGGTGGAAAAACTATTGATCTGGGCCTGAGTATTAAATAAGATACCAAACGGCAAACAGGTTTGGCTATGTAGTGGAAGGACGTAGCCGAAGGCGACGGCTGAGGAAAAAGGAAAATTTCATAATTGTTTTGTTTTTATCGGACGATTTAAATTTACGGCAAAAAATGATTTAATGATTTCTGTTATTTCATCAAACGGGGGTACTCTTGTCAGCCCCGCCAAGCTTTGGCTTTGAGCGTTGGCAGTTGGGCGGAGTTGACAAGAGCGCACTGTTAGGCTTTTTTAATTACTTCGTTTATTTTCAATGATTTCAACTTCTGACTTTTTTGCAATTTTTGTAATTTGTACGACAGAAAAGCCTTTTTTCTCCATTTCAAGTATTATTGCAATTTCTTTATTTTCCTATCCTTTTTTTATCAAGTAATTACTGAGGACAAGAAATACTTGTGAACACTGGCTGACCTGTATTGCTTACAGTCATTCGCCAACACTGTCCATTGGGTGATTTCATTATTACTCCTTTTCCAATATCCTCAATAAATACATCGCCACCTTTCACTTGGATTTTAGAAGATGGATTTTCAGTTCCAATCCCTAGTGCCGCGTCCAGTAAATGGGGTGCAGATTGGCGAGACCTATTTTTTGCTCCATTAGGCAGGAGGAGGGCGAAATGCGGGACATTTTAACCGACGAATAACGAAATGGAGCGAGCAATAAGGCCGCAAAACGGTGCGTTATTTACTGGACGCGGCACTAGGTTTCCGTTGTTTAAGGAAAGAATCTTGACACCATTATAGCCGATGTGGAATTTGTTAGACAGGTCTTTATACATAAAATACCGATTGGCAAGGTTATCTGAAAACGCTATACCATTATTACCCCAATGATCTCCGTTACTAAGTATATCTAACCTTGCTTGAGGATTATTAACGCCAATACCTACGTTTCCGGTAATGTGAAATATGTCGTTATTTCCAAACACAGATACCATCCACAAGGTATTGCCAATGCTACTTCCAGAAACGGATGCAAATTGTGCATAAGGTGTACTTAAAAGTTGACTCGTTCCAACAAGAGAAAAATTATTACCTCCTGTTGCATCCATCTCGATTTTGAGGTATTTGTCACCACTTGCCCAGGTTATGTTGGCAAAATTGCCACTTTCGACCATTCCACCACCAATGGCGAGGTTAAAAAGTCCAAGTTGGTTGGTAGTTGCGCTGTGTGTTTCGGAATACTGACTAATACTGTTTGCTGAGCCATCCAAGATGCTCGCACGAATTTTCATATTTTGGTTTGGCAAAACTGCGCCTTGTATGCTTCTGGCAACTGCCTGATAATTAAACTTTTGTGGTACCTGTGCAACCGCTGCGAATGCACAAATAGCGAAAATGAGGGTATTGACATATCTTGTCATTGTTGTTAGATTTTGCTGATTTTGAAAGAATGAAGGAATTGGTTTTGTTTGTCAAAAAGTGAAACCACAAAAGTTCCGCTTTCCAACTGGTGAAGGTCAAGCAATGGCTGAAAACTGCTTTGCAAGACAAGTCTGCCTAAAACATCGTGGACTTGAACGGTGTGGATGTTCGGATTGACGGTTTGCAAATTCAACCAACCTGAAACCGGATTAGGGAATGCTAAGAAGCGGCTTTCGCCAAAAAAGTCTTCCGTTCCGACGATAGTGGTGGTCGGTTGCAAAAAGCCTTGGGTCAAAAGATTGGCAGGGCTGGTCAAAGTGCTGACTGCCAATTCTCCGAGTGATCATTCCAAAATATGTGAATTGTTTTGGATAGCTCCGCCCGATGAATTCACCACCGTCGGCGAGAGGTTCTGCGCTTCAATCGTTCGGACGAGCAAGAGCATAAAAAGCAAAAAGTGAAATTTAATCATGTTATTTATTTTACATTCAGGTGAACAGTGTACTGTTTTGAAATTTCGCCATCATTTGCAGTGGGAAATCATTTGCTTCAATAGGTATTGTCTATGGTTTAAAATGAATGCTTTGTTTTTCATAAGGATCCGTTGTTTGAAAAAAGGGCTGTCTCATCCTCCATTGGGTTAGCATGAAACAGCCCTAAAATCTGTTAGCCGCTGCTGTTTACTTTTTTCTGGAAATAAGCCCTAAAGCCCTTGCAGCCCTAACAAGTACCATTGAGCCTGCCGCCGCCCCAATGGCAGACAAAACCAACTGCTCTTTACCAAAAGTTAGAGCGGTAACATACCCGGACAATACCCCGGTAATTGCAGCGGTAACGCTTGTTGCAACGGGGTTAATGGGGTCGTCTGGGTCAAATGGTTGGTCAGGCCCCCATAAGCCAATTTTACCGAATGCAAATCCAACGACGGCGTTGAACGCAAATGATGCAAATTCAAACATAGTATAAGTATTTAAAACTTGATGTACTTTGGTTTTCAATTCCCAGTGTTTCGATAAAGCGATAAATAAATTCTTCGAAAAACTGTAAGCCCGGAAAGTGATCGGAAGGGTGGGAAACGTCAGCGTTGCGGGAATCGCTTAAAGGCGTTGTTTTTTAGCGCGGGCAAAACCCGAAAGATTGGCCACGCAGGGCGAAGTTCCGGCGCGAGCGGGGTAGACAAAACTACTGACGAAACACCAGGTTGCCGCTGGCATCCATCGCTACCGAACTGCATCTGGAAATATCCACCCCACCACTACTGATCGCGTTATTAAGGGTCCCTTCGATGGCGACTCGTAATAAAGCGTTGTCAAGTTGCGCCTTCAGATTGCTTTCGATAGCCTGACGGATCCGGTTTTGACGGTCGCCTACGCGTGGGATGATGCCCCAATCGCAGAGAAAGGCCCAAAAATTGTTGGTACAAGGGTCATTGCCCAATTCCCTTACATCCACGTTGAAGAGGACTTCACTGGTGTAAATGAGCCTACCACCAGAGAGTATCGGCTGGAGGCGCATCTCGATCCAAGCATGGTTGAGCTCATAATCGGGGCATCCGGCACCCGGGCAAAAGGGGTTGTCTTCGCAACAACCGTTGTTGTAGCAATTGGTGATTAGTTCTATCCCGTTGCTTTCAAAATCTATGCGCACCAACACCTTTCCGTTGCTGGTTGAAACAGCCACCCGATTGGAATTCCAGTCGTTGATATAGGCTTTACAGCGGTTGTCGGGGCCACCTGCCACCATATCCAGGTTGAAAGGCAATCGGAAGGGCGTTCCGCCCATGTTCACGCTAAAAAAACAGTCGTTGGGCCGCAGGAAAGCGCGCTCGCCAGTGGGGTTGAATTGGTGGATAGTAGGGGTATAATTGTTCACTCTGACTGCGGCGGTGGACAGCCCTGTGCGCAAAGGATTGAACCAAGTAGCGCCGGGAACGGTGGTACACACACTGGCAGGCGCCGCCCCCGGCACCATCACAAAAAACTTGGCGTTGCGCGGCAGCGCGTTCCGGCTTTGGTTATAAACCGTCCAGCGATTGCTGTTGTACCACACGCCGATTTCTTCGGTGTTGTAAACCGACGTCCAATACTGCGTGGCGAACACCAGCGCGTTGGGCTGATTGTCCGTAGCGGGATTGCTGAAAGAGAACCAGTTGCCGCTCGGCGCCGCAGCGTCCACTACGAAAATGCGGTCGCTGATCAGCACATTGAACTTCGCGTTGGGCGGCATCGCTGCCCGGTTCTGGTTGTAAATCGCCCAGCGGCTCCCGGTGTAGTAAACACCCAAAGGGTTGTTGTTGTACGGCCCTGCCGCGCCCCAGTTCTGAGTGACCATGATCCGCGCACTGGGGTTGTTGTTGAGGCGCGGGTGGTCTATCGTGGTGATGTGCCCAGAGATCGTAGCGGCAGCGGCGGTGTGGACAAAGGCATTGTCGCTGGGGGTTGCGACCATGACATTGAATTTGGCGCTGGGGGCCATTGCGCTTCGATCTTGGTTGAAAATCGTCCAGCGGCTGTTGTTGTACCACACCCCGATGGCCTTGGTGTGATAAGGCCCGGAGCTGCCATAGTCAGACGTGACGAAGAGCAGCGCGTCGGCGCGGCCGTTGGTCGAGCTGTGGTCCAGCGTGGTCCAGTTGTTGGAGATGTTGCCGGGGCTGACGGCGGTGTGCTTGAACGCGACCTGCGCAGCCATCTGGGCGACCGCCCAGCAGAGGGCGATCACAAGAATAGATTGTTTTTTCATTGATAAAAAATTTGATTTAGAAACGGTAATGAAAGATGTTTTCTGCTTTTTCAATTCAAAAATACCACCTTTTTGCGCATTGCCAAACACGGAAATGAACCAAACAGGGTTTTGGATGAACGAAACCGGAAAAAGACAGATAAGGAACGGGCAAACAATAACCTATCCATATACCGATTAAAATAAGTATTTTTGAAATAGTACAGGCGAATTGAGCCAATATTTGAAAAATTATTTACCTTTGCATAGGTTTTAGTCAGGAAATCGAATCATTACCGCAATTAGTAAAATCGTTGAAGATCATGTAATGGTACACCCAAGTTCCATAACCAATCACTTATCTCTACTGATGACTATCCATCATATACCTTTAGAGCATTTAACGGAGTCTCAGCTCCTTCAGTGGAAAGCAGCATACGCAGGGCTGAACGCAGCGGTGGAAGTCAGCCTTCCCGCCAATGTTGTCAAGGCATTGCCGGAGCAGATGCCGATGAATGAAGACCAGTTCTGGCAAATTATTGCACAATTGGACTGGGAGCGACAAGGTAACGACGATGCAGTGATTGAACCCTGTGTACAGGTACTTGCCCGTTTGCCCGAAACTGCTATACAGACTTTTTATGATCTGTTATCTGAAAAACTGTATCTGTTGGATGGTCGGCAATATGCTGATCATTCTTTACTCGAAGAAGGAAATATATCTGCTGATTTATTTTTATATGCCCGCTGTGCTGTGGTGGCAAACGGGCGCAATTTTCATGAAAACGTGTTAAGGAATCCCGGTTCTTTTCCGCAAAATATATGCTTCGAGGCCATTTTATCCATCTCTGAACGCGCTTAGTTTCGAAAAACAGGTACTGCCTTTGATCACCTGCCAAAATATATCTACGAAACCGGCTTTAATCCCCGGGGCTGGGGTGCAGAGGCTATTATTTTGTAATGTACCATGAGTGAGCATGGCAATTCTCTTAACAATCCGAATCTTCATCATCTTTATAGTGGCCTAAGACCAAGAGGAAATCCAAAGGGAGGAAAAAATAAAAAATAATGGAATATTTACACCGCCTCCACCCACGGCAGCCGGATCACCACCTCCGTACCCGTCGGGTTGCCTTCTGCGTCTTTCAAATCCAATATGGCAATAGCGCCTGCCTGGCCTTCGATCTCCGCAAAAGCGTCAATGCGCTCGCTGATGAGGCGCATGCCGGCGGAGGCGTGTCGGGGTTTGCCATCGGTACTCGGCGCGGCGCGGCGGCCCACGCCGTCGTCGCGGATGATGCATTGCAAACTGCCTTCCTGTTGGCTGATTTCCACGGCGATGTGTCCGCCACCTTTGGGGGCGAGGCCGTGGAGCACGGCGTTTTCGGCGAAGGGTTGCAGCAACATGGAGGGCACGAGCAGGTTCTCCTCGTCGATGTCGGGGCTGATGGTGAACGTCCAGTGGATGTTTTGCTGGAAGCGGTGGCTTTCGAGGGCCAAGTACTGGTGCAGCATCTTCAGTTCGTCGGACAGCGGGATGCTCAGGCTGCGGCTGTTGTCTAAGATGCTGCGGGTGAGTTGGGCGAATTGGCCGAGGTATTCGCTGGCTTTTTCCTTTTCATTGCTCAGGATGTATCGGTTGATGGAGTTCATGGCGTTGAACAGGAAATGCGGGTTGAGCTGTGAGCGCAGCAGTTTCATTTCTGATTCCGCTATTTTGCGGCTGCTGTCAGCGGCGGCGGCGGTTTTTTCGAGTTCCATGCGCTGCCGCTCGGCCTCGCGCTGTGCCTTTTCATTTTGGAGTTGCTGGACGCGCAGGCGGTAGCGGTAGTAGAAGGCGGTGGCGGTGGCAACGAAGGCGAGGAGGAGGAGGATTAGGAGGGTGCGGAACCACCAGGTGTCGCTCCAGTGGGAACGGATGTCAATGTGCAGGGTTCGGGCGTTTTTCTCTTCCACCCAGATGCCTTCGGCGTTGCAGGCGATGAATCGGAAGGTATAGCTGCCGGGTTTCAGGTTGGCATAGGTGACAAAATTTTGGGTACCCAACGCTGTCCAAGTGGCCGTTTCCCCCTTCAACTGGAGTATGACCTTAAATTGGTTATGCTCCGGGTCTAAGTACTCCATTGCGGCTAATTCTAATCGAAGGGTATTCTGGTTGTAGGGCAAATCAATGCGCTGTACCACTTCGATGGAACTGTCGCCTTGCCATTCCCGGTCGTGTACTTTCAGCCCAACGATGGCGAGTTGGGGGGCGTGACCGAGGTCGTGGATGGAGTCGGGGTGGAAGACATCCACGCCTTTGGTGCTGCCGAACCAAATGTAGCCGCGGCTGTCCATCAATACCGCGCCGGGGTTATATTCGTTGCTACTCAGGCCATCGCGGGTGGTGTATTGTTTGAATTGATAAGGCTTGACATCGGGGTTGAACCGAATGATACCCTGATTGGTACTGAGCCAGAGATTGCCTTTTTTGTCTTGGGCGATGGCGTAGATGTATTGGTTGGGGAGGCCGGATTGTTCGGTGATGGTGTAAGATTCAAATGTTTCGGTGTTGATGGCAAGTAAACCTTGAGATGTTCCGACCCACATACTGGCTGCGACAGAATCATATTTAAAACATAGCACGTCCCCCGTATTTTCAATTAGATTTAGTTCGCGGAATCCTTTTTTGTCAGGTGACCAGATTTGTATGTAATTGTCCGATCCTTGCCATAAACGCCCTTTTGTATCCTTTCCTAATGAATATACGCTGTTTTTAGATATTTTCCGGTATTGTAGTCGCGTTAGATCAATAATAAAAACACCCTGTAGACAAGCTACAGCCACTTGATCATTCTTCAACAAAAGTATATCCATAAAAGATGCACTTTCAGGAAAAGAAACCTTTTGCAGCCATTGACCGTTGCTTTTGTTGGCATACATCAAACCAGCCATAGAAAAATGCCAAAAACCACCCTTTGAGTCAGCAAATAGTTTTGCGTATGCTGTGCCTGCTTTTTTAAGGAAAGCATTTTTGTCATGCTTTTTAGCAAAAAAATGATGGCCCTTTCCACAAAGCCAAATAGTGCTATCATATTCAAATATACTCCAGACAGGTTCCTTGATGAGATTCATCATCCCAAAAGCACTAAAATTGCTTTTCTTCGGAGTAGTAAAAAAAACGCCTTCATTTCTAACACTCCACCAAATACTACTATCTGGTGTTATAATCATAGTTTCGACACTCCGTTTATCTTTCGTACTTCTATTTAAATTTTCTGAATCAGCTGCTTCAAATGTTTTATCCGTTTTATTAAATTTAAAAACAGTGCCATCTGAAACCGTGATTAATAATGTTTTTTTTGAAAGAGGCATAATTGTACTAACCGTAGTATGCTTTCCAGGAGGAACATGAATAGCCTCTATTTTTGATTGTTCGGAATTAAATTCAATAACGCCATTATCACTTGCTAACCATGTGACAGGTGAAAAAACATCTGGTAATGCCTGCCTTACTTTGTGTATTAGTTGAGACCTTGCTTTTTCAAAAATAGTACGATGGATAGGTAAGCCATTTGAATTAAATTCAATTACCTCAAAACCAAAGCGGTAATCCCAAAACCAAAGATAGAGTCTTTTGATGCTCCCCTCCTTTGTCATGTCAACTGCGCAACGCCCTGCCATGCAACTATCTACTACCACTTTATGATTAATATCGGGATTTAGTATATCAACTTTATACACTTTTTTAAATGCGAGTATCCATAGATATCGATCATGCTCTAAAAAAAAAGCGTAGTGGTGTACATTTTTTACAGATTTTTCCGCCTCTATTGTGTAATTATCAAAACATCCCTTTTTAATTCTAAAACAGTTAATGCCCAATTCTGTCGTAAACCAAATATCTCCATTTGAGGTTTCAAAAAATGGACTTTGAATGTTACCGCCCAGCAATAAATTAGGTTTTTTTGTTTCTGATTTATATATCTTTATTTTTTTGCCATCGAAACGATTAAGGCCATCAATTGAGCCTATCCAAACAAATCCCCGCTTGTCTTGATAGATAAACGGATTGGTAGTTTGAGACAGGCCATTATCGGTATTGATCTGTTTATTTGAGAACATCGACTGCCCGGAAGCATTATGTACGTATGACAAAATACTTGAAAGCAGCCAAAATAATGGTGTATTGTACCTAATAACTGTCTTCAATTTTTCTGTTTACATTGTTGATAAATCAATAGTAAGATAAGTAAAAGTATAATTATTATCCAATATGTTCACTCATTTTTAGTATTTTTACTATTTGAAGATGACCCTGCTGCCGCCTCTGCACTTGTTCTAAACATTGCCCCTGTTGCCATTAGATACTGACTTCCAGGCTTCCAAAAAGGTGGGCAGGAGGGCGCAATTGTATAAGCAATTGCACCGGATTGATTCCCATCAACCAAAACTGGTTCAGGAGATGGTTTTGCAATCAAGGTATTAAAAATCCCTATATTGTCACGGGACGTAATCCCGTCTTTAAACGCAGAAACTCCTCGAGAGATGCGTACGCCTCGTATATTACTGTTTACCTGTTGCCGACCAATATGACCACCCGGGGCGTTGTAATAAATATTATTTTCCATATAATAATAATTATTTTCATAGGTATTTGCAGAGATCAATGTTTAAAAAAGCTAATGCAAAATCTACTTCTGGTGTTACAGGCCAAGTACTATCTATGCGACCGAGATATATCACCGGGTAGAAGACATTAGTACTATTAGTGGGTGTGGGTTCATTACGTAGTGTACTCAATAATTCCGTATCCGTTGCTCCAGAGTTTATTATAAAATCAGGATTGTAAAATGAGGCTGGGGTACCATCAGATGCCCTGTCTTGCAAATTCCAATATATCGGCAATATCATTATTCCCGCACGAACTGGATCAGAGACATGAATACCATTTGCATTTGGTGCTGTTTTTGACACAATTAAAATACCGCCCATTGGCCGCAGTGATGTTGATTGCCGGTACCAAGCCAAAATATTACTTTGAGGAATGATAAAACTAAAATCTTGCATAAAATAGTTGATTTGAGCGTGTTAAAAGTATTGATTAATTTAGATAATTCTCAATAGTATGCCATTTAACCAACATTTCCCTCAGTCTTTTTCAAAATTTGTATTAATTGAAAAATACTGTGGGAAATGTCGGATTTAATCTGTGTTTTGACCCTCTATCCGACATTACCCATGCAACTTTTTATTGGGATTACTTTTAATATTAAAAAAAACATATATATTAAATTGATTATAAATTATCTTTTTTTGAAATTTTTTTGCTCAAAATACAAAAGAGCAAAAATCAATTAAATGCCAGTTTGAAATTTTTTTGTGGAAAATGTCGGCTCTATATATTGTAAGTGAGTAAATAGGTAGTCCACAGTACACTATTCCTTAGACCTCCAATGCGGGAGGGAAGCGGGGTGCTTTCGTTTGCTCCTAAATAAACAAAAAAACCGTGACGAGTAGTGCAAAAGTAAAGAGAAAGCCGCTTTTTTCATCGTGTAAACATTACACAAATCTAACGAAAAAATTTTGTACACAGATCAAGAATTTAACGAAACCCCCTTCTAAATTAACGAAACCCTCTTTCCACGCAACCAAAACCCTTTTCCGCTGAATAAAGTTCCCTATCCCCTCGCCTCAAACGACAACTGCCCCAATAATAGTTCCCGTTTCAGCGGCGACACCGGCAGCTCCGCCCCATCCGCCGTGAGCACCCACCCCCCGTCGCTTTTGATGTATTTTTTGATGTAGATCAGGTTGACCAAATGCGATTTCTGGATGCGCATGAAGGTGGTCGCCTCCAGCATCTTTTCGTATTCGCCCAAGGTGCGCGACACCGTGATCTTGCGCTTGTCGTTCAAATGAAAAGTGCTGTAATTTTTATCGCCTTCTACCCGGATCACGTCGCTGATGTTCACAAATTCGATGTCGGTGGCGGTGGGCAGGGCGAGTTTGGCCAAGGGCCTGGCCCGCTGAATGCTGTTGATGTTTTCCAGCAACAGGCGCAATTGCTGTGCGGTGCCGGGCAGTTGTCGCCGGTTTTCCGCTTTTTCGATGGCTTCCCGCAGGAGTGAGGCCGTCACGGGTTTCACCAAAAAAATCGAGGGCGCTCCAGCGGAAGGCTTGGGCGGCGTGGTGGTCGTGGCCCGAAACAAAAACAAGGTCGAATGTAATCGGGTATATTTCCTAGAGTAGTTCGAAGCCGGTTTTATCGGGCAAACCAATGTCCAAAAAAACCAGATCGGACTAGAGCGCCCGAATAGCGGACAGCCCTTCCTGTGCCGTGTGAAACTGGCCGAGGAGCCGCACTTGCGGGAAATACTGCTTCAACAGGAGGCGGAGTACTTTCTGGCTGTCAACATCATCTTCAATAATGAGTGCTTTCAATGTTTGGTGTGTTTTTTACAAAGTACGCACAAACATAGTGATATTTTATCAAATGCGACAAAATTAGGAATACGTAAGTAGTTATGGGTTATTAATTATGCGTTATGAATTTCACAACTGTTTGATTGTGTGAGTTTTACATAAATTTTTAACCGCGTTTATTTCAACACACCTGCTTACAAAATAAATTGACAAGTGGCGTTCGCTCCTCTGTTGATAGGGTTTGTAACGTTCATGCGCCATTTACCGGACGCAGCAATAGGTGTATTTTGCAGATAAATACCCCTAATTTGCAGAAAGTATGGTTCAATGTATAAAAAACGAGTGACTTTTGTGTTCCTATTCAATTGCTAAAATTTAAATTATGAAAAAATCAATCATTGTTTTGTTACACATAGGTTTTTGGGTGTGTTATTTATTGATCATCATCATCATGCTGGGTATTATCATGCAGGACAATAATGACGAAGCGCGTATTGAATATTATTTAAAGAATGCAATATCGTACACCATTATTCCATCAGCCATTACCTTTTATGCCTTTTACTTTATCTTGTTTCCTAACTACCTGCAAAACAAAAAAATACTTCGAACCGTGGTATATGGGCTGCTGATATCGGGAGGGGCTGCACTCATAGGAACCATACTTTTAGATAGCATAGAGGGAAACTATTGTGAAGAGCAGGGTGGGGATATGTCCCTTTTTGCCGAAATCATTTCTATGACTATTATTGCATTGATCAGTGGCATCGTTGCCTTAATTATCAAAGGTTTTATCACATGGTTTGAAGAGATAAAATTGAAAGATATGCTAAAGCAAAAAAATCATGAAATGGAAATGGCTTTGGTGAAATCACAATTGGATCCACATTTTTTGTTTAATACCATCAACAATATTGATGTGCTGATCTTAAAAAATGCGGTGGCAGCCTCTGATTATTTGAATAAATTGTCTGATATTATGCGGTTTATGCTTTTTGAAACCAAAACCGATAAAATTTTACTCTCTAAAGAGCTGGCGTACATTGAGAAATACTTAGAATTGCAAAAGATAAGAACGGCTAACGCCCATTATGTCCATTTCCAGGTGACTGGTATGGCGGGCAAAAAGACCATTGCGCCCATGGTTTTTATTCCTTTTATTGAAAATGCCTTTAAGCATACTTCCAATAAAAAAATTGAAAATGCCATTTGTATCCGGCTATTAATAAAAGAGGAGAGTATTCAATTGCTTTGTGAAAACAAATTCAACCCAAATTTAAAAACTCAACAGGAAAGTAATGGTTTAGGCAATGATTTGATACAAAAAAGACTGCACCTTATTTATCCGGGAAAGCATACCTTAGAAGTATCCAATCAAAACGGCGTTTACAGCGTAAATTTAACGATCTACCATGGATAAATATACTTGTATCATCATTGAAGATGAACCCCTGGCGCTGGAACGAACCATGGGTTTTGTCCATAAAATACCCTTTCTGAATTTGTCGGCCTCCTTTGATAACGCGCTGGATGGCCTTGCGTACCTAAAACAGTATGAGGTAGATGTACTTTTTTTGGATATTAACATGGATGAATTATCGGGTATTGAATTATTGGAGCACTCAAAAATAAAAAGTCAGGTGATCTTTACCACGGCATATCAGGAATATGCTTTGAAAGGTTATGAACTCCAGGTAACCGACTACCTCCTAAAACCGTTTACCTTCAATCGTTTTTTGCAAGCAGTAAACAAAGCAGCAGAAAATATACGCCAACGGGCTGCAGAACCTCCACGGGATTTTATTTTTGTCAAAACGGAAAATCGGTTGGAAAAAATCACGCTGAGTGATATCGTATATATTGAAGGGATGAGGGATTACCGTAGAATCCATACGGTGGACAAAAAGATTATGACCTTGCAAAATTTCAGTGAGTTTGAACAGATTATACCTTCCAGTTTGGTGTGCAGGGTACATAAATCCTACATGGTTGCCCTCCATAAAATAGAATCTATTGAGCGTAGCAGGATAAAAATTGCCCATCAAATCATCCCGATTTCCGAAACGTATAGAGAAGTTTTCTTTCAGATGATCAGCAATAAAAATAATTTGTAGGAGTGTTGTTGTTGAGAGTTGAGGAGTTGAAGAGTTGAAGAATTGAGCCGCTTGATTATTAGCCGCTTATGACTTTTAAATTTTTAAAACTACTTTTTCACGACTATACGTAAGTAAATAGAAATAATCGTATTTTTTAATTTCATTAATTACCTTATTATCAAGGGTTTGTGAGACTGTGTACTGCCGACTATTGACTGTGGACTACTTAGCTGCCAACTACACTCCGTATTTTGCAGCATAAAAATGGCGATTTGCAGACAACTATCTCCGCTTTGCATAGTTGAATTGTACCGCCATCCGGGTGCCGCGACATTTGTGCCATTATTCATTAATTCAAGCAAATGTTGTTATGAAAAACAAGTTACAAGCCATCTTTCTCCTACTTTGTATGCTGTTTGCTACGGTAGCATTTAGTCAAAAATTCACCCAGACAATAAGAGGTACCATTGTGGATACCGACAGTAAAATACCGCTGATCGGTGCCATCGTAAAAACAATGGACACCAACCCGGTAATGGGTGCCACAACCGATGTAAATGGCCTCTTTAGATTGGAAAACGTACCGATTGGCAGGGTTTCCCTACAATTGTTTTACTTAGGCTATGAAACGAATATCCTTCCAAATATCGTAGTGAACTCTGCTAAAGAAGTCATTTTGGAGATAGAGATGCAGGAATCGGCGGTGAAAATAGCGGCGGTGGAGATAGTGGCCAACCAAAACAAGGGAGCGGCGATCAATGATATGTCGCTCCTCAGTGCCCGTTCCATTTCGGCGGAAGAAACCAATCGCTATGCGGGGGGCTTTAACGATCCTTCGCGTATTATGTCCAATTTTGCCGGAGTCACCAGTACGCAGGATGGCAGCAACGACATCATTGTGCGGGGCAATTCGCCCAAATACGTTCAATGGCGGCTGGAAGGCATTCAAATTTCAAACCCCAATCATTTTGCCGATCAGGGCGGGGCCGGCGGATCAGTGAGTACACTCAACAATAATTTATTAGCGACTTCTGATTTTTATACCGGGGCATTTTCGCCAGAATATGGAGATGCATTGTCGGGTGTGTACGATGTAAAATTGAGGGCCGGTAACAACGAAAAATTTGAATCCGTTTTCGGTTTTGGTTTAACCGGCACCGATCTCACCCTAGAGGGGCCTTTTAAAAAAGGGTACGGAGGCTCTTTCCTCGTCAATTACCGGTACTCTACCATTACCATGATTTCCAATCTTGGTTTAGTGGATATTGGTGGCATTCCAAAATTTCAGGATGCGGCCTTTAAAGTGGTACTGCCCACCCAAAAATCAGGTGTATTTTCGTTCTTCGGATTGGGCGGATTAAGTAGTTTTTTGTTTGAAGATGTAAAACCATCTACTTGGGTAACGCCGGGCGACAATGCCATGAAAGGCAATATCAAAGAAGATTATAAAAAAGGTGCTCACTTGTCAAATATCGGTATGAATCATACCATATCCATCAATGACAACAGTTTTATTAAAACGGCACTTTCGTATTCAAGTGAAGGCATTAGAGACGATATTTTTGAGTCAAAAACCATAAAAATATCCGATGATGATGGTGTTTTTTTGCGGGACTCCGTGGTTAGTAGCGCCTTGAACTTTAAGAACAGATTGGTGCGATCTACTTACAGGGGTGCGGTGACGTATAGCAACAAGATCAATGCAAAAAACAAAATTCAAATTGGTACTAAATACGCACTGTTTGATTACAACATCAACCAAAGTCAGTTGGTGGGCAACGAATCCACCCGATTGACTTTGGTGGACATAAAAGAAAACATAAGCACCCTCGGAAACTTTATCAGTTGGAAGCACCGCTTAAAGGATGATATTTCCATAGTAGCCGGCGTACACAACATGAATGTATTGTACAACAAAAAAAGCACGCTCGAACCACGCCTTGCCGTAAAATGGCAGATGAACGCTACCAATTCATTCCACGCAGGTTATGGCAAACACAGCACAATGGAAAGTGTGCACAACTATTTCACAAAAATAACGCTGAAAAACGGAACGGTCGTGGAGCCTAATAAAGATATGGGCCTGCTGAAAGCACACCATTTTATTCTGGGGTATGAAAAACGTTTTACGAAGAACTTAATGGCAAAAGTAGAGGCATATTATCAACACCTGTACAATTTGCCAGTAGAAAACGTGGATACCAGTTATTATGCGACCATCAATGAAGGGCTTGAATTTAACTATGTTGATTTGGTCAATAAAGGAACCGGAAATAACTATGGGGTAGAAATGACCATAGAGCGTTTTTTTAATAACAATTACTACTTTTCAGTGAACGCTTCCCTGTATGAGTCCAATTACAAATCATTGGAGGGCGTGGAGCGGAATACTCGATTTAACGGAAATTATTTAGTCAATTTTCTCGCGGGCAAAGAATTTGTTAAATTGGGTAAGAAGAAAAACCAGACACTCGGTATCAATGCCAAAGTGTTTTTTGGAGGTGGCCAAAAAATCCTTCCACTGTTGAGAGATGGTCAGGGCGCATTAGCGGTTGATCCTGCCAACAATCAATTTTGGGATTATGGAAAGGCATACGACCATAAAATTGAAGATGTTTACCAAATAGTGGCAAGTGTCAGCTACAAATTCAACCGGCATAAAACCACGCACGAACTTTTCCTTAATTTGGATAACCTGACCAACCACAAGGGCAAATTGTCTGAATATTACGATGAGGATCAGCCTAACTCCGTTGGTTATACCACCCAGTTTGGTTTTTTTCCGAATATATTGTACCGTTTGTATTTTTAGGCGAACGGACAACAGGCCGTACTAAAGCGAGAATTACTGCGGCAGCTCCTATCTCAAATACCTCTTTCTGTATTTATGTTTTGAAGGGTGGTGAAAAATAATTGTTAATATTTCCTTAAAAATGAATCTTTTTTCAATTATTTTTACCTAATTTTGGGTAGTGTTTTTCAACAAATACCGCTTATGAGTAATCTGTTATTTTTGCATTTTAAGCCAATAAGATGAATGACAAACAAGCATTGCGTCATTTTTTGCTTAATTTCGGGCAAAAACAGGTCTTTTTATCAGTTTTTTATAAAAATTATAAAAAAATTGCACGTGCAAAGCAACTAAATAACTTTATAATGCGTCATTAGCCCATTCATCTTTTTCAACAAAGTCTTTTTTTTGTTCTTGGCAATATGTGTAACTTTCCGCACCTTTGTGACGTTATAAAGAAAAAGCGGTAGTAAAATGATAAGAAGCGGTAAAAATACTACCACACAAACTCGACACTTTTCATGAGATTATATTACGGGAAACCGGCGCGGTGCAAAAGAGCACCGCGTTTTTTTTGCCCGTACCTGAAAAAATAGTCCACAGTCAGGCAGTCCACAGTCTAAAGTCCATAGCCTACAGTCCACATTCAGACAGTCCGTAGTCCACAGTTAGACAGTCAACACATAGTACAGTCCGCAGTCAAATAGTCCACAAATAGTACAGTCCACAGTCAGACAGTCCGCAGTCCACAGTCAGACAGTCCGCAGTCCACAGTCAGACAGTCCGCAGTTCACAGTCTACATTCCACAGTTAGACAGTCAACACATAGTACAGTCCGCAGTCAGACAGTCCACACACAGTACAGTCCATAGTCAGACAGTCCACACATAGTACAGTCCACAGTCAGACCGATAGTCAGACATTCCACA
>Ga0209591_10002355_pt1 | contig 22712 bp, 18 predicted proteins | sample MAT01_FD_187207 | JGI IMG/M metagenome (GOLD analysis project Ga0209591, IMG submission 187207) | Freshwater microbial communities from Lake Fryxell liftoff mats and glacier meltwater in Antarctica - MAT-01 (SPAdes) (version 2) | ecosystem: Environmental > Aquatic > Freshwater > Ice > Liftoff... | reverse complement strand
TGACTCACTTCGAGCATCCTTCCTCCCGGTAGCGTGCGGCGTTGAACACCTACAGCTTCCGGAACAGAGCCCGGGGTGGGTCAGCTTTCGCTCGTCGGGTGGGTCAGGTTTGGTTTACCGCTTCCAACCGTGCACGTACTCGTTCAGCGTGAGTCACGTCCGGCTCCAGCGACGCGATCGCATCGAGGAAGAAAGGATGGAACGTGCGCTCACGCGCGGCATGCGCGACGTTCCAGGCGACGAGCCTCACCGCAGGCCGAGCCGTTGCATAGCCGCAGCTCGCACGCGGGCGAAACGCTCGGGTGCACCGGTATGTCGGTCGTGAGCACAGCACCTCTCCGTGCGAGAAGACATTTTTAATCGTCAGACGAGCGTACAGAAGCCGATCGTCGTTCCGCGGCAGCCTTTCGCTGCGCTTCCAAATCGGTTGCGCTGAGGGTCACGATCGCCCGTGCCTCCTGGTTCTCCTGGACGGTCACTCTCGCCTTCGCTGTGCCACCCGTCTTGGCGAGCCCAAACTGAGTCGGATACTCCCAGACGATCGGGCAGGCAAGGTAGTATTCGCCTGCGGGCAGTTGTTCGAACCGGAATTGCCCCGAACCGTCTGCGATGCATGAGCGTCGGTACGGCGCGGCTCGCTCATCGGGCGTTTCCAGTGCCTCTCCCGCCAAGACCGCTCGTTCGAACCACTCCGTCGAATAGGAAGTCACGGGATTCAGATTCACCGTTTCCCCTGCACCGAACTTGACATCCCCAGCGCGTGTCTTCAGGAATGCCTGTCCCGCGATCGAGCCTGAGCCCTTTCCTGCATACGGGTCATACTCCGCCTGCACAAAGGTGGCTTGGCGGGGCTGCGGTGTGGGGGTAATGACGCAACCTGCGGAACCGAGGAGGGCGACGCAGGCAGTGGCGCGCTTGAGCATCTTGGGAGGATACTATTCGCGCCCTGCTGCGTTCAATCGTGGCCACGCCGAGACTGGTCCGCGTTCAGACTCACGCTCGGCAGAGCCTCCACAAGTCGTCCTTGTAGATGCAGAGGAAGTCCTCAGCCTGCGCGGGTGTCAGGCGACGGATCTCGCGTGGCAGGTCCGACATCTCCAGGACGCCAGCGCGGACCGAACAGCCGAGTGTTTTCGCTCCCGCCCGTGTGCCCGTGTGCAGGTAGACGCGCTGGGGAACTAGCTTGAGCTTGGTGGCGACGCGAGTGGCCACGTCGTAGGTCCACACCGCGCCGAGGCCGGGGACTCGCCGCCGGACCTTCGCGATCACGTCGTGCAACTCGTCGAACGATCGGATGCGGCTGAGGTCGAGCGTGGCGAGGAGCCGAGCCCCGGTCGTGAGCACCGGAGCGGGGATCCGACGTTGGTGCGGATGGCGCTTGCCGTCCTGGGTCGTTGAGATGGCCGCTATGCGCACCGCCTCTGTCAACGTCATGCGCGTGTACCACGTGAACTCCGTGTTGTGCCGCGAGCCGTACCTGCGGATGTAGTCGGCGACGAGAGCGCCTAGCGACTTCTCGCTGCTGACCGGCGGCTCGCAACCATCGGGCTCGTACCCGCCGCGCGGCTTCTTCTTCACGTTGCGCATGGCGGGCTACTGCTCGATGAAGTAGTCCGAGTCGATCTTCTTCACGTCGAAGGACTCGATGCGGGAGACGCCGAGGTCGTACTCGATCATCAGCCGTGCGAGGTCAGGGCCATCGATGAGCACGATCTTCTCGATGCCGTGTGAGAACTCGACGGCCTCGGCGGAGAACGTGGAGGTCGTGAGAAACACGCCCTTCCGTGCGCGGCGACCTTGCAGAGCCCCCGCGAACTGTTGGATCTCGGGCCTTCCCACCGTGTTCGACCACCGCTTCGCCTGGAGGTAGATCGTGTCGAGCCCGAGCTTGTCCTCCTTGATGATGCCGTCGATACCGCCATCCTTGCTGCGGCCGACCGCGAGCGCAGCGTCACGGAAGTTGCCGCCGTAGCCCATCTTCACGAGGAGGTCGACGACGAGGCGCTCGAAGAACCGAGGGCTCATCGCCTTGACCTGATCAAGGAGTTCGTCCTGAAGCTGGGCCTGAATGCGTCCGAAGGCTGCTTCGAGAGCCTCGAACGGCGTGGCCTGCGATTCGTTCGGCTCTTTAGCCGTCTGCACGCCGTCTTCGCGCTTGGTCTCTTGGAAGGCGAGGAAGGACGGGAAGCGCCTGAGCAAGCGGATGTCGATACGGGCTGGCTTCTCGGCGAGTACCTGCTGCCCCGCTGGAGTGATCCTCATCCATCCACGCTTTGGCGACTCGATCAGCCCGGCCTTCCGCATGTAGCTGTTCGCCCACCCGATCCGGTTGCGAAACACGGACTGTGTGCCCGATGGGAGCAGCGCGTTCCGCTCATCTTCCGTGAGCTTGAACACCGGCCCGAGTGCGTCATCGAGTTGCTGGGTCGATCGTAGCTGGCCGTCCGTGAGCGCGGTCAACAGCGGTAGCATGATCGACTGGAAGTCAGGGATCGCCATCGAGCATGCATCCGGTGCGGTCTGGGGGAAGACGAGGGGGCCGGAGTCTAGCGATGGGTGGAGTTCCGACGATCGACCGAGGGGCCGTCGCGGCACGGATCGGGTCGGCATTGCGCCGCAATCGTTCCCGACGTGGTGCGGAGGAGGCGAAGGCGGATGCCGACCGCACATCCCTGCCCCTGGTCGCGCCCGGAATGCGGGGAGTACCTGGGCGCGCGGACGCCTGGCCGCACCGCGATCCATGCTGCTTGCCACGCCGCTCTCTCTCTGCGCCGCGCGAGAGACGGTCGCCAACGAACCGAGCGCGAATCGGACGCTTGTGCGCGGGCGAAAACGGCGTTCTAGGCACCGGGGCGCACGTTTTCGCCTCTCCGCGCATCGCCCTGCGGATGGATGGCTCCCCGAGTAGGGCTCGAACCTACAACCCTGCGGTTAACAGCCGCATGCTCTACCATTGAGCTATCGGGGAACGCTCAGTTGCCGCGGAAAGGTACTTCCCGCGCCGCCGGAGTCAAGCCTCCGACTCCGGCACCGATCGGCGCCGACGCGCACGCGGGTGGAGCGGAAACCGTTTCTCGCGGCTGCTTTCAGGCCCGAACTCGTCACGCGGGGATTCCGAACCCGTCCACGCCGCGCTTCCGGTGGAACGAGGAACTCGCGCAGGACGTGCCGGTCGATCGTGGCGTCGACCCGCGCGAGCTCGCACCAGGACCCGCGTGAACTCGCCCGAGTCCGCCACGCGCTCCGACGGACGGCTCGAACGGGCCTCAACGGAGTCCGAGTTCGGCCCAGTCGCGCAATCCGACCGCGACGGCTTCGCGCGGCAAGTTCTCCATCGAGAACCGACTCACGAACTCCTCGGCGTGACCAGGACGAGCGTCGGCGATTCCCGAGCGACGTCCGACCCAGCCGACGACGATCCGCGCGTCCGTCCCTGCGGCGCGCAAGCTCGCCAGGGACACGTCGTCGCTGCGTTTCGCGAGCCGGCGCCCGGTCGCATCGGTGACGAGCGGCACGTGCCACCAACGTGGACGCGGGAGGCCGAGCGCGTCTTGGAGCAGCGCTTGTCGCGCCGCGCTCTCGAGCAGATCGTCGCCGCGCACGATCTCGGTCACGCCTTGGCGCGCGTCGTCGACGACGACGGCGAGCTGGTACGCGGGGCTTCGCGCACGTCGGTAGATCGGGAAGTCGCCCACGTCGCGCGCGACGTCGTACGTGCGCGTTCCCTGGAGTTCATCGACGATCTCGACCGGGCCGTCGCGCACGATGAAGCGCAGCGCGGGTGCGCGGCCCGTCGCGGACTCGGCCGCTTCGATCGACGTCCAACGACCGCGGCACGTGCCGGGATAGCGCGGACCCGACTCACCGGCGTGCGGCGCGCTCGCGGCCGATTGGATCTCACGGCGCGTGCACGTGCACGGATACGCGAGACCGCGTGCGAGCAGGTTCGCCGCGGCGTCGGCGATCGCGCTTTCACCGCTCGACTGCACGAGTGGTTCGCCGTCCCAATCGATGCCGAGCCAGCGTAGGTCGGCGATCGTCGCTTCGACGAACTCCGGCCGCGCGCGCTCGACGTCGAGGTCCTCGATGCGCAACACGACGCGACCGCCGCGACTCCGCGCGTGCCACCACGCGAGGAGGAAACTGCGCGCGTGACCGAGGTGCAGATGCCCGGTCGGACTCGGGGCGAGACGTCCGACGATGCCGGTGTCGTTCACGCGCGGAGCCTTGGAAGAATTCGCGGACTCGGCACCGTGGGGCGGCGCAGATGGAGTCCGATGACGTGTCGACTCGATGTCTTCACAAGCTCTTCAGCGCGTCGGAGCGGAGACCGTGCGCAGATCCTGCGCCGCGTTCACCGTCGAACCTGGAATTGCCGGCATTCCGAGCAGGTCGAGCGCGAGGTTGCCCGCGTCGGAGTTGCGCACCGGCGGCACGCCGTCGCCCGGACGCGGCCGCCCGAGCCCGGGATCGAGTCGAACGCCCTTGTTCTTCGCATAGAGATCCTCGGCCGTGCCGCCGCCGGTCCACACGAGGAACGGGATGATGTAATCGACCCACATGTGCGGTTGATCGTGGCTCTTCCATGGTGCGCCCCCGCCGTGATCGGCCGTGAGCACGATCGCGGTTCGTCCACGGAGCCCTACATCGGCCTCGATCGCGTCGAGCAAGCGGCCGAGCGCGAGGTCGACCGCGCCCACGGCCTTCAAATACGGCGAGCCCGGCGTGACGTCCCAACCTTTCGAGTGTGCGATGAGATCGGGTGCAGCGAAGTGGACCAACACGAAGCGCTTCGTCGGCGCGTCAGCGCGTGTGAGTTCGGAGATCAGCGCTGCGCCGAGACCGTCGGGTGTCGCATCCACGATCGAGTGGTCGATCTTGTCGCGACCGTGATCCGGCGGAATCAGATCCTCGGCTCCGTGCGTCGCGTCGTACGAGTCGTCGTACAGGTGGAACTTCTTTTTGCCCGCGAACATGGCCGTCCACGCGCCGCGATCGTGCGCGACGTCGAACACGCTGGCCATGTAGGCGCCGGCCACGCCATGGATCGTTTCACCGTTCGCGACGTCGTCGTTCTGGACCCAGCGATGGCCGTCGGGCCCTTCCACGAGTCGCGAAGTCACCATGCCGGTGTGGTTCGGCAGCGTGACCGTGCGATCAGGATCCGTGCGCGCGTTGAGCGTGTGTGCGCCCTGCCGCAAGCGTTCGAAGTTCGGCAAGGAGTTCGGCACGGCGATGAGAGCGTCGCTGCGCAGGCCGTCGACGCTCACGAGCAAGACGACGTCGAAAGTCGGCTCGACCGGCACGTGCGCAGCCGGGTGCGAGCTCAGCGTGGCGGCCGACGAATCACGCTCGCACGCGGCGAGGACGAGCGTGGCGAAGAAAGTCAGGACACGACCCGTGGTCATCCTCGAAGTGAACCACGCAGAGTGGTCCCGCGCGAGTACGGAAGGAGCTTCAGGGTTCCCGAGTCCGTTCCGTAGACTCCCGCTCCACCCACGGGCCGCATGGCGCCGATGCAGAAGTCCCTCATGACGAGTGATCACCGCGGTTTGCGACTCTCCGGCTTGCAGATCGCGTTCCTCGTCGCAGCGGTCATCGCTTGTCGCATCGCGGCGATCCGCGCGTGTCCGACGTACGACGACGCGTTCATCACGTATCGCTACGCGGCGAACCTGGCCGACGGGAACGGTCTCGTTTTCAACGCCGGCGCCACCTGGGAGCCGATCCTCGGGACGACCACGCTGCTCTACTCGTTGATCCTGTCGGGGTTCTCCGCGCTCGGACTCGACCTCGTGCGCGCTTCGCTCGCGCTCAACATCGTGTGCGATGCGGTCACCGCGCTGCTCCTCGTCCGGATCCTCGGACGGCGGCCCGTCGTCGCGACCGCGGCGGTGCTCGGGTTCGCGAGCTTGCCCGAGCTCGCGCGCATCAGCGTCGGCGGCATGGAGTCGCCGCTCTTCCTCGTCTGCGCGGTCAGTGCTTGTTTCGCCGTGCAAAACGGTCGCGCGGGACTCGCCGGCATCTTGACGGCGGCCACGTGTCTCGTTCGGCCCGAGGGTGTGTTGCTGGCTGGGATTCTGTTCCTCGCCCAGGTTCGCCGACCGCGCGATCTCGTGCGCTTCACGATTCCGATCCTCGTCGCCGGCGCGGCGGCGATCGCGATCCTCTACGCCGTGTACGGCACGCCGATCCCGCACAGCATCACGGCGAAATCTGCGATGCAAGGTCCGGATCCCGCCGCGGACAGAGCTGCGCGGCTGGCGATGATCGTGCGGCAGGCGTTCTTGCCACGCACGGCCTATGCGCCGATCCTCGGCTTCGCGGTCGTCGGCGTCGTGCGCGCATGGCGAGCGGGCGGCGCCGCGCGCACGCTGTCGATCTTCGCGCTGGCGATCAGTGCGAGTTACATCGCGGCGCGGCCGCATACCTGGGGTTGGTACTACTACGTGCCTCTCGCGGGACTCGTCCTGTGGACGGCGCTCGGCATCGAGGCGGCGTTCGAGTTCAGCGTCCGCCGCGCCGGATCCGCACTGCGGCACGCGGTCGAATCGTTCGCGCCGCAGCTCGCGAGCGTCGGCCTCGCAGGCCTGTCGTTCTTCGCGGCGTCACGCCTGGAATCGCCCATCGAAGCGCGCGTCTATGCGCCGCTGTGGGCTTGGGCCGAGCGCACGTCCGCCGCGGAACCGGGTGCGCGGATCCTGGCGAGCGACATCGGCGCGATCGGTCACCGTTGGAAGGGGATCGTCCTCGACAGCGAGGGCCTCACGTGGCCCGAAGCGCTGCTCCACAAGTTTCCAGCCACGATCATCGATGCGACGGCGCCCGAGTACTTGCTCGTCGTCGCCGAACGACCCCGGTTGCGGCATCTCGAGGCGCGGCCGGACATCCTGGCTCGCTACGAAGCGATCGAGCGCTTCAATGCGACGGGGAAGACGGCGCTCGATCCGACGCCGGAGGACGTGCCGATCGAGTGGTCGCAGGATTATCTCGTCTACCGCTTGCGTCGGTGACGGAGCGGGACGGACCGCTCCTCCGCCGGTGCACGGACGCGTCTCGACTCGCGGTCAACGTGGGTGACGGAGCAGTAGGAGCGTTGCTCTACGGGTGGATGGATGCGTCTGACACCGTTGTCAACGTCGGTTCAGGGCGCGAAACGCACGGAATAGACCGGCGGGAAGTTGTGGCCGAGTTCCTTCCACGAGTCGCCGCGATCGTCGGACCAGTACACGTTGCCGGTCGTGCTGCCGAACGCGAGGTCGTCACCGCGCTGATCGAGCGCGTGACGCAACACGACGTCGTACGCGCGCTCGTCGGGCAGCCCGCGACGCAAGTCGATCCAGCTCTTCCCGCCGTCCTCGGTGCGCATCACGCGCAGCGCGCCGTCGATCGCTTGCCGCTTCACGTCGGCGTCGGCCGGCACGATCCAGGCGACCTTCGGATCCTCGGGGTCCGCGGCGATCGGGAAACCGAAGTAGGCCAGGCGGCGTCGGCCCTTCTTCTCTTTCTCGTGGATCGTCTTCCACGACTTCGCACCGTCCGTCGAGCGGAAGATCCCGCAGTGGTTCTGTTGCCAGACGACATCGGGCTTCTTCAGGCACCAGTGGATCGCGTGCACGTCGTGGCCCACCTCGGGAGTCGGAGGCGGTAAGTAGGGCGAGGTGAGCCCGACGTTGCGCGGCGTCCAAGTCTGGCCCGCGTCCGTCGTTTCGAAAGTTCCCGCGGTCGAGATCGCGACGAGCATGCGTCGCGCGTCGCGCGGGTCCACGAGGATCGAGTGCACGCCCGGTTCGTCGCGTCCGCCGCCGAACCACTGCTCGTGGCGCGAGGGGTGATTCCACAAACCTTCGACGATCTCGAACGAAGCACCGTCGTCGCGCGTCACGAAGAGACCGCCCGGTTCCGTCCCGACGAAGAACGTGTCCGGCTCGCTCGCGTGTCCGGGCGCGAGCACCCACAGGTAGCGCAATGTCGCGGGCTTCCCGGGCTTGATCTCGGCGTCGGGCGCGTACTTCGGCTCCACGACGCTCTCGAACGTCGCGCCGCCGTCGCGGGAGCGTGCGAGCTTCTGTCCCCAGTGTCCGTGATCGATCGAGCACCACATCGAGTCCGTGCGCTCGTCGTGAACGACGTAGGGGATCGGATTGCCCTCCTGCCCGTGCGCGGTGAGCTTCCAACCCTTCTTCTTGCGCGTGAACACGAAGACGCCCTTCCTCGTGCCGAGGAGGATCCGCGGGCCGCTGTTCTTCTTCATCGGAGACATGGTTCAGCCGGACGAGGCGGTCCGAGCTTGCGCCGGATCCACGGGCTCAGCGCGGCGGAGCGGCGCAGATGGAGTCCGAGTGCGTGTTCGATTTCTTCACACGCTTTCAGCCGCCGGAGAGTGCTTGTGCGACGTAAACGCGCGACGTGCTCGTCAGGGCGTCGCGCAACTCGACTCGATCGCGCACGACGCGTCCGTCCACGAAGATGTTGACGTGCTTGCGCAGGCTCCCGCGCTCGTCGACGAGGTAGGACGCGAGACCCGGATGAGCGCGGTCGAGCTCGGTGACGAGGCCGGCGACCGTCGCCGCGTCGACTTGGCCGTCGGACAGCGTGGGGAAGTACCGCGCGAGGTGCGCGGTGAACGTGACGGCGGCCATGGGACGCGTGGAGTTTCGCGCGGTACGGCTCGCCGCGCAACGCATCACCACACGGCGATCTCGCGCCGCTTCTTCCACAGTAGCCACACGAAAAACGGGCCGCCGACGAGCGCCATGAGCACGCCCGGTTGCACACCGACACCAGGAAACAGCGCCATTTGCGCGACGTCCGCCGACAGCAGCACGACCGCGCCGGTGAGCGCGGCGAGCGGCAAGAGAGTGCGGTGTCCCGGCCCGGATACGAGTCGGACGATGTGGGGGACCACGAGGCCGACGAATCCGATCTGTCCCGCGACCGAGACCGCCGCAGCGGCGGCGAGTGCGGCTGCCGTGAGAGTCACGACGCGCAGGCGCGCGATGTCCACGCCGAGTGCCTCCGCATCTTCGAGCCCGCCTTGCACGAGGTCGAGTTCCCACGCGACGAGCGGCCACGCGAGGAGCGCGATTCCCGCACCGCCCCACGCGACGCCCGCTTGCCACGCGGCGCGATCGTCGAGCGTTCCGAAGGTCCAGGCCAAGATCGCGCGCGAAGCCTCGAGGTTGTCGAGGACGAGGCTCTGCGCGAACTGCTGCACCCCGCCGAGCAGGGTGTTCACCGCGATGCCGATCAGGAGCAACGCCGGGATCGACACGCGGCCGTGCGAGCTGGCCAGTCGGTAGACGACGAACGCCGTCGTCAAGGCGCCCGCGAACGCCGCGATCGGCACGAGCCACGGACCCGCCCCGTGCGCGTCGCCCACGAGTTCGATGCCGTAGCCGCCGACGAGGAGCACGGCCAGCACCGCACCCAGGCTCGCGCCGCCACCGATGCCGATCACGCCCGGCGAGGCCAACGGATTGCGGAAGATTCCTTGGACGAGCGCGCCCGACAACCCGAGCGCCGCTCCTACGCCCGCGGCCGTCAGCGCGCGCCACAAGCGCAGTTCGACGACGGCTTGTGCGGGACCGCTGAGCGGATCCGCCCAGCCGAGCAACGCGGCGATTCCGCGCAGAGCGTCAGCGGTGTCCTCGACGGCGCGCGTGGAGCCGAAGCGCAGCGCCGCGACGAGAAGCGTCGCGAGCAAGAACCCGAGGCCGAGGGCGAACACTCCCGGTCGTCGGCGCAGCATGGGCGGGAAAGGTTCCCATTTCGGCCGCGCGAAGGCCAAGCTTCGCGGCCGTGACGAACTCCGATTCGCGCTTCGACAGGCTCACCACCGCCGAGATGCGCGAGTACGACCGTCTCGCGATCCACGAGCTCGGCTTGCCCGGTGTCGTCCTCATGGAGAACGCCGGCGCTGGCGCCGCATCGATCGCGCTCACACTCCTCGCTCCACACGTCGGAGCGCGCGTCCTCGTCGCCTGCGGACCGGGCCAGAACGGCGGCGACGGTTGGGTGGTCGCGCGGCGCCTCGTGAACGCAGGTTGCGAGGTGCACGTCGCGACGACCGTCGGAATCGAGGCGCTGCGCGGCGATTCCGCCGTTCACGCGCACGTCGCCATCGCGATGGGGATCGCGCACGAGGTCGTCGACGAGTCCGCGCACGCGCGCTGGCGTCGCGAACTCGTGCACGCGGACCTCGTCGTCGATGCGCTGCTCGGCACCGGCGCGCAAGGCCTTCCGCGCGGAGCTGTGCGCCTCACCATCGAAGCCATCGTCGCGCGCACGGCCGAGCCCCGGGCGCCGCGGATCCTGGCGCTGGATCTGCCGTCGGGGCTCGATGCGGACACCGGCCGTCGACTCGGCGTCTGCGTGCGCGCGGACGCCACGGCCACGTTCGCCGCGCCGAAAACGGGGTTCGATGGACCGGGAGCTTTGGAGCACCTGGGCACCGTGCACGTCGTGGACCTCGGCGTTCCGCCTGCGCTCCTCGACCGAGTTCGCCGCGGCGGAACCTGACGACCGGGCCTCGCAATTGCGCGCGCATCCCGGGGCCTTACTCGGGGTTGACTTGCGGGAGTGGGGGATGCGGGCCTACGGTTCTAGATACGACTCGCGTCAGGCCGACGGAGTCCTCGAGAGACGCACCCCGGATGTTCGCTCCCTTCGTTGCTGCCTTCGTGACCCTCGTGTCTTCCACGGGGGAGCGGAACGTCGACGTCGGTGACATCCCGTCCTTCACGTTCGAGCGACCACTCGTGAACGGCGTGCTCGTGGGTTCACTGACCGACTTGCGCGGAGCGCCGGCGCTCTTCGAATTCTGGGGACCGCGTTGCCCCGGATGCGTGCAGAGCGGAGTGCCGCTCGCTCTCGAACTCCAAGAGACTTGGGGTGAGGACCTGCAGGTCGTCCTCGTCGAAGTCCAGGGAGCCGGACACGACGAAGCGGCGCGTTTCGCGCTGCGCCAACGTTGGTTCGGTGGTCGGAGTCTGTGGACGAGCGAAGTCCCGTTCTGGCCGGGCGGCAACGCACTGCCGACGTGCGTCCTCCTCGGGAACGAAGGTCAGATCCTTCTCGAAGGCGATCCGCGGACGCAGTCGCGCGAGATCGGTCGGTTGGTCGCAGCCGAGGTTCGCGCGCGTCGGACGGCACCGAGCTCCGTCCCCGCTGCCCTGCGCCCAGCGTGGACGGAAGAGCGTCGCGGCAACTTCGGGCGCGCATCGCGGTTGCTGGATGAACTCGAAGCGCGTGCGACGAGCGATCCGCTCGCGGCAGCGCGACAGGGCGAGGGGATCGCTGTCTTGCGCCGAGCGATCGAAGCGCGTTTCGCCGCAGCGCGGGCCTTGGCTGAAGCTGGGTACTTGGACGAATTCGACGTTCGACTCGATGCGTTGCGCGTGGGCGCGAAAGAAGACTCCGCTGCGAGTCGACGGGTCGCGGAGCTCGCAGCGAAGTGGAGCGACGTCGGCGCGCGGACCGAACGCGAAGCCAGTCGCCAATTGAGTCGCATCCTCTCGCGCCACTTCGAGTCCGCCGGCGCTCCCGAGACCGTCCGGGACCTGGAGTCCTTCGCCCGTTCGCAGGCGGGAACGAAGGCCGCCGCGCGCGCGGCCGAGTGGGCGCGGCTGGCGGCGCCGCCCGCGCCGGGATCTGCGCGGCGCTGAAGGCTGGACTCGGGCGGTTCTGAGCAGGGTGGTCGGGCTGCGGTTCGGCCGACCCGCGAGCGAAGATCTGGCGACTCCAATCCTGGCTGGGCCCCACCCCGAACCGGGACTGTCGAAGAAATTCCGTCCCGATGTCGAGATCGGCGGCGGGGCGAAGGTGCCTGCCTGCCCACGGACGGGAAAAGCGATTTCCAAGCGGACCGAGGCCCAATTGGCCCGGAAAGTTCTTCTCGCGGAATCGTGCCCCCCCCCGTCCTCCGCACAGCGTGATAGACTCCGACAAGCCCGGGGACGGAACCTCCCTCACAGGAACTCCGTCTTACTTTCCGGGCACCGTCACTCCCGACTTCGAATCCGACCGTCCGTCGCGACGGACATGGACCAGAAGGCGTGGCGAAGCAGGACGGTGCGTTCCAAGTACTTGGCTCTCTCCACAGATTCCGACAACCATCCATCAGGAGATCGTGATGCTTCGTTCCTCGCTCACGCTCGCTGGCCTCGTCGCGTTTGGCGCGACCGCTCAGGCTCAGCAAGCACCCACGCTCAATACGTCCAAGCAAATTCCGATCACGGGCGCGATCCGTGACGCCGGCATCTACCACCAGGCCACGAACACGTGGACCCGGAAGTCCGCACAGGCCGACATCGGCGCTGACATCATCTACAGCAACACGCTGCCGACCGGCTATTTCTACGGCCTCACCTTGGACACGTTCATCGACGAAGGTCGTATCCCGAGCCCGACGAGCCCGACGCAAACCGCAGGCCTTCAGCTTTCGCGCCCGGGTTGCGCCACGTCGTACACGATCGACGGCGTCAGGTTCACGTACTGCACGCTGGCCGCCGCGGGTGGCAACTTCACCCTGAACTTCTACGGGTCGTACATCCCGTGCGCGACGGTCATCAGCGTCACGCCGACGGGCACGGCTGTGATCGCGGGCCCCTCGACTCCCGCCGACGGCACGCAGATCTGCTGGGTCGTCACGGTCGACCTCGACCCGGCGAACGACTTCGTGATGCTGGCGGACGGCGACGGCGCGTTCAACGGAAACGTGACGCCGGGTCCGGCCGCCGGTACGCCGGGTGCGGGTGACCGTTTCGGTTGGTCGATGTTCTCGCCCCTCGTCTCGACCTTCCCGGAAGGCCCCGTGGGCGCCGGCTTCTTGGGCTTCAACGTCCCGGACAGCACGGTCTGGGACAGCCCGGTCAACTACCTCGAGGAAGGCACGGGCATGAGCACGGCCGACCAGTTCCGCATCGAGGGTGGCCCCTTCACCCCGGGCTGCTACTTCTTCGGTGGCGGCGCTCAACTCGCCTCCTTCGGACTCGAGCTCTTCGCCGACGCCTGTGCCGTGCCCCCGCCGGGCGTTGGCTTCTGCTTCGGTGACGGCACGGGCCTCTCCTGCCCGACCGTCGGCTGCGCCGGTGGTCCGTTCAACGGAGCAACGGGCAACGGTTGCGGCAACTCGCTCTTCCCGACGGTCGGGGCGAACTTGGCCGGTACGGGTACGGCCAGCATCTCGGCCGACACGGTCGTCCTCGTTGCGACGAACACGCCCAACGCGAGCGTGCTCTTCTTCCAGGGCACCGTCCAAGCGGGCAGCCCGCCGGGCAACGGCACGCTCTTCGGCGACGGCAAGCGTTGCGCGGGCGGCACGGTCATCCGCCTCGGCACGAAGACGGCTGCGCTGAACACGACGTCGTACCCGCAAGGTGCTGACCAGAGCGTTTCGGTCCGCGGCGCGGTCACGCCGGGCATCCGCACGTACCAGGCTTGGTACCGCAACGCGGCCGCGTTCTGCACGGCCTCGACCTTCAACCTGTCGAACGGCTACCAGATCACCTGGGGCGCGTGATCGACACTGCGTTCGAGCTCACCGCGGCGCGTCCGCGGTGGGTTTGAGCGCTCCAACTCGAGCGGGCCGTGTCGCGCGTCGACACGGCCCGCTTTTTTCGTAACCGGACGCGTCGTGCCCCCGGCGGGGCGTCTCCCCCGGAGTCTTCGCCGCGCGCTGCTCTCGCGAGGCGAAGCGACACCGCGGACTCGGTGAGTTGTCTGCGCCCGAGTCCACCCAACGTGTTCAGTCTCGCCAGGGGGCGAGCTGCTGCGACGCGCGCGGGTCCGACTTCCATCGGTCGGAGAGGTCGCGGGCTTCGGCTCGGGCGCGGTCGACTTCACCGAGATCCGTGAGCGTTCGCAGTCGACCGACCTGGCACGCCCAGAACCAACCCTCCGGATCGGGTGCGAGCCGGTGCGCCAGTGCGCGCTCGTACGCCGCAAGAGCTTCGCGCAGCCGGCCGCGAGCACGCTCGAGCTCTCCGGTCAGGAAAGCTGCATCGAACGACTCCCGGGCGTCTCCGGCTCGTGCTTCGGCTGCACGCAGGGTCGCGTGCGCACTCGCGTGCGCCGCGGGTCCGCCGAAAGCGAGCAACATGCGGCCGAGCGTGTACTGCGCAGCGAAATCGAGCGGTGCGCGCCGCGCGTACTCGTGTGCCGCCGCGATCGCCGCCTCGCCGCGACCAAGGGCTGCCTCGGCTTCGACGCGGCCGTGGAGTGCTCCGAAGGTGTTCGGTGCGAGCTGCAAGGCGGCGTCGAAACTCGCCCGGGCTTCGGTCGGTCGCTTCTGTCGCAGGAGTGCCCAGCCGAGTGCATCGCGTGCGAGGGCGAAGCGCGGATTGGCTTGTATCGAGCGCCTGAGCAGAGCCTCGGCATCGACGTCGTCGCCGGCGCGCGCGCGGACGAGTCCCAACTGCCACAAGCCTTTCGCGGGCGTGCGATCGACTCGCGCGGGAACAGCCTGGACCAGCAAGGCGAGACCCATGGACGCGGCACCGCCGATCGCGAGTGCTCGCCATCGCCGTGCTCGGAAGGCGTCGATCCCCGCGATCAGGGAATGCGCGGCAAAGACGCCGAGCACCGGCATCATCGGGATGCGGAATCGCGCGCAGACGAAGAAGGCGACCACGCTCGCGCACCACATCGGTGCGAACAACCAAGCCGGACCGATGCGGCGAAAGCGTCGCACGCTGAGTGCCAGCCCGAGCAATCCGAGTGGCGCCACGAACCCGAATCCAAAAGGTGCCACCGACAAGACCGGACCGAACTCGCGCGCGAAGAAAACCTCGTCCTGGTTGTTCCCGAGCTCGTGATCCGTCCAGTAGAGCCGGAGCTTCCAACCGAAGTGCTTGATCGCGGCCCAGGGGTCGCTCGCGATCCAATTCCAAGCACGCGCCGAATAGTGACGCGACACCTCACTGGGCAAGAGCTCTCGACCTTCCGCGGCCTCCGCCTGCGCCACCGTGTCCTCGAAGCCGCCCCACCAATCGGGTCGCGTCCCCGGCGCGATGGCCGTGCTGCCATCCGACGTCGGGTTGTTCCCGATCCAGAAATTGACGCCGCCCTGCGTGCTGATCAGCACCGCATCGCCGCCCGCGAACGTGTTGTAGGCCGTGATCGGCAGGATCGGCGCGAGTGCCGCGAGGGCGTAGATCGCCGCGTCGCGGACCTTCGTCCAGAGCGGTCGGCCGCTCGTGCACAGGATCCACAGCGCCGCTGCGACGCCCCACAAGAGGATGTTCGGTCGCACGATCGCCGCGACACCGAGTGCCGCGCCGGCGAGGCCGACACGCACGAGCCCGGGTCGATCGCCGTAGCGCACGGCGAGCAGTACCGCGACGAGCGCCGTGGGCACTTCGAGCACCGGCAGGAGGAGCTCGCCTTCGAAGTAGACGAGCATCGCGTACGCGGCCGTGATCGCGGCTGCGACGAGGCCCGTGCGGCGATCGAAGAGTCGCTCGCCGAGCAGGTAGACGAGCACGCACGATCCCGCGCCGATCACCGCCTGCACGAGTCGCGGCGCGAGCAGTCCTTCACCGAGCACGCGTGTCAGGAGTGCCAAGAACCACGGATAACCTGGGGCGCGGAAGAACGGTCCGGGCGCGAAGTCCTCGCCGCGAACCAACGCGCGCGCCCACTCGAGGTGGTAGAGCGCGTCCATGTCCGGCGCATCGAAGAGGGGACTCGCGCGCGACTGCAGCACGTAGACGACGCGCAGCGCGAGAGCCACGAGTACGACGCCCGCTAGGACGTAGCGCGCGGTCCGCGCGCCGACATCCCGGGGCCGTTCGACGCCGACCTGGTCGTTGTGGGATTGCTTCAGAGTCAGCGCCCTTCGCCGGAATAGCCGCTGTTCTCGAGCCGTTTGCGCACAGGGTCCTCCGGCGTCACGAGCGCGCCGCGTCGCGGCGGGTCCCCGCCCACTGCGCGCAAGAACGCTGCGGCGGCCGCGCGCACGACCGCGAGCACCACGGGTTCCGTCGTTGCGCGATCGGTGCGTTCTCCCGGGTCGGCCTTCCAATCGAACAGGAGGGGCGTGGCTCCGCCGTCGATCCTCTTCCACCGCGCATCGCGCCAGCTCGAGAGTGCGTTACCCCAGAAGTTGCCATAGGCGGAGAGCCCGGCGAGCGGCGGCAGCGGCGATCCGCCACGGAGTGCGCTCGACAAATCTCGGCCGCGAAACGTGTCCGCGGCGGTGATTCCGGCCAGCGCACATACGGTAGGCGCGACATCCATCAGCCCGACGGGTTCGCTGACGACGCGCGCGGTCACGCCCGGCGCGCGGACGATGAGCGGAACGTGCAGGAGTTCGTCGTAGTGCGAATGTCCGTGTTCCCACGAACCGTGTTCGCCGAATTCCTCGCCGTGATCCGACGTCAACACGACGATCGTGTTCTCGTCCAGGCCGCGGCTCGCGAGCCCGTCGAGCAGTCGGCCCACGGCGTCGTCCGTGTACGCGACCTCTCCGTCGTAGAGCGCGCGCGCTCGGGCCAACGTGGCCGCGTCGAGCGGCATGCGCCCCGCACGGTGGTTCACGACGTGCTCGCGCGCGCCGAATCGGAACGCGGTTCCATCGGCATCGCGTTCCTCCGCGAAGCGCGCGCGCCACTCGGGCGGTGGGTCGTACTCGGCGTGCGGATCGAACGCGTGGACGAAGAGGAAGAACGGTTCTGTGCGGTGCGCGTCGATCCAAGTCAGCGCGGCCTCGGTCGTCGGACCCGCTCGACGCAGCTCGTGGTTGTCGTTCGAGATCCGTGCGTCCACGTCGTCGAAGCCCTGCATCGTGCCGAACGAAGCGGTGAGGAAATCGACGTTCACGACGGCGTGTGTCGCATAGCCCGCGGCCTGGAATCGCTCGGCGATCGTCGTGTATTCGTCGCCGAGTGCGCGCCAGCCGTTCTGTACGTCGCCACCCGCTCCATGAGCTTCGGGCGGCAAGCTCGTGAAGAGCGACGAGAACGACGGCAGCGTCCACGGCGCGTGGGCGAACGCGAACTCGAAGCGAGCCGACTGCGCCGCGAACGCATCGATGCGCGGACTCACTCCCGCGCGTCCGCCGCCACAGCCCAAGGCGTCCGCGCGCAGGGTGTCGATCGCGATGATGAGCACGTTCGGGCCCGTCGGACGCGGAACGCTCGCGGGACAGGCGGAAAGCAACGCCGCCGAACCGACCGCGATCAGCCACATGGGCACGGCCGGGGACGTCGCGGATCGTCGTTGGAGTCTGGAATGCACGTCGGCGCGCCTCGAGCGCGCCGACACTACGTTCCGGGGAGGCTCGCTGCGAGCGGGCTCGGACCTACGCCTGCCAGACCAGGGAGTACCCGTTCGACAAGTTGAAGGTCGAAGCGGTGCAGAACGCCGCGGCGTTTCGGTACCAGACCTGGTACGTCCGCGTGTCGCCGGGAGCGCACGCGCCCTTGACCGATACCGTCAAATCGGCGCCGACCGGATAGCTCGACCCCCCCGCGACATTCGTCTTCGTCCCGAGTCGGATCACGGTGCCGGCGGCGCAGCGCAGGCCGTCTCCGAAGACGGCACCGGCTCCCGCGGCTTGTTGGGACGTGCCCTGGAAGTACAAGGCGGAGCTGTTCGGCATCGCCGATCCCGCGAGGGCCAGCGTGTCGGCCGAAACGCTGGGCGTGCCGCTGCCCACGAGCTTCCCACCGGTTCCGAGCGAGCTGAGGCAACCAGCGCCCGCTCCCGGCGCGCTCGCGTTTCCACACGGGCAAGCGGTACCCGATCCATCGCCGAAGCAGAACCCGACGCCCGGATCCGAGACGACCGTGACCGTGCCGACCATCCCCGAGAGGAAGTGCGGCGAGCAGAAGTAGTCGTAGAGGCCGCCCGGCCGCGGATTCGCGGCGACGAACGCGGACGTGAACACGAAGCTGAACTGCGGCACCGTCGAATTGAGCGGCGACGTCCAGGCCTCGTTGCCGTTGATCACGCCGTCGGTGCCTTCCGTGACGGTGTGGTTGAAGGAGGTCCAATTCCAGCGGACGGTGTCACCGACTTGGATCGTGACGTTCTGCGGCGTGAATCCGAAACCGGATTGCGTGACGTCGACGATGCTGGCCTGGGCGCTGCTGGAGAGGAGCGCGAGAGCGAAGAGGGTGACGAGGCGCATGACAGCTGGGTTCTCGAGTTCGACGAAGGGACTAGTGAGAGTCTACGCCGTCCGGGACCGGACGGGGCTTCCCGCAAGTCAGCGCGCTCCGTGTCGGCCCGTGGCGAGAAAAGTGCCCTTCGCGCGGCAAATCGCTCGGTCGCGCTCCGCGGCGATCGGTAGCGGACGTCGGCCTGCGTCTGGGCCGGCCCGCGTGTCCCGGCGCGCGTGCCCCTGGCGCGCGTGTCCCCGGCCCGTATGTCCCCGGCCCGTATGTCCCCGCACCGTATGTCCCCGCACCGTTTGTTCCCGCACCGTTAGTCCCCGCCCGTGCGTTCCCGACCGTGCGTCCCCGCCCGTGCGTTTGGCGCTCGCTATTCCTTCTTGTCCTTCTTGCCGCCGAAGATGTCCTTCAGGCCTTCGAGCGCCTTTCCGGCTTCGTCGACGCTCGTCCCGAGTCGATCTTGCAGCACGTTGTCGAGTTTGCCGCGCAGATCCCGCGCGAGGTCCTCGGGAAAGATCCCCGCGCCTGCGGCGAGGCTCGAATCGAGCGCGGCCTGGACGATGGCCGAGAGGAGCTGGCCGACGAGTTCCTGAGTCGAGCCGTCGCTCCGGAAGTCCTTGATCTCGATGCGCGGCACGGTCACGCGCAACGGACCCTTCGCGAGCGGCATGTCGGCCAGCACGAGCTCGGCGGACACGTCGTTCAGCACGATCGAGTCGACGACGAGCGTGCGCTTCGCCCCGGATTCTTTGGTCGTCGGCTTGGATTCGTCCTTGGGACGGTGCGCGATGATCTGCGAGAAGTTCGTACCCGACACGTTGCGCTCGATGCGCAACGCGAGGCCGTCGAGCACGATCTCGCGCAAGTGGATCTCGTCCGACAGCAGCGAGCGCGTTTCCCAGTCGGCTTTCGCGGAGCGCAGTGAGAAACAAGGCTCCGCGCTGAATCCGACCGGGTTCGCGAGGCTCAGGCCGGACAGATCGAGCTTGCCGCCCACCAGCGCCGCCGACACATCGTCGACGCGCGTCTCGACGCCTGTCGCCCAACTGCCGCCGCTCTGGATGGCCGTTTTGACGACGCTGTCTTGGAAGATCCAGACGAGACCGATCGCGAGGACGACGAGGAGGAGGAGACCGATGACGAGACGGACGACGAGGCGCATGGCGGCCGAGTGTACGGTGCGGGTCGGGTCGGACTCCGAGGCGATCTGGGTTGCGGGAGGAGGGAGGGCTCTATCGAGGGGGGAGAGCGGAGAAGCGCGGAGAGGAGAGCCCAGAAGTGCAAGTGATCTCGGGCGCAAGCGCCCGGGATGCCGAGAACGCGCCCGCACCGGTCACGGACAGAACTGAACGTGAATCGCGTTCGTGATCGCCGTGCCACCCGGCACGCCGCGGTCGCGGAAGAAGGCTTGGTAGTTCGTCGATGTCCCGATCATGCCGGTCGCCAGTGCGATCGGCAGGAGCGCTTGGCCGGTTCCATCGAGCGTGAAGCTCGCGATCTGCGTGATCGGACCGCCGAGGAGCAACGTGCCGCCCTGGAAGGGGATGCTCGCGGAACCCGGCGCTGCGCGCAGTGCGCCGAACGATCCCGGCAGTCCGTTGCGGACGACCGCTGCGAAACCGACACCGCTGACGCTCGGAACGCCCGACCAAGCCAGGCCCGGCATGCGACCGTTCGAGAGGCGCTTCGAGACGCCGTACTGGATCGGCGGAATGCAGGTGTTCGAGCCGAGCGCGATCGTGGTCGCGCCCTTGAGGATCGGCGTGCTCTTCCCGTGCGCGACCCACTGCCCGTAGGCGATCAACCCGGCGTTGTTCGTGACGTTCTTGTCGCGCAGGAACTCGATGTACTCCTTCGTCGTCGTCTGGTGGAACACCTCGACGAGCGCGGTCACGGCACCCGGCGGAATCGCGAAGGCCGAGTCGTCCCAGTACTGCTCCTCGGCATACGAGTGGCCGACCGGCTCCGCGTCCACGGCATCGAAGGCGGCGTTCGTGAAGCCGCGCGGCGGGATGCGGTTGTCGGACACGATCCGGTTGTTCAGCACGAAGTGGAACGACTTGCCGACCGGCAATCCGGTCGCCGCGGATTGAAGCGCGTCGACTCCCTGTTCGATTTCGTACACCGTCGTGTCGTTCGTCGTCAGCGTGGCCGTCGCGCCGTCGTACGCACCGCGCTCGGCGATGACGGCATCGAACGAGTCCTTGAACGCGACGTGGATCCACATGCGGCGACCTTCGCCGTAACCCGTGGGCAGCTTGTGACCCGTCTGGTTCACGAGGCGCACGCGCAATTGCCCCGGAGTCGTCCAGGCCTGGACATCCACCGCATCGCGCTGCATCTCCGCGTTGCGATCGAACGAGTCTTGGACGGACTGAGCCGTGAGGCCGGTCTCGATGTCCGGATACAACGCGCGCACGGCGCGCAGTACCCACGAGTTCACGCCGCTGAAGCTGTGCTGCGGCAGATCATTGCGGATCACCGGGCCGAGCACCGGTTGGCAGGCGCCGCCGGTCACGTCGGGCATGTGGCAATCCTGGCAGCTCGAGTAGGCCGTCTTGTTACCGCCGAAACGGGCCTGCATCTCGACCGGAGCGTCGGCGAACTGGCTCTGCTCCCACTCGCTGTACGTGCGCTCGATCGGGAACTGTTCGTACTTCTGGTGCGTCGGGTGCGGCGCGTCCAGCGCGTTCAACGCGAAGCTCTGGTCGGGTTGCTTCGTGAGCGTCGGGTTCGACAGCTCGTGGCACGTGCCGCACTGGATCGATTCCTGGTGGTACGGCGACTGCAGCCACTCGTGATAGAAGAAGTTCGGCCCGAGGTCGAAGGGACCGCGGCGACGATCGAGCGGATCGATCACGTACTGACCGTTGTTCGGCGTCGGCGGGAGACCACCGCGACCGGCGACTTGGTCGAGGATGCGCGTGTCGGCCGGCGGATTCGCTCCGCTCGGGAACGGATCGACCATGCGGTGGCACAAGTTGCAGGTGACCCCGTCGAGGTCACCCAAGTTGTGGTCGAGTGCCGAGCCGTCCGACGGCACGCTGCGCCCATCGAGCCAGGCCCCCGGGGCGTGACAGCGCAGGCACCACTCGCCCGAGTGCGCGGCGTCCTGGTTCGCGACCGCGAGCGCCGCGTAGAAGATCGGATCGCGGCCCGACTGGCCCATCATCGACGCGGCCCAGTGCTCGTACGGCTCGGTCTGCGGGTCGAACCCACTGTGGCAGCCCGTGCAGGTGCCCGACACGGCGATGCCCTGCAGCAATTCGAGCGGCTGCGTCCCGGGTTGGCGGAAGTCGTTCAGGGTCGTCGGGAGCTGCGTTTGGACGACGGCGCCGGCGGTCAGCGCGCCGAGAGCCACGACGAGAGCCGCGAGGGCGGAGGGGCGGAGTGCCAAGGGTGCTCGATCCTGGTGCAGCGGAGGGGGTGGTGACGCGTCCCGCGTTGCGGGGTCCGCCGTATGCGACGCGCCGGACCGGCGCCAGCGAAGAAAATCAATCCTCACCCGGAATCGCGAGTTGGTCAAGGTCGCAAACTCGTATCGCGCCAGTGTTTCCGGTGCTGCGTGTCCATTTTTTCGAAGTGACCCGCGACCGCAGAGGTGTTCGAGCGGTCTCCGGGGTGCACGCGCTTCCAGGGAGCGCACGGCGCGTGCCTCCGCGAACCCGCGCTCCGAGTGAGTTCGACCCATGCACGCACGGAATCCTGTCCGCCCTTTCCTCGTCGCCGCGTTGATCGCAGCACCGGCTGCCGCGACGACGCTCTTCCAAGGCCCCACGGTCGCGCTGGCGACACGCGGGGAGGCCGCTCTCGAAGCGGCCGCACTCCTTTCGATCCCGCAGAGCGGCCAAGTCGTGATCACGGAGGTCATGAAGGACCCGAACAGCGTGTCCGACACGCGCGGCGAATGGTTCGAGGTCTGGAACGCGCTGCCGTGGCGCGTGAACCTCGAGGGCTGGACGATCAGCGATGACTCCGGCGCGAGCCACGTGATCTCGACGGGCGGCGCGGGCCTGCGCATGGGGCCGGGGAAGTACTTGATCCTCGGCAACAGCTCGGATCCGGCGCTGAACGGCGGCGTCCAGGTCGATTACGCCTGGAGCTCGTTCTCGCTCGGGAACGGGGCCGATCAGATCCAACTCACGAAGGCCGACGGCACGGTCGTGGATCGCGTCGCGTACGACGACGGCCTGCTTTGGCCGGACCTCGCCGGACGCTCGATCTCGCTGCGCGTCAGCGGTCGCGACGTCTTCGCGAACGACGATCCCGCCAACTGGTGCTCCTCGTCCAGCGCGATCAGCGCGACCAATGCCGACATGGGCACGCCGCGCGCGGACAACGACAGTTGCCCGTGACAGCGACGACGGTGTGAGGGTCCGCCCGTGAGTCTCCACCAACGAGTCTCCACCAACGAGTCGAGGCCCGCATCCCGACCGCGTGAGCGGCCGGGGTGCGGGCCCCGAGAAGGAATCGCGCGAAGACCTGCGCGATGTCGCGGCGTCGCCAGACGCCCCACCAGCACGCGTCGCCAGACGCCCCACCAGCACGCGTCGCCAGACGCCCCACCAGCACGCGTCGCCAGACGCCCCACCAGCA
>Ga0209591_10002354_pt1 | contig 22715 bp, 19 predicted proteins | sample MAT01_FD_187207 | JGI IMG/M metagenome (GOLD analysis project Ga0209591, IMG submission 187207) | Freshwater microbial communities from Lake Fryxell liftoff mats and glacier meltwater in Antarctica - MAT-01 (SPAdes) (version 2) | ecosystem: Environmental > Aquatic > Freshwater > Ice > Liftoff... | reverse complement strand
CCTCCTCGAAGCGGAGTTCGTGCGCCACGCCGCGCCAGTCGAACGCGCCGACCGTGGCCTCGAAGTGGGCCGCTTCGTCGTGCCGCAGGCGCTCGTTGACGTAGTCGGGCCCGACCGCGACGTCGGCCGGGGTGTAGGCGCCGAGCACGACCGGCACGAAGGCCAACATCACCGTGACGCGCGCCTCGAAGGCCTGCGCCAGATCGCGCGCGACCTCGAGCGCGTGGAGGCTGTCGGGCGAGAGGTCGATCGGCGCGAGGATGCGCCGCACGGGTCGCGGAGTCTCGGGTTGCACCCACACGCCGCGCGACGCGTGACCGAGGACTCCGCGCGCCGTGCTGCCGATGTCCAACCAGCCGCGCTTCTTGTGCGGTCCCAGCACGATCAGATCCGCGCGGCTGGCGCGCGCCTGCTCGAGGATCACCTGGACCGGGTGGCCCGAGGTGATGTGGAATCTCAACTGGCCGGCGTCGGCGCCGAGACGCAGTTCGGTGGGCGCCGTCGCCACGATCGCACGCAGCGTGTCGCGCAGCGCGCGGCCCGTCGCCTCGCGGCCAGCGACCCACTCGGGCATGTGCTCCTCCTGACCCCACAGGATCGGGCGCGGAGGAAAAGCGTGCACGATCTCGAGCGGCGCGCCTAGGCGCTCGGAGAGCCAGATCGCGGCGTTCACCGCCGGAGCCGCGCGACCCTCGAGGTCGAGCGCGCACAGGATCCGTGTCGGGAATCGAGGATGGTCGCCGCTCGGGTTCTGCATGGCTTTCGAGGGGGCTGCCTGCGCTGCACGCGTCGATGGGGGATCTCGGCGCTGGGAGGAATTCACGACCTCGGGGCGCGCGGGCTGCGCGGCCGATCCGCGCACGCTCCCTCAGCGTGGCATGCGGCACGCCGCGATGCACGTGTCCGCGCCGCGCAGCGACGTTCCATCAGATCGACGCGGCCACAGGCTTCATCACGAAGGCGTCGGCATGCACGTCCTTCAGGCTGACCCCGGCCAGGAAGACCTTCTTGCGCAGATCGAAGACGAGCTCGGGATGTCCGCACAAGTACGCACGCCAGCCGCGCAGGTCGGGCACGCGCGCGCGCAGGATCGACTCGATCGGGCCGATCTCGACGCCGGGACGAGGTTCGCCGCGCAGCAGGCAGCGCACGTACTCGACGCTGGCGTGGGCGCGAGCGAGCGACTCGAGTTCTTCGACCAGGTAGAGCCCGCGCTCGTCGACCGCGCCCTGCAGGAGGACGACGCGACCGCGGTGTCCGTGCCGCAGAGCGTCCTGCAGGATGGCGTAGAGCGGCGCGAGTCCCGTACCGGTGCCGACGAGGACCAGGGGTTGCTCGGGCCGGCCGGGCACGTAGAAGCACTCGCCCTCGGGACCGCGGATCGCGACGCGGCCGCCGGGAGCGAGCTCGCGCGCGATCCACCCGCTCATCGCGCCGTTCGCCACCTCGCGCACGTGGATCTCGACGAACGCGTCGCGTCCGGGGACGTTCGCGGTCGAGTAGCTCCGCGCCAGACCGTCCGGTCGCACGAGCGTCACGAACTGCCCGCCCTTGTGCTCGAACGGCGCGTCGGTCGCGAGGCGCACGCGCACGACGTCGTGCGAGAGGCGCGAGATCTCGGTGACCGTCGCGCCGACTTGCAGTCCGAGGTCGTCGATCGCAGCGACCCGCAGATCGCACGTCGGCGTCGCGCGGCACGTGAGGAAGAGGCCCAGCGCGCGCCAGGCGTCCTTGAGCCCCTCCTGCGATCCCGCCGGCGGTTCGCCGTCGACGGCGCGCGCGAGACAGGTGCGACAGTGGCCGGCGCGGCAGGAGTGCGGCGCTTCGAGGCCCGCGCCCAGGAGGGCGTCGAGCACGGTTTCGCCCGGGGCCAGCTCGATCCGCTGGCCCTGGTACTCGATCGCGGCCACGCGGTCAGGCTCGCGTCGTGGACAAGGGGCGGTCGAGCACGTCGTCGCGGACCGAGTTCGCGAGCGCCGCGACCTCGGCGATCTGCGACGGCGAGGCGCCCAACTCGGCGAGCGTCGCGCCCAGGTGCTCGATCACGACGTCCACGTGCAGGTCGTTGAGGCCGCGCGCGACGAGGTGCTTGTGCCCGGCGCGCATGTCCTTGCCCGTGTAGTGGTTCGGGCCGCCGAGGACCATGGTCAGGAAGCCCTTCTGCTTCGCCATCTGCCCGTCCATGTCGACGTGGTCGAAGAAGCGCGCGACGCGCTCGTCGGTCAGCATCTTGCGGTAGAAGACCTCGACCGCGGCGGAGACGGCGGGCTCGCCGCCGAGTTGATCGTAGAGACTCGTCATGGGTGGTCCTGGCCCTTCGTGGGGCGAATGATGTATTCCGCGTACATATTATCACCCGCGGCCAGCGCGGCCAAGGGGAATTCGTCCCCGCGCGCTACGATCCGCACGTGAGGCTCACGCTGTTTTCCGACTACGCGCTGCGCGTGCTGCTGTACGCCGGCGCGCACGACGAACGGCTCGTGACCGTCACCGAAATCGCCGATGCCTACGGGATCTCGCGACATCACCTCGTCAAGGTCAGCCAGCTCCTGATCCATCACGGGCTCGTCGCGTCGGTTCGTGGCCGTAACGGGGGGCTGCGCCTGGCGCGCACGCCGAGCGACATCAACGTCGGCGCCCTCGTCCGTCAGACGGAGCCCGACTTCCACCTCGTCGAGTGCTTCGACCTCGAAACGAACACGTGCGCCATCGCGCCCGTCTGCGACCTCAAGGAGGTCCTGCACGAGGCGCAGGCTGGATTCCTGCGGGTGCTCGACGCCTACACCCTGGCCGACCTGCTGGCGAACCAGCGCAAGTTCCAGAAGGTCTGGCGCGAGCGCCTGGCGCGGAAGAAGGTCTGATCCGGCCGGGCTCGCGCAGTCCGAGGCCGGCGCGAGCCCCGCGTCCGGATGGGGGACGCGCGGGCCGCGATCCCGACGCGCGGATCGGCGCGAGATACGATTCCAGCGTCCCATGGACCACGCCAATCCGCCGATTGGGTGACGACCTCGGCGGTCCTGCGCCGGCTCGCGGACTTCGACGACACCGCGGCCCGGAATGCCTTCGCCGACTGTTTCCGCGCTCCGATCGAGAGCTTCGCGAAGGGGCGTGAACTGAGCGAGTCCGACGCCGAAGACGTGGCGCCAGAGACCTTGACGGACATCGCGCGCGCCTACCGCGACGCGGGATACGACCGCGGCAAGGGGCGGCTCTCGAGCTGGCTCTTCGGCATCGCCTGGCGCGGCGTCGACCGCGTCCGGCGCAGGGACGAGCGCGTCGTGGCCGAGCAGCCCGTCCAAGAGCACGCGACCGCGTTCTGGGCCGGGTCGAGGGCGACGCGGCGGCGACGCGGGACTGGGACGAAGCCTGGGAGCGCGCGCGAGTCGAGCGCTGTCTGCGCGAGGTGCGCTGCGAGGTGCAGCCCGCGACGTTCCGCGTGTTCGAGATGCTCGTGCTCGAGCACCGCGCGGTCGAGGACGCCGTGAGCGAGCTCGGGATCACGCGCAACGCGGTCTACGTCGCCAAGCCCCGCATGCTCGGACGCCTGCGCGACTTGATCGCGGGGTAGGACGAGACGCCGTGAGCGTGCGCCGTGGCGGGCCTTGGCCGTCGGATGACGCCGCGGATCCCATGCGCGTGCGCTGACCGAAGTTCCGCATCCGGGCCGACGTCCGCGCGGGATTCGACGACGCTCGATCTCGCTTCTTGCCTCCGTGCCTCGCGCGAGCGAGAACGCATCCACCTTGGCCGAACTCCTTCTCGTCGACAACGACGCGCGCATCACCGATCTCGTGGCGTTCTTCCTCCGGCGCTCCGGACACGCAGTGCGCACGGCGGGAAACTTTTCGATCGCGCGGAGAGAGATCGCGCGCCTGCGTCCGGACCTCGTGCTGTCCGACCTCGACCTGGGCGAAGAGCGCGGGCTCGTCGAGTTGCCGCGCCTCGCCGCGGAGGGCTTGCTGCCGGCGACGCTCGTCGTCTCGGGTTACCTCGATCGCGCGGCGCAGATCGAGCTCGAACGCTTGCCTCAAGTCGTGGGCATCCTGGCCAAGCCGTTCGATCTCGACGTGCTCGTGGCGCGCGTCAACGAAGGGCTCGCTCGCGCGCAGGAGTTCGTTCCGCCCGAGGAGGCCCTGGACGGCTGGGTCGAGCTCGACGCCAGCACGGAGAGCGTGTGAGCGACCTGCGCTGGACGACCGCGGGCGAATCCCACGGCCGCGCGCTGATCGGCATCCTGGAGGGATTTCCAGCGGGTTTTCCGCTCTCGATCGAGCGCGTGGACTCCGAGCTCGCGCGCCGACAAGGCGGCTACGGCCGCGGCGGGCGCATGCGCATCGAGACCGATCGCGTGGACGTGCTCTCCGGCGTGCGCGCTGGCGCGACGCTCGGTTCGCCGATCGCGCTCAGCCTCGTGAACAAGGACGCGACGATCGAACGCATGCCCGTGCCGACGAACCCGCGGCCCGGACACGCGGACCTCGCGGGCTGCCTGAAGTACGGCCACCGCGATCCGCGCGCGGTGCTCGAGCGTGCGAGCGCGCGCGAGACGGCGATCCGCGTGGCGCTGGGGGGCGTCGCGCGGCAGGTGCTCGAGCGCTTCGGCGTCGAGATCTGCGCGCACGTCGTGGCACTCGGCGACGTCGATGCGGATCGCGACGCGGCCGAAGCGGCGTTCGCGGGCAGCGCCGCCGATCGATCGGCGCGCCGTGCGGCGAGCGAGTTCTTCGCGCTCGACCCGGCGTTCGACGCGCGCGCGCGAGCGCTCGTCGATGCGGCCAAGGAGTCGGGCGACACGTTGGGCGGCGTCTTCGAGGTGCGCGCATTCGGACTTCCGCCCGGGCTCGGCAGCTACCAGAGCGGGCCCGAGCGCTTGACCTCGCGCCTGGGCGGGGCGCTGTTCTCGATCCCGGCCATGAAGGGCGTCGAGTTCGGCCTGGGGTTCGAGACCGCCCGTCGGCGGGGGAGCGAGGCGCACGATGCGATCGTCGCCGCGCCGGACGGTTCCGGGCCGGCCGGCACGCGCTATCGACGGGCCACGAACCGGGCCGGCGGACTCGAGGGCGGGATGACGACCGGCGAGCCGCTCGTCGTGCGCGTGGCGATGAAGCCGATCCCGACCCTGCGCCAGGGGTTGCCCACGGTCGATTTCGCGACGCTCGAGCCGGTCGCGGCCACCTGGCAGCGCTCGGATGTGACGTCGGTGCCGGCCGCGAGCGTGGTGGGGGAAGCGCTGGTCGCCCTCGAGCTGGTGCGCGCCTTCCTGGCCAAGTTCGGCGGCGACGCGCTGGCCGAGGTCGAGCGGGCGCATGCTGGCTACGTACGCGCCGTGCGCGAGGTCTGAGGCCCGGATCGCCCCCCGCCGACTCGGGGTGCGCGACCATCCGCGAGGGAGTGCTTGACTCCGGTCCGAGGATCCGTATCCTCCTGCGCTCACTTCGCCGTCCGGCAAGAGTTCACGTGACCCGTGGGCTCGTGCGTCGGGCTGCCGGTGAGCCACTCGGGCGAGGCCACTTGGTCCAGCCAGCGTAGCTCAATTGGCAGAGCCCCTGATTTGTAATCAGGTGGTTGCGGGTTCGAGTCCCGCCGCTGGCTCCAGCGGCCGCGACCCACCGAGGAACACCTCGCGGGTTGCGGTCGGAGCCGACGCGAGGCGCGAGCCGGCCCGAAAGCGACCGAACGCGCTGTGACATGCGCTGTCATCCTCACGGATGCCGGAGCGTGACATGCGCTGTCATCCTCACGGATGCCGGAGCGTGACATGCGCTGTCATCCTCACGGATGCCGGAGCATGGCGTGCGCTGTCGTCCTCACGGATGCCGGAGCACGGATCGGTTCCCTCTCAACGAAACCTCTCGAGGATGACTCAGGGAGCGGTGCTCGGCACCGTGTCTTCCGGACGATTCGTCGCGTGGGCTCCCGTCGCGCCGCGGCGGGAGGTCGCGCGCCGCGCATCCGGTGGCGCGCCGGCCAGCCCGCGTTCGGACCGGAGCAACCGAGCGTTTCCGTCGCACCCGGCGCGTCCGGCCCCGCGACGGTCCGACGACCGTCCGGGGAGATTCCGGAGCGGCCAAACGGGCCAGACTGTAAATCTGGTGGCTCAGCCTTCGGCGGTTCGAATCCGCCTCTCCCCACCATTTCGATTCCTTCCGCTCCGCCCGTTTTCGTCCACCGCCCCGCTCGCGACGAGCGCGATCCTTGCCGATCGCGCTCACGTGGGTGGTATCCGTTCCGAGGGCTCGAGCGACCGCTCACGCGGCCGCGAGCCCGGATCGTATCCGCGGTGTGCGCCCCTGCTTCGTCCCGTCCACGCTCCGCCCGCGCGCTCCGGCCCGCGGCGTACGTCCCTCGCGAGATTCGTTCGCGCGGCGGCGTCCGCCTCGACCGCGCTCGGTCGGAACCCGCCCGAGCCGCGGGTGTAGCTCAATGGTAGAGCGTCAGCCTTCCAAGCTGAATGTTGCGGGTTCGAGTCCCGTCGCCCGCTCCAACCTCGACTGCCGTGGATGTCGGCGTACGTCCGATCGGCGCACCGAACCTCCGGGTTGGCGCGCGATCGACGGCGCCCGTGAGATCTGCACAGAGTCCGGTGGACGAGCCGAGATCGATCGGTGCGCGGTGACGCGCGCTGTCGAGCTCGCGCGCGACCGCTGCGCTCCGTCGCTGCTGTAGCTCAGCAGGTAGAGCACTTCCTTGGTAAGGAAGAGGTCACGGGTTCAATTCCCGTCAGCAGCTCCAGTCCCACCGAGATCGATTCCCGCCGGCCGAGTGGGCGCGCGTTCGCCGCGAACTCGCGTGCCGCGCGCGCTGTCCCATCACAACCAACTATCCGAACCGCGCTCCCGCGCCGGACCTACCCAGGTCTGTGCGGGGCGCCTGCGATCGAAGGGGTTCTTCCCAGAGCCCCCAGCCCGTTCCGAACCCAGACACCCAAGACACCAGACGACGACCTCCGGGCTCTCCAAGCCCGCGCAGTAGACCCCAGGAGAACCATGGCGAAGGAAATCTTCCAGCGGACGAAGCCGCACGTCAACGTCGGCACGATCGGCCACATCGACCACGGCAAGAGCACGCTCACGGCGGCTCTGGCTGCGCGTTCGGCCTCCAAGATGGGCACGCGCGTCAAGTCGTACGCCGAGATCACCAAGGGCGGCACGGTCCGCTCCGCCGACAAGACGGTGACGATCGCGGCTTCCCACACCGAGTACGAGTCGGAAGCGCGCCACTACGCGCACGTCGACTGCCCGGGCCACGCCGACTTCGTGAAGAACATGATCACGGGCGCGGCGCAGATGGACGGCGCGATCCTCGTGGTCTCGGCCGCCGACGGCCCGATGCCGCAGACGCGCGAGCACGTGCTGCTCGCCCGTCAGGTGAACGTGCCCTACATCGTGGTCTTCCTGAACAAGGTCGACCTCGTGGACGATCCGGAACTCATCGAGCTCGTCGAGATGGAGATCCGCGACCTCCTCAACAAGTACAAGTTCCCCGGCGACAGCACCCCGATCATCCGTGGTCAGGCCAAGGCTGCCCTCGATTCGGGCGGCAAGGATGAGGCGGCCAACGCCTGCATCGACGAGCTGATGAAGGCGATCGACAGCTTCATCCCGACGCCGCAGCGCCTGGTCGACAAGCCGTTCCTGATGTGCATCGAGGACGTGTTCTCGATCATGGGTCGCGGCACGGTCGGCACGGGCCGCATCGACCGCGGCATCGTGAAGGTCGGCGAGGCCGTCGAGATCGTCGGTCTGCGTGAGACCGTGATGAAGTCGGTCTGCACCGGCGTCGAGATGTTCCAGAAGACGCTCGACCAGGGGCAAGCCGGCGACAACGTCGGCATCCTCCTGCGCGGCGTCGAGAAGAAGGACCTCGAGCGCGGCATGGTCGTGGCCAAGCCCGGCACGATCACCCCGCACACGAAGTTCGAAGCCGAGGTGTACATCCTCTCCAAAGAAGAAGGCGGTCGTCACACGCCGTTCTTCACGGGCTACCGCCCGCAGTTCTACTTCCGCACGACTGACGTGACCGGCACGGCGACGCTCATGGGCGGCGCCGAGATGTGCATGCCGGGCGACAACGTGAAGATGGAAGTCGAACTCCTCATCCCGGTCGCCATGGACGAGCAGCTGCGCTTCGCGATCCGCGAAGGCGGCCGCACGGTCGGCGCCGGCGTCGTGACGAAGATCCTGAAGTGACGGCTTGAGGGCCTAAGCACGCCGGACGCGCGAGCAGCGTGTCCGGCGAGCGTCCGCCTCACCTAGAACTCAGAAACAGAACCCAGAAGTTCACGTGGCCTCCGCTTCGCTCCGGCAATGAAGATCAAAGAACGTTTCGTCTACCTCGAGTGCACGACGTGTGGGAACCGCAACTACACGACGCACAAGCGGCTGAAGGCCACGTACAAGCTCGAGAAGTCGAAGTACTGCCGCTTCTGCCGGAAGCACCTGCCGCACAAGGAAAAGAAGCTCTGAGCGAACGGGCTTCGTCGCCGGAATACCTGCGGACCTGAAAGGGTCCGAAGCGACCGGCCTTCGCGAGCCCCACCCGCGCTTCCCTTCCGCGACTCCTCTCCGCACGAGCCCCCCCTCACGAACCCACATGGCCTACAAGCAAGATCAAGGTCGCTACGCGCGGCTGGCAGCGTTCTGGTCGCTCGCCATCCTGATCTTCTATGGCTGCACGTCGCTCTACACGACGTTGCTCGGGTACTTCCCGAACCAGATGGCGAAGCCGTTCGTGGCTTCCATGCCCAAGATCCCGGTGCTCGGATTGCCGTTCAACCTCGGCATCCTGGTGTCGACCCTGGTGCTGGTCGTCGCGGTCTGGTCGCTCTACCGCCTCCTGGAACGTCCCAAGACCGCGGACGTCTTGATCGAAACCGAGAGCGAGCTGCGCAAGGTGACCTGGCCGACGATTCCGGAAGCCGTGCGCTCCTCGGTCGTGGTCATCGCGTGCGTCCTCTTCATCATGGCCTTCCTGGCCGGCGCCGATTGGGTGCTCGGCCGTTGGGCCGAACGCCTCCTCCTGGGGGGCTGACGCGATGACGAGTTCGCTGGACAACGGTGGAGCGGGGAGCAGCGCCATGGGGACTGGTATGAGGTGGTACTTCGTGCGCTGCCAATCGGGCCGCGAGGACAGCATCGCCAAGAACGCGCTGTTGCGTCTGAAGATCGCCGGCGTGTCCGACGTCATTCCCCAGGTCCTCGTGCCGTTCGAGCGCGTGACCGACATGAAGAACGGGAAGAAGCGCGTCAAGAACAAGAAGCTCTACCCGGGCTACCTGATGGTCCAGGCCGACCTCGAGGATCCCGAGGACGCGCGCGTCATCAAGGCGCGCAACACCCTGCGCGAAGTGGACGGCCTGGGTGACTTCCTCGGCACGCGTGGGGAACCCACCGCGATCAACGAAGCAGACGTCGCCAAGACCCTGGCGCGCATGTCGGATTCCGAGTCGCGGCCGCAGGTCACGATCGGTCTGCACAAGGGCGACATGGTGAAGATCAAGTCCGGAGCGTTCGACGGTTTCGACGGGACCGTGGACGACGTGAACCCCGAGAAGGGGACCGTGAAGGTCATCGTGACCATCTTCGGACGACCTACCCCCGTGGAACTCGAGTACTGGGAAGTCGAGCCGATGTGATCGGCGTGCGCGACGTGGGCTGAGTCACCTCAGCCGCCCGCGCCGGAAACAGAGCGAAAGCGAAGATGGCCAAGGAAATCACAGGCAAGATCAAGCTGCAGTGCCCCGCCGGGCAGGCTACGCCTGCACCGCCGGTAGGCCCGGCGCTCGGTTCCTACGGCGTGAACATCGCGGCGTTCGTGAAGCAATTCAACGACGCGACGCGTGCGCAGCAGGGGCTGATCATCCCGGTCGAAATCACGGTCTACAAGGACCGCACGTTCGACTTCATCCTGAAGTCGCCGCCGGCTTCCGTGCTGCTCAAAAAGGCGGCCGGTGTCGCCAGCGGCGCTGCCACGGTCGGCACGCAGATCGTCGGCAAGGTCACGCGCAAGCAGGTCGAGGAGATCGCCAAGATCAAAATGCCCGACCTCAACTGCCGCGACATGGCGGCGGCGATGAAGATCGTCGAAGGCACCGCGCGTTCGTCCGGCATCCAGGTCGAAGGCTGATTCCCCATGGTGAAGCGCAGCAAGAGATACGAGCAGGCGGCCTCCAAGGTCGACCGCAACAAGACCTACGGGCCCACCGAGGCACTGCAGGTCATCAAGAGCCTCCCGCCCGCGAAGTTCGACGAGACCGTCGAGATCGCCGTGCGGCTCGGGATCGACCCGAAGAAGACAGACCAACTCGTGCGGGGTGCCGTGTCGCTCCCCAAGGGCTTGGGCAAGACCGTGAAGGTCGTGGTCTTCGCCGAGGGCGACAAGGCTGACGCCGCACGCGCGGAAGGCGCGGACGTCGTCGGGTCCGGTGACCTCGCCGACAAGATCCTCGGCGGCTGGATGGACTTCGACATCGTCATCGCCAGCCCCGACATGATGAAGCACGTCGGCAAGCTCGGTAAGGTGCTCGGCCCGCAGGGCAAGATGCCCAGCCCGAAGTCCGGAACCGTGACCGCCGATGTCGGCGCCGCAGTGAAGGAGTTCAAGGCCGGCAAAGTCGAGTTCCGCACCGATGCCGGCGGCAACGTCCACGCTCCTCTCGGCAAGCGCAGCTTCGCCGTCGAGGACCTGCAAGCGAACATGAAGGCATTCCTCGACCACATCTCCGGGATGCGCCCCTCCGCCGTGAAGGGCGAGTTCCTGCGCAAGATATCCATCTCGACCACGATGGGTCCCGGCCTCGCGATCTCTTGGGAGGTGACCCATGCCTAGTTTGATCAACCGGCTCATCGTCCGCGACCTCACGTCCGCGTTCGAAGGAGCCGAGGGCCTCATCGTGATGACGTACGGCGGCCTCACGGCCGTCGAGAACGAGACCCTGCGCGACAAGCTGGCCGAGAAGGGTTGCGAGATGCGCCTCGTGCGCAATTCGCTGGCTCACATCGTCCTGAAGCAGCGCGGCTACGAGCTCGACGCGAAGCAGCTCGCGGGCAACACGGCGGTCGCGTTCGGATCCGCGGAAGCGGTCATCCACGCGGCCAAGACTCTGAACTCGGCCGAGACCAAGAAGCTGAACAAGGTCGCGGTGCGCGTGGGCGTCCTCGAAGGACGCCTGCTCTCGCCGGCCGATGTCGTCGAACTGGGCGGCGTGCCCGACCGTCCCACGCTGCAGGCCAAGATCCTGGGCTGCATGAGCGGTCCGCCGCGCGGCATCGTCCGCTCGATGAACGCGGTGCCCTCGGCCCTCGTGCGCGTGCTCCAGGCGCGTGCGGATCAACTCGCCGGGGCAGCTCAAGCCCCGGACGCTGCCGCACCCGCGGCCTGAACATCCTCCCTCACGCCTAGGCTGCCCCCCGGGAGCGGCGCCACGGCTCCTCCAAGATCCCGCGATTCCTTTCGAAGAAGGTTAGTGCCATGTCCGACAGCAACACGATCGAACTCGAGCCGGAACTTCAGCAGATTGCCACCAAGATGGATGGCCTGACCCTGCTCCAGGCCTCCAAGCTGGTGAAGTACCTCGAGGGCCACTGGGGCGTCAGCGCTGCGGCCCCCGTCGCCGCCGCCGCGGCCGGTGGCGGAGGCGGGGCTGCCCCCGCCGCCAAGGAAGAGAAGACCTCTTTCGACCTGCACCTCGAAGCCGCGGGCGAGAAGAAGATCGAGGTCATCAAGGTGGTCCGCGCGATCACCGGCCTGGGCCTGAAAGAAGCCAAGGACCTGGTCGATGGCGCCCCGAAGCAGGTCAAGGCTGGCCTGACCAAGGACGAGGCCGAGGCCCTCAAGAAACAGCTCGAAGACGCCGGCGCCAAGGTCAAGCTGGTCTGAGTCGCGTCCGGGCTCCGCTTCGTCGCCGCACCCCGATCCGCGCCACGGAACGGGAGGCGGCGAAGGGAGCCTGGCATCCGTCCCGGCTCGCCGGGGCTTGCAATCTCCGTTCCCATCAGCCAAGGTGGGCGGCCTGCAAGTCCCCGTCCGCGCCGGGTCGTACCGCAGAGGAACTGGGGGAGAGGTGTCTCTCCTTCGTTTCGTCTGCGGGCTGAGTCGCCTTCCGCATCGAGCAATCTTCCGATTCGGTTCACACGGTTCCCTCCCGTGGGATCGAACCCCCCGTTCCGCCGCCCATCGCCGATGGGTGGAGTTCGAGTTCGCGTCGCGCTCACGCGGGACGCGCCCTCAAGCCTCAGGTCGAGCCCCTAGGTCGAGCCCATCAGGTCGAGAGTCGCCGTCTGGATTCCTCGCGCTGTCACGACCCTCGCGGTCCTGATCCGAGCAGCGCGATTCGGACGCTCTCGCCGCCATCGCCCATGACCCAGACCAACGCCCCCGTGCGCCGGTACGGACGCTACCCGGCCATCGTCGAGCTCCCCGATCTCGTCGAGATCCAGACGCTCGCCTACCACCAGTTCCTGGCCGCCGAGGTGCCGCAGTCGCAGCGCCAGATCGAGGGTCTGGAAGCGCTCTTGCGCGAGATCTTCCCGATCTACTCGTACGACAAGACGATGTGCCTCGAGTACGTCGGCTACGAGCTCGGGCGCCCGCGCTACACGATCGACGAGTGTCGCAAGCTGCGACTCTCGTACGGCTACCCGTTCAAGGTGCGTTTGCGCCTGATCAAGCCGGAGCCGGTCGAGGAAGAGGTGTATCTCGGCGAGATCCCGATCATGGTCGGGGGCGGCGAGTTCATCATCAACGGCTCGGAGCGCGTGATCGTGAGCCAGCTCCACCGCTCGCCGGGCGTGGACTTCAGCTACGACCAGTCGACGGTCGGCGACAATCGCAAGCTGCACTCGTGCTGGATCATCCCCGAGCGCGGTTCGTGGGTCGAGATCAACGTCACCAAGAAGGACACGCTCTCGGTCCGCATCGACCAGTCGGGCAAGTTCTCGGCGGTCACGCTGCTGCGCGCGCTGTCGGAGTCGCTCTCGACCGACCGCGACATCCTGCGCCGCTTCTACAAGACCGAAGTCGTCAAGAAGAGCAAGACGCAGACGCAAGGCGCGTTCGCGAAGCTCGTCACGGACAAGATCGCGGTCGGCGACATCGTCGTGCTGAAGACCGGCGAAGTTCTCGTGCGATCCGGCATGCCGATCCCCGAGAGCTCGGCGCTCGAGATCGCTGGTTCAGACCTGGCTGAAGTCGAGGTCATCGACGCGGATCCGCGCTCGATCGACATGCTCATCGTCAACTCGTTGCACGAGGACCCGACGAAGAGCCACGAGGAAGCGCTGCTCAAGATCTACAGCCGCTTGCGTCCGGGCAACCCGGTGCAGCTCGAAAAGGCGCGCGAGCTCTTCCACGAGAAGTTCTTCGACGCGCAGCGTTATCGCCTCGGCCGCGTCGGCCGGTTCCGTCTGAACCGCAAGTTCGGGCTGACGACGGACGAGGACATCCAGGTCCTCCAGGCCGACGACTTCATCCACTGCATCGCCTACATCGTCGGCCTGCGCGACGGCAAGGGCGAGGTCGACGACATCGACAACCTCGGCAACCGCCGTGTGCGCACGATCGCCGAGCTGGCGGCGGACGAGTTCCGCAAGGGCCTGCTCAAGCTGCGCCGCACCGCGCAGGAGCGCATGAACATGGACGCGGGGACCGAATCGGTCAGCCCGCGGACTTTGATCAACTCGAAGACCTTCTCGAGCGCCGTCGAGTACTTCTTCGGCCGCAGCGAGCTCTCGCAGGTCGTCGACCAGGCGAACCCGCTCAGCCAATTGACGCACGAACGCCGCCTGTCGGCGCTCGGACCGGGAGGCTTGAACCGCAAGCGCGCCGGCTTCGACGTGCGCGACGTGCACCTGTCGCACTACGGGCGCCTGTGCCCCATCGAGACCCCGGAAGGATCGAACATCGGGCTCATCAGCTCGCTGTCGATCTACGCGCGCCTCGACGAGTACGGTTTCCTCACCGCGCCGTACCGGCGCGTCAAGGACGGCAAGCTCACGGACGAGGTCAAGTACCTGCGCGCCGACGAGGAGACGGGCCTCGTCATGGCGCCCGCCGACGTCGAGCTCGGGTCCGGCAACGCCCTCTCGGGCGACCGCGTCCTGGCGCGCCGCGACGGCGACAACATCGAGGTCCCGCCGGGCGACGTCGACTACGTCGACGTCGCGCCGAACCAGATCATCGGCGTGTCCGCCGCGTTGATCCCGTTCCTCGAGCACGACGACGCCAACCGCGCGTTGATGGGCTCGAACATGCAGCGCCAGGCCGTGCCGCTCCTACGCCCGGAAGTCCCGGTCGTCGGGACGGGCATGGAGCTCGCGGTCGCGCGCAACTCGAGCCTGCCGGTCTACGCCAAGAAGCCCGGCACGGTGAAGTACGCCGACAGCAAGAAGATCCTCGTCGACGACGAGGAGTACGAGCTGACGAAGTTCCGCGGCATGAACGAGCGGACGACGCAGAACCACCGCCCGGTGGTGCAGGAAGGACAGGTCGTCAAGAAGGGCCAGCTCCTCGCCGACGGCGCGTCGACGCAGCTCGGCGAGCTCGCGCTGGGCAAGAACCTGCTCGTCGCGTTCATGCCCTGGGACGGCTTCAACTACGAGGACGCGATCCTCGTTTCCGAGCGCCTGGTCCAGGACGACACGTTCACCTCGATCCACATCGAGGAGTACGAGGTCGAGATCCGCGAGACCAAGCTGGGCAAGGAAGAGTTCACGCGCGACATCCCCAACGTGGGCGAGAAGGCGCTGTCGAACCTCGACGACGCCGGCATCGTGCGCATCGGGACGTTCGTCGAGGCCGGCGACATCCTCGTGGGCAAGGTCGCGCCGAAGTCGAAGAGTGAGCTGACCCCGGAAGAGAAGCTGCTCCACGCGATCTTCGGCAAGGCCGGCGTCGACGTGAAGAACGCCAGCCTCACGATGCCCCCGGGCACGCGCGGCGTCGTGATCGACGCGCAGAAGTACAGCCGCCGCGTCAATCTGACCGACGCCGAGCGCACCAAGGCGCTGGGTGTCATCCGCGACGCGGAGCGCGACTTCCTGAAGGCTCTGCGCGACAACACCGTCGGGATGCTGCGCGAGGTCAAGGCCGCGCTCGGTCAGGACATCGTCGACGAGCTGACGAACAAGCCGGCGACGATCGACGACACGGCGACGTACGACGAGCTGCGTCGCGTCAAGTTGCTCTGCCAGCGTGCGGCCGAGGACTTCACGCAGAAGGACAAGCGTGAGAAGGGGCTCGCCGCGATCAACGAGTTCACCGCCCGCATCGAGGCCCGCGAGGCCGAGAAGAACAAGGTCGTGAACCGCCTTTCGCGCGGTGACGAGCTGCCGACCGGCGTGCTCGAGAAGGTGATGGTCTACGTCGCCACGAAGCGGAACCTGTCGGTCGGCGACAAGATGGCCGGTCGCCACGGCAACAAGGGCGTGATCAGCAAGATCTGCCCGATCGAGGACATGCCGTACCTCGAGGACGGGACGTCGGTCGACATCGTGCTGAACCCGCTCGGCGTGCCGAGCCGGATGAACGTCGGCCAGATCCTCGAGACGCACCTCGGTCTCGCCTGCCGCAAGCTGGGTATCCGCGCTTGCACGCCCGCCTTCGACGGCGCGAAGGAAGAAGAGATCGAGAAGACGCTGATCGAAGCGGGTCTGCCCGGCAGCGGGAAGTTCACCCTCTTCGACGGCCGCACGGGCGTGCCCTGCGAGCAGAAGGTCACGGTCGGCGTCATGTACATGCTGAAGCTGCACCACCTCGTCGACGAGAAGGTGCACGCGCGCGCGACGGGGCCCTACAGCCTCATCACGCAGCAACCGCTGGGTGGCAAGGCGCGCTTCGGCGGCCAGCGCTTCGGCGAGATGGAAGTGTGGGCGCTCGAAGCCTACGGCGCGGCGGCGATCCTCCAAGAGCAGCTGACCGTGAAGTCGGACGACGTCGACGGCCGGACCAAGATCTACGAATCGATGGTCAAGGGCCTGAACATCCTCGAACCGGGCACGCCCGTTTCGTTCGAAGTGCTCACCAACGAAATCAAGGGGTTGGGGCTGAACATGCAGCTCCACAAGAAGGCTACGACCACGCTCTGAGAGCGAAATCGAGTATCCGCGCGCAGAGACCCTAGTGGCGCCGCCTCCGCGGCGCGTCACCCGTGAATACTCACGGAAGGGTCTCCGCGGCGGACGCTCTAAGGGAGAACCAGCATGGCCGACCTGATGTACAACCGCGTCAACGACTACGGCAGCGTGACGATCTCGCTGGCCAGCCCGGAGGACATCCGGTCCTGGTCCTACGGGGAAGTCAAGAAGCCCGAGACGATCAACTACCGCACCTATCGCCCCGAGCGCGACGGGCTCTTCTGCGAGCGCATCTTCGGGCCCGAGAAGGACTGGGAGTGCTTCTGCGGCAAGTACAAGGGCATCAAGCACAAGGGCATCGTCTGCGACAAGTGCGGCGTGATGATCACGCACAGCCGCGTCCGCCGGAAGCGGATGGGCCACATCAACCTGGCCGCGCCCGTCGCGCACATCTGGTTCTTCAAGGCGATGCCGTCGCGCCTCGGGAACCTGCTCGGCATCAAGGTCAGCAACCTCGAGCGCGTCATCTACTTCCAAGACTACGTGGTCGTCGACGCTGGCGACACGAAGCTGGAGCCGATGCAGCTCCTGACGGAGGACGAGTTCCGCCAGGCGCGCGCCATGTACGGCAGCGAGTTCGACGCCGACATGGGCGCCGAAGCCGTCAAGAAGATGCTGCGCAAGCTCGACCTCCAGAAGCTCTCGGAGGAGCTGCGGGAGGAACTGCTCTCGACGAAGTCGAAGCAGAAGATCAAGGACATCATCAAGCGTCTCAAGACGGTCGAGATGCTGCGCGACTCGTCGCAGAACGCCGAGTACATGGTGCTCGACGTGATCCCGGTCATCCCTCCGGACCTGCGCCCGCTCGTCCTGCTCGACTCGGGCAACTTCGCCACCAGCGACCTGAACGATCTCTACCGCCGCCTCATCAACCGGAACAACCGGTTGAAGAAGCTGCTCGACCTCAACGCGCCCGAAGTGATCATCCGCAACGAGAAGCGGATGCTGCAGCAGTCGGTCGACGCGCTGTTCGACAACGGCCGCTGCCGTCGCCCGGTCCTCGGCAGCAGCAACCGCCCGCTCAAGTCCCTCACGGACATGATCAAGGGCAAGCAGGGTCGCTTCCGCGAGAACCTGCTCGGCAAGCGCGTCGACTACTCGGCGCGTTCTGTGATCGTCGTCGGACCCGAGCTGCGCCTGCACCAGTGCGGGCTCCCGAAGAAGGTCGCGCTCGAGCTGTTCCAGCCGTTCATCATCCGACGCCTGAAGGAGCTCTCGCTCGCCGACACGATCAAGTCCGCGAAGCGCATGCTCGAGCGGCGTGACGAAGAGGTGTGGGACATCCTCGAGGAGGTCATCCGTGACCACCCGGTGCTCTTGAACCGCGCGCCGACGCTTCACCGGATGGGTATCCAGGCCTTCGAGCCGGTGCTCATCGAGGGCAACGCGATCCGTCTGCACCCGCTCGTCTGCGGCGGCTTCAACGCCGACTTCGACGGTGACCAGATGGCCGTCCACCTGCCGCTCAGCTACGAAGCCCAGATCGAGGCTTCGACGCTGATGCTGTCGACGAACAACGTGTTCTCGCCCGCGAACGGCGCGCCGATCATCTCGCCGTCGCAGGACATGGTCCTCGGGCTGTACTACCTCACGAAGTCCCCGAATCCGACCAAGGACGCGCCCAAGCGCTTCGGTTCGCTGCAGGAGCTCTTCCTGGCGAACGGTCACGGGGACACGCGCACGCACCGCGCCGTGCAGGTGCGGATGGAACCGGGTCGGCTCGTCAAGCCGCACCCGAGCCAGGCGCCGGTCCCCGTCGGCGAGGACGGGAAGATCCAGGACGGCGAAAAGCGCGCGTACGTCACCACGACGACCGGCCGCGCCCTGTTCAACGACATCCTTCCCGCGGGGATGTACTTCTACAACTACGAGCTGACGAAGAAGGGCATCCAGGAGCTCATCTCCGACTGCCACCGTCTGCTCGGTCGCGACGCGACGCTCAAGCTCCTCGACGATCTCAAGGACCTCGGGTTCAAGGCCGCGACGCGCGCGGGCCTCTCGTTCGGCAAGGACGACATCCGCATCCCGCCCACCAAGGGCAAGATCCTGGTCGACACCCAGAAGGAGATCGACAAGGTCGAGAAGGCCTTCCAAAAGGGGGTCATCACGAGCGGCGAGCGCTACCTGAAGATCGTCGACCACTGGACGCACGCGCGCGAGAAGGTCGGTGAAGACCTGATGATCGTGCTGCGCGAGGACTTCGACGAGAAGACCGGCTACGTCAACCCGATCTACTGCATGGTCACGTCGGGCGCACGCGGCTCGATCGACCAGGTGCGGCAGCTCGGCGGCATGCGCGGTCTGATGGCCAAGCCGTCCGGCAAGATCATCGAGACCCCGATCAAGGCCAACTTCCGCGAGGGCCTGAAGGTCCTCGAGTACTTCAGCTCCACGCACGGCGCCCGGAAGGGATTGGCCGACACGGCGCTGAAGACGGCCGACGCCGGCTACCTGACGCGCAAGCTGACGGACGTGGCGCAGAACGTCGTGATCACGATGGAGGACTGCGGCACGCTGAACGGCGTCCACAAGGCCGTCGTGTACAAGGGCGAGAAGGTCGCCGTGTCCCTCGCGAAGGGCATCAAGGGCCGCGTCGCCCGCGACACGATCATGGACTTCGTCAACGACGAGGTGATCGTGCGCGAGAACGAGGTCATCACCGAGGACATCGCCGAGCGGCTCGAGAAGCTCGGCTACGACAAGATCAAGGTCCGCAGCGCGCTGACCTGCGAAGCGTCGCTCGGCTCCTGCGCCCGTTGCTACGGCATGGACCTGGCCCGTGGCACCTTGGCCGAGCGCGGCCTGGCCGTGGGCATCATCGCCGCCCAGTCGATCGGCGAACCGGGCACGCAGCTCACGATGCGGACGTTCCACATCGGCGGCACGGCCAGTCGCTCGGTCGAAGAGTCCGAGCGGAAGGTCAAGCGCGAGGGCAAGGTGGTCTTCACGAACCTGCGCGTGGTGAAGAACGCGTCGGGCAAGTTCGTCGTGTTGAACCGCAACGGCGAGATCGCGCTGCTCGACCCGCGCGATCGCGAGATCGACCGTCTGGCGATCCCGACCGGCGCCGAGATGCTCGTCAACGACGGGCAGCAGGTGAAGGCCGGCGACGTGCTCTGCAAGTGGGACCCGCACAACGTCCCGATCCTCGCGGAGTTCGGCGGCACGATCACCTACGTGGACCTCAAGGAAGGCAAGACGCTCAAGACCGAGCGCGATGCCCGCCGCGACACGATCCGCAAGCAGGTCATCGAGCACAAGGGCGACTTGCACCCGCAGCTCGAGCTCCAGGACAAGAACGGTGCGACGCTGGCGATCTACCCGATCCCCGAGCGCGCCTACATCGAGGTCGACGACGGCCAGAAGATTCTCGCCGGTGACCTCATCGCCAAGACGGCGCGCGAAGCGTCGGGTACGCAGGACATCACGGGCGGTCTGCCGCGCGTGACCGAGCTCTTCGAAGCTCGCCGCCCGAAGGAACCGGCCGTCACGGCCGAGATCGAGGGCATCATCGAGCTGGGCGAGAAGAAGCGCGGCAAGCGCACGATCATCGTCAAGGCCTTCGGTACGAAGGGCGAAGTGCTCCAAGAACACGAGCACTCCGTTCCGCAAGGCAAGCACTTGCGCGTCCACAAGGGCGACGAGGTGCGCGCCGGTGAAGCGCTCGTCGACGGCCCGCTCGATCCGCACGATCTCTTGCGCATCCGCGGCGAGGACCCGGTCCTCGACTACCTCCTGAAGGAGATCCAGAACGTCTACCGCAGTCAGTCGGTGACGATCGACGACAAGCACATCGAAATCATCCTGGCGCAGATGACGCGCAAGATCCAAGTGCGCGACCCGGGCAACTCGGACTTCCTGCCGGGCGCCGTCGTCGACAAGTTCCGCTTCAAGCGCGAGAACGAGCGCCTGAAGAAGGACCGCAAGAAGCCGGCCTCCGGCGAGACGCTGCTCCTCGGTGTCACGAAGGCCTCGCTGTCGTCGGAGTCGTTCATCTCCGCCGCGAGCTTCCAGGAGACGACCAAGGTGCTGACGGAGGCCGCGATCGCGGGCCGCCGCGACTACCTGGTCGGCCTCAAGGAGAACGTGATCCTCGGGCACATGGTCCCGACGGGCACGGGCTTCCGCGACCACTACCGCACGCGCGTGAAGAAGAACATCGACTTCGGCGACATGGGCGGGGGCATCGGTACCGGGCTCGGCGGATCGCGTCCGCCGGCGGACGATCTCGATGCGCTCCTCGCCAGCTCACTCGATGCCGAGCGCGCCGCGGCGGGCATGGTCCTGGCCGCGACCGGCTCCGAGGGCGGCGGCAGCTCGCCCGCCTCGAGCTCCACGCCTCCGCGCAGCGCCGCGGCGGACCTGGGAGACGACGAGTGAGCGTGGGGGGCGGGACCCGATCCGCTCCCGCACCGCTCGCCTGACATCCGAACCTGCGGGCCGCGCTCCTCGGCGCGGCTCGTGGCACGTTCCTGGTCCAGTGGCTCGGCTGGAGGAACCAATTCTGTGGGCCGCGCCTTCGGCGCGGCCTTGACCGCCAACCGAACCCCGCTAGACTCCTTGCCCCCCGCGCGGACCGGACTCATCGGACCGCGACCGAACCGTGCCGCGCCTTCTGCGGCGCCCGACCGAGATCCGCATGCCGACCGTCAACCAACTCGTGCGCAAGGGCCGCAAGCCGGTCGAGAACCGCTCGAAGTCCCCTGTGCTCGACAAGTGCCCGCAGCGCCGCGGTGTCTGCCTCATCGTCAAGACGCAGACGCCCAAGAAGCCGAACTCGGCCTTGCGGAAGGTCGCGCGGGTGCGCCTCTCCAATCAGAAGGAGATCACCGCCTACATCCCGGGTGAAGGACACAACCTGCAGGAGCACTCCGTCGTGCTCGTGCGCGGCGGTCGGGTGCGCGACCTCCCCGGTGTGCGCTACCACATCCTGCGCGGCACGCTCGACGCCTCCGGGGTCGACGGTCGTCAGCAGGGGCGTTCCAAGTACGGCGCGAAGCGTCCGAAGAAGTAGTCGCCGCGGCGATCCCACCGAACACGACGCGATACCGAACGAGAGACCATGCCCCGCAACTACACCTCGACCGCCCGACTCCTGCGCCCCGATCCGAAGTTCGGATCGCTGCTCGCGACGAAGATCATCAACAAGCTCATGTGGGGCGGCAAGCGCAGCACCGCACAAGGCATCTTCTACGACGCGATCGACCTCGCGCAGAAGAAGCTCCCCGACGTGCAGGACCCGTCCGACATCTTCAACAAGGCGATCGACAACGTTCGCCCGATGGTCGAAGTGCGCAGCAAGCGCGTCGGCGGCGCCAACTACCAGGTCCCGCGCGAAGTGAAGCGCGCGCGCCAGCAGTCGCTCGCCATCCGGTGGCTCATCGACAACTCGCGCAAGAAGAAGGGCAAGGCGATGGCCAAGAAGCTCTCGGAAGAGCTCGTCGACGCCTACAACGGCACGGGCGCGTCGGTGCAGTGGAAGGAACAGGTCCACAAGATGGCCGAGGCGAACAAGGCCTACGCGCACTACGCCAACAACTGACGCGTGTGTGCGGTGGCGCGTCGAGCGCTCCGCAGCGAAGGAGCCCGGGCGGCGTTGCCGCGCGGGCTCCGTGCATGTTGCGGCGTGTCGCGGGGGTGCGTGTCGCGAGATCGTCGACCGCCGGGGAGTGTCAGCGCCGCGATGCGGAGCGGGCGCCGGCCCACGCGCGCCAGTCGAGGGCCTCGGCCCGGAGCGCGATCGCGTCCAGCCACCGGTCGAGACGGGGTTCCTCGCGGGAGGTGCGTACGACGAGGACGGCCGCACCCTGCATCGCCGCGAGCGACTCGGGCGCGACCTCGAGCGCTGTGTCGTAGGCGCGCAGCGCATCGTCGACGCGCCCCGCGCGCTCCATGCACAGCGCGAGGTTGATGCGCGGGTCGGGGTTCCCGAGGAGCGGGATGTCACCGAGGAACGGCACCTTCGAGCGTCCCTCGCCCGCGCTCTGCATCGCGAGTCCCCCGACCGACACCACAAAGCCATCGGGGATCGTCGCCACGCTCTTCAACCGTGTCTCCTGGCGCGGCGGAGGCAGCGCCGGGTCCGCCGCCTCGCCGACGAAGGTCGAGATCGAGACCGAGTAATCGAGCATGAGCTGATCGCCCTGCGCGATCTGCGGCGTGAGATCGATCTGCGTACCGGCATCCTGCGTGCCGCCAAAGCTTGTGGTGGCGACCGTCGAAGACGCGTTGGTCGCGGCGTAGGGCGTCTGCAGCACCGAGTGCAGCGTGGCTTGGCGGTTGTTGTCGACCAGGATGCGCGGGTGCGTCAGCGTGCGGCCGTGATCGACGGTCTCCAACGCACGCACGAGCACGCTGAAATCGCCGGGTGAGAGCACGACTCCGGTCGCGCCGGCCGCCGTGCCGAGTGCAGGCAGCGAACCCGCCGCAGGGTCGGGTACGCCCAGTCCGAAGATGCTCGAGAGTCGGGCCTGGATGTCATCCTCGAGCTTGAGCTTCGTGAGTTCCGTGCCCAGCTCGAAGCGCTGTGAGTTGGAGAGGTTCACGACGATGGCCTCGACGAGGACCTGCGGTGTGCGCGCATCC
>Ga0209591_10002352_pt1 | contig 22729 bp, 22 predicted proteins | sample MAT01_FD_187207 | JGI IMG/M metagenome (GOLD analysis project Ga0209591, IMG submission 187207) | Freshwater microbial communities from Lake Fryxell liftoff mats and glacier meltwater in Antarctica - MAT-01 (SPAdes) (version 2) | ecosystem: Environmental > Aquatic > Freshwater > Ice > Liftoff... | reverse complement strand
AGCTGCAGCTTCTGGACCTTTTAAAACAGTAATATTCTCAATATCTTCTGGGTTTATATCTGCACCCCTATTTGTAAAATCAACGTCGCGGTTGGCTTTATCTGAAACTAAATTTCCTTGATTAAATGTTTCATTATTAAACGGAACACCATCAACAACAATTAATGGTTGGTTGCTTAATGAAACAGAATTGGCCCCTCTCAAAACGATAGAAGCAGATGCTCCAACAGCTCCTGAAGTAGGTGTAACTGAAACACCTGGTATACGACCAGCTAAAGATGTAAAAACATTCTCTCTATTTACAGCAGCAACTTCTTCTCCTTTTATTTCACCTGTACTGTAACCAAGAGAACGTTTATCTCTTTTAATATTTAATGCAGTTACAACTACATCACCTAAACGTTTATCATCGTTTCCGATTTTAACATTCAAAGTGGCATCGTTACCTACTTTTTCTTCTAAAGTATTATAACCAACAAAACTAAATACCAGAATTTTACCCGGGCTAGTTTTAATTGAATAATAACCAGAAGAATTTGTTTGCGTGGCTACTCCCGTACCTTTAACTTTAACTGATACACTTTGTAAAGGAATGCCATCTGTTAAATCTGTTACAATACCACTGATTGTTTTGTCTTGTGCGCTTGAACTTAGTGAGCGCAATAAAAAGACGAATAGTAGAAAAACTACTCTAGAAAGAAAAACTCGTTTTCTCATAGCTTTGATTTAATAAAATTGAAGTTTTGGTTGTAATTTGATTGATTAATATCTTTTATATAATTGTCGTAAAGCCGCACAAAAACGCAAAGAAAATCATTAACCAAATACTTTGTTAAAACTAGTATTAATTATTATAAAATCTTGGATAATTTGAGAATATTTTTACTTATTAACAATAAAAGGCGTTTGTGGATTAAAATTTATTGCACAAGTCTGCAAATACGTGCAACATAATATGTAAGAAGTACACATATAAAACTGAGAAGTAAATTATAGAACTATTAAATCTGCATTTTTATATTCAAACAAACGTTCATCGCTAGCCTGCAACTCAGTTATCAAAATATCAATTTCTTTTAAAGAACATACTTGTAAATGCTGGGTTGTATTCAATTTTTCAGCAATCGCTAACGACACCACTTTTTGAGAACAAGCAATCATTGCTTTTTTAACTTCAATAATCTCCCATTCTAAATCGGTAATACCATATTTAATATCTATACTATTAGTACCTAATAAGCATAAATCGGCTCTAATTTGACCTAATCGTTGAACCACTTCTGCACCTACAGCCATTTGAGCACTTTTTAATAATTTATTCCCTAAAAAAATCACTTCTACATTCGGATGCTCCAATAACTCCAATGCAATCGGAATATTTGCGGTAATAAAAGTTGCATTTAATTGAGGTGGCAACATTTTAACCAACTCACGCATAGTAGTACCGCCAGAAATAACCACCAACATACCGTCTTTGATAAGTTCTATGGCTTTTTGTGCAATAATTTGCTTTTCAGATAAAGCGTATACTTGCTTACTTTCAATGGTAAAATGAAAGGATTTTGCCAGTGCACCACCATGCACTTTCATCAACTTCCCTTCTTCACCCAGTTCTTGTAAATCTCTACGAATAGTATCTTCCGATACATCCAATTGAATACATAAATCGGATGATAATACTTTATTATGAATATTAATTTGTTGTATTATATAGGCTTGTCGTTCTTTTTTAAGCATCAATAAAAGTAAACAGAATGACCAAAAAATAACAAAAAAAATATTTTTTACCCTTATTGCCCTTGCAAATAAGTAATTTAGCAGCCCTTTGATTTTATGATTTCACCCAATACCATACAACAAATTACCAACCGTATCGACATTATTGATGTTGTAGGCGAATTTGTAAAACTAAAGAAAAGAGGCACTAATTACCTTGGTCTCTGCCCTTTTCACGGGGAGAAATCGCCCTCTTTTACCGTTTCTCCAGCAAAAGAAATTTATAAATGTTTTGGTTGTGGCAAAAGCGGCAATACCATTACGTTTTTAATGGAGCATGAAAAATACAGTTATGTTGAAGCATTAAAATGGTTAGCAGAACGATACAATATTGAAGTTGAGGAAACACAAAAAACGCCTGAACAAGCTCAGCAAATTCAAATTGCAGATAGTTTACATGCCATCAATAATTTTGCACAAAAATATTTTGCAGACCAATTGTTAAATACCGAAGAAGGAGTTAATAACGCTCTCTCCTATTTAAAGGAAAGAGGATTTAGAGAAGAGATCATTCATAAATTTCAAATAGGATATAATCCGGAAGCAAGAGATGGTTTAACTAAAGCGTTATTGGCCAATCAATTTAATCCAGAACTATTACCTAAAACTGGTTTAGTAGCCAATAGAAATAATGAATTAGTTGATAATTACAGATCAAGAATTATTTTCCCTATTCATAATAATAGCGGTAAAGTAATTGGTTTTGGTGCAAGGGTAATTGGCAAATCAGATAAAGGTCCAAAATACATTAACACACCTGAGAATGAAATTTATGTAAAGAGTAAAATATTATACGGCTCTTATTTTGCAAGAATGGCGATTGACAAAGCCGATGAATGTTTATTGGTTGAAGGATACACCGATGTAGTTAGTTTACATCAAGCAGGAATTGAAAATGTTGTTGCAAGTGGTGGTACATCTCTTACTGTAGATCAGCTTCGTTTAATAAAAAAATATACCAATAACCTAACTATAATTTATGATGGCGATAGTGCAGGAATCAAAGCTGCATTACGTGGTTTAGATTTAGCAATTGAAGAAAGCTTAAATGTACAATTAGTATTAATTCCAGAAAATGAAGATCCTGATAGTTATGTAAATAAATTAGGAGCTACTGCTTTTAATCAATTTATTACTGCATCAAAAAAAGATTTTATTCTTTTTCAATTAGAAGTATTACTTAAAGATGCAGGGAATGATGTAAATAAAAAAAGTGGTATTGTTAATCAAATTGCTGAGTCGTTAAGTAAAATAAATAAAGCAGAAGACTTTACCAAACAGCAAGATTATATTAAACGTTGCTCTGCAATTTTAAAAATAGATGAGACTGGTTTTACTAATTTAGTAAACAAATACAAGAGAGATAAAATTAGCAAAGACGAAAAGAAAATGTCTTTTGATGAAGCTTCTTTTATTCAACAAGATGCAGAACAATATCATCCTGAAAATGATAGCTCTACTTCCCTTCTTCAGCAAGATGAATTATATGAAAAAAATATTTTAAGGGTATTACTTGAACATGGTCTAAAACCTTTTAATGAAAGTAAATCCATTGCAGAATACGTTTTTGAAGAAATGAATCAGTTTCATTTTGATAATATTCAGTTCGAGCAATTGTTAGATGTATATAAAGATTGGTACAACAAAGGAATGGAACCTACCGCTAAAACCATGTTGTATCATGAAGATGAATTTATTAGAAATACCATCACTAATATTACCATGTTTCCTTTTGAATTAAGCTTGCGTTGGGATGAAATAATGGAAGGAATGAAAATATTGAATAGAGATATTTCTGTACAGGACACTATAATGAGTTTGAATTATTTTAAATTACGAAAGCTTAAAAAAATGTTTGATCAAAATCAACAAGACATGGAGCATGCAAGTTTTGAAGATCAAATAAAACTAATTGAATTGCACAAGGAATTAAAAGAATACGAAAGGGCAATTACACTTCAATTGGGTACTGTTATTATTAGATAATTTTACTTACTAATTGTTTCAAGCTATTCAGCAATTCTATTTCCAAACAGATTTCGGATGTAGCGTTTTTTTCTTTTTAATATAATCGACAATTTGTTCAACAGATTTTCCCGCTAATTCATTACTAATTTTTTCTCGTATTTCACGGAGATCAGTAAGTATAGATTTTTCTTTTTTTATTTCTTTAGTCTTCATACTCTAATATTTCTCTAGGTGATCGAATATCTAAAATTTTATGACCAAATTTGAAGTTAACTGCGTTGTAACCTCTTATTCGTCTATGGTTTACAATATGCTTAAAGTTCCAACTTATTAAGACGTCTGCATGGTTTAATGTAGCCATCGCAATATGAATACAATCAGAATGACTTGTTTGTCCAACTACCTTTTCTTCAATATACTTGTTGGCCAACTGAACAGATTGATTTGTAATATCTAACCATTCAGTATTATCAAGTTGCAAGGAATTAGCCAATTCTCTAACTTTTTGTGGCGCATTTTCAAGTTCAATATCAGTTAATCGAGATTTTAGAAATTCTATTAAATAATACTTTTGTCCACAGTTCAAACTCTGGTTCAAAATATCCTCCAAAAACAGAAGTATCTAAATAAATTCTTTCCCCATTGTAAATATAACCAAAAAATCAAAGTCGGTTTATTCAAAATAAAGTCAATCAAAAAAAAATCCCAGCTACCATAGGCAACCGGGAATAGTATAAATTAGTTACCTAATTTAAGGTCTTGATCAACTTTATATTACTTTACTTCTTCAAATTGTACGTCTTCAACTGTATCGTTGTTACTTGCTTGAGCGCCTTCTTGCGGTCCAGCTTGTTCTGCACTTGGCTGTGCTCCTGTTTCTTGTTGAGCTTTATAGATGTCTTCACTTGCAGCAGTCCATGCAGTATTCATTTCTGCTGTTGCAGTATCAATTGCTGGAATATCCTGAGCTTTATGAGCATCTTTTAATTTAGTTAAAGCTGTTTCAATAGCAGTTTTTTTGTCGGCAGGAATTTTCTCACCAAACTCTTTGAATTGCTTCTCGGTTTGAAAAATTAAGCTATCAGCCTGATTTAATTTTTCTACACGATCTCTAGCTTCTTTATCAGATGCTTCGTTGGCCTTAGCTTCTGCTTTCATTTTTTCTACTTCTTCCTTGCTTAAACCGCTACCAGCTTCGATTCTAATTTTTTGTTCTTTTCCTGTGCCTTTGTCTTTTGCACTTACATGCAACATGCCATTAGCATCAATATCAAAAGTTACTTCAATTTGTGGAACACCTCTTTGTGCCGGAGGTAATCCATCTAAATTAAACATCCCTAAACTCTTATTCTGATTAGCCATTGGGCGCTCACCTTGTAATACATGTATTTGTACACCAGGTTGGTTATCGCTTGCAGTAGAATATACTTCTGTTTTCTTAGTTGGAATAGTTGTATTAGATGCTATCATGGTTGTCATCACCCCTCCCATTGTTTCAATTCCTAAACTCAACGGAGTAACATCTAATAACAATACATCTTTAATTTCACCAGATAATACAGCACCTTGAATTGCGGCACCTACTGCTACTACTTCATCTGGGTTAACTCCTTTATTTGGTTTTCTACCAAAGAATTTTTCGACTATGTCTTGTACTTTAGGAATACGAGTAGATCCTCCTACTAAAATAACTTCATCAATATCAGTAATTGAATATCCTGCATCTTTTAAAGCTCCTTCACAAGGCTTTAAGCAACGAGCAAATAAATTATCGGCCAATTGTTCAAATTTAGCGCGACTTAATTTTACTACTAAGTGCTTAGGAACTCCATCAACTGCAGTTACATAAGGTAAATTAATTTCAGTTTCTGAAGAAGAACTTAATTCAACTTTAGCTTTTTCTGCAGCTTCTTTTAAACGTTGCAAAGCCATAGGGTCTTTACGTAAATCGATGGCCTCTTGATTTTTAAATTCTTCAGCCAACCAATCCATAATTACTTTATCAAAATCATCACCTCCTAAATGCGTATCTCCGTTTGTTGATTTTACTTCAAATACTCCATCACCTAATTCAAGGATAGAAATATCGAATGTTCCACCACCTAAATCAAAAACAGCAATCTTTTGATCAGCATGTTTTTTATCTAAGCCATAAGCCAATGCGGCAGCAGTTGGTTCATTTACAATTCTTCTTACAATTAAACCAGCAATTTCTCCAGCTTCTTTGGTTGCCTGACGTTGTGCATCATTAAAGTATGCTGGAACCGTAATAACAGCTTCAGTAACTTCTTGACCAAGATAATCTTCTGCAGTTTTCTTCATTTTTTGCAAGATCATAGCAGAAATCTCTTGAGGTGTATACAAACGGTCGTCTATTGCTACACGAACTGTATTGTTATCACCTTTAGCAACTTTATAACTCCAATGGCTAATTTCTTCGGTTACTTCGTCGAATTGACGGCCCATGAAACGCTTTACACTTGTAATAGTATTTTGTGGGTTGGTAATAGCCTGACGCTTTGCTGGATCACCAACTTTTCTTTCTCCATTTTTTAAAAATGCTACTACAGAGGGAGTTGTTCTACGACCTTCATCGTTTGCAATAACAACCGGCTCATTTCCTTCCATTACAGAAACACAACTATTGGTGGTTCCTAAATCAATTCCAATTATCTTTCCCATATTATATGTTTTTTACTCAATTTTAAAGTCAATCTTTGTGCCATCAAGCATTTAGATGAAAAATTGGCATAATTTGATTTAAAACCAATTTATTTTTAGTATTTATGCTGTCAAATATTTAATAATCTACTTTAGAACCCTGACATATTATATATATTTTATATTTTAAATCTCAATTTTAACAAACTCATTCTAAATAATTGAGCGATAATCAACCTAGCTTATCAAAGGTTTTTAAATATTGAAAGAGAGATCTAGTAAATATTTTTAATTTTTGACAGCCTTAAATGTGAAATTTTTCTGAGAAAAATAACTAAAGGCAACTACGAAAAAAGTGGTAACTATTTTAGATGGCGTAGGGTACCATCCTAAAACATCCACAAAAATCTTTAAGAAAAAATAATTTAAAATTAAACAGCCTAATACAACCATAAAATACTTTCCCAATTGAGCTCTTTTAGCAACTGTAGTTTCTTGAAAAACGACGTACCTACTTAAGTAAAACCCAATAGGAAATGTAACAAAGAAGCTCATTATAAAAGAAGCAATATGGGGGCCGATGGTTATAAAACTAAGCTGAACAGGCTGTTTGAGTAAAATAAAATTATAACAAACGAAAAATAAACTTATATCTAAAACAGTATTAAAACCCCCACAAGCAGCATACCTAAAAGTTTTTAATGGCATTAACTTTTTAAAGATCGGATAGAAGAAATCCACCGTTTGTAGAATAAAATTACGAATGAGAAAGTGCAGCTTTTGCATAACGGATTACAAATGTAGCGCTTAAATGGTTAGTTTTGCCACCCGAAATTGTTCAAATATGAGCTTGGTTCAAAGGATTAAACTAGCAACAGCAGCAAGTATAAATGAATTATACAACCATGATATTCATGCAAACAATATTTCTGTAAATAATACAAAGCCCGAATTCGAGGGTGATTACACTGTTGTATTATTTGCTTTTATAAAAGAGTTGAAGCAATCTCCCGATGCACTTGGTCAGGCATTAGGAGCACATTTAGTAAAGAATAATCCCGAGTTGTTTGCCAATTTCAATCTTGTAAAAGGATTTCTTAACCTGACTATAAATAACAATTACTGGCTTGCATTTTTAAAAGACACTTACAGCAATTCACTTTTTGGCAATGCTGCATTAAATAGCTTAAAAGTAATGGTAGAATACTCTTCTCCAAATACCAATAAGCCATTGCATTTAGGACATTTAAGAAATAATTTTTTAGGAAGAAGTATAGCAGAAATTTTAAAAACAACTGGTAACAAAGTTGTTAAAACATGTATTGTTAATGATCGTGGCATACATATTTGTAAGAGTATGATTGCTTGGCAATTATTTGCAAATGGTGCAACACCTCAAAGCAACAATCAAAAAGGCGATCATTTTGTGGGTGATTATTATGTAAAATTTAATGATGAATACAAACTACAAATTGAGGAATTAAAAAGCAAAGGAATTTTGCAAGAAGAAGCGGAGAAGAGTGCCCCTATCATGCTTGCAACTCAGCAAATGTTGTTAGACTGGGAAAAAGGAAAACCATCTGTTATTGAGCTTTGGAAAAAAATGAATGAATGGGTATATGAAGGGTTTGATGTAACGTATAAAAAAATTGGAACCGATTTCGACAAAATATATTTCGAGAGCAATACTTATTTATTAGGAAAAGATTTGGTTGCTAAAGGATTAGCCAAAAATGTATTTTACCAAAAAGAAGATGAAAGTGTTTGGATTGATTTAACTGCTGATGGATTAGATGAAAAAATAGTTCAACGAAAAGATGGTACATCTGTATATATAACACAAGACATTGGATTGGCAGAACAAAAACAAAATGAGTTCAATGCCGATCAGAGCATATATGTTGTTGGTGACGAACAGAACTATCACTTTAAAGTATTGAAGTTAATTTGTCAGAAATTAGAATTGCCTTCTGCCGATGGTATTTTTCATTTGAGTTATGGAATGGTAGAATTACCTACAGGTAAAATGAAGAGCAGAGAAGGAACTGTGGTAGATGCTGATGATTTGGTGGATGAAATGATTGCCATTGCAAAGCAAAAAACAGAGGAGCTTGGGAAAGTAAATGATTTTACAGAAGCTGAAAGAAATGAGCTTTTTGAAACTATAGGAATAGGTGCGTTGAAGTTTTTTTTATTGAGAGTTGATCCGAAAAAGAAAATGGTTTTTAATCCAGAAGAAAGCATCGACTTTCACGGCTTTACTGGTCCTTTTATACAGTATACTCATGCAAGAATTAAAAGTGTACTTCGAAAATTATCCATCAATAGTGCTATAAAATTGGAGGACGAAAAAGTTGCTACTAATCATGATTTTTTGCCTTTAGAAAAAGAAATGGTTATACAGTTGGAGCAGTTTCCCGATTTATTAAATGATGCTGGAAAAGAGCTTGATCCATCTAAAGTGGCTATTTATATTTTTAATTTAGCCAAAACATATAGTTCATTTTATAATGAACATTCAATCGCAAATGCAGAGAATGAGGAAAAGAAAGCACTACGGTTAATGTTATCGATATTAACTGCGAGTGTAATTAAAACTGGCATGTTGGTATTAGGCATAAAAGTCCCTGAAAGGATGTAATAATTATTTTCTAATATTGCAATCTTAATTTGCCCGGGTGTTGAAATTGGTAGACAAGCCACCTTGAGGTGGTGGTGCTGGAAACGGCGTGCTGGTTCGAATCCAGTCTCGGGCACAAACGCCTCGACACAAAGTGTCGGGGTGTTTTATTTTGCAGAGGCTTTGAATAAGTAGCCTGCTAATTATACATTTTGATAATCTGCAAACTAAAAGTTAAAGGACAATTATTATTATAGCCAATAAGAATATTAATCAAAATAGTATTTAAGTGGCATAAAAGTTGGATTTGAGTATAAAATATCTTTTTAAAACTTAAACCATTCATTATGAAAGTCTCTTTTAGTTTGGTATTTCTTTTCAGTATTATAATAAGTTCTTGTACCATTATTCGACAAGGTGAAGTTGGTGTAAAAAGACGCTTAGGAAAAATTGATCCAGTTTTTGTTGAGCAAGGTCCTAAAGGATACAATTTGTTTACAACTAGTATTTTAAAAGTTCCTACTAGATTAAAGAACATTGAAGTAAAACCAGATCTTCCATCAAAAGAAGGGCTAACAATTCGTTCAGAGATTTCGATACTATATCGCATTAAGCCAGAAGCAGCACCAAAGATTGTTCAAAATATTGGTCTCAATTATGAAAATGAAGTTATTCTACCCGTTTTTCGTTCTGCTGCAGCTGACATTACTTCTAGGTTCCTGGCAAAAGACATGCACAGTGGAGAGCGTGCAAAGATTGAACAAGCCATTAGTAGACAAATGACTGAAATATTAGAGCCAAAAGGTTTTATTATTGATAATGTACTATTGAAAAGCATAAAACTTCCTGATGGACTATCAAGGACTATCGAGGAAAAATTGCAAGCTGAACAAGAAGTACAACGAATGGAGTTTGTAAAAGATAGAGAAAAAAGGGATGCAGAAAGACGAATTATTGAGGCGGAAGGTAAAAAAGAAATTGCCCGTATTCAAGCTGAAGGCGAAAAAAATGCTTCCATAATTCAAGCTGAAGCAAGAAAACGTGTATTTGAAATAGAGGCTGAGGGAAAAGCCAACGCAATGACTTTTGAAGCATTAGCAACACGCAAAGCAAATGACACAATTAATAAAACGCTAACCCCTTCAATATTGAAACTTAGACAAATAGAAGCTTTTCGAGCAATTTCAATCAGTAATAACAGTAAGCTAATAGTAACTGATGGAAAAACTCCTTTTCTTTCTTTGCCTGATAAATTCTAATTAAAAAATATTATTACAATGGAAGTTAGGTTAACCTGAGCTTGTTCAAGGGTAACCTGACTTTCATCTATTTTCAGTCTTTTAGTAAGCAGACGTAGAAAAAACTACCTACTTACGCACACCTCTGACCTGTATTTACATTCTACTTAATTATTGGGATTTCTCCCAACTAGCGCAGGTCTCAGACCTGTTATTTCATACTTCCCCTACATACATATTTGCGAAGGCAGAATTTCAATACCTTCATAGCCTAATATAATTATATGTCGAGTTTTATTATAACCTGCCCTAATTGTAACCACCAATTTGAACCAGGCGACTCCATTCGCGATGAAATTGAAAAAGAGCTTCGTGGAAAAATGGTAGATTGGCAAAAAAAGAAGGAAGCAGAAACAACTTTACAACTAGAAGTTGAAAAAAAGCGATTGCAGACAGAAATGCAAGAATCTATTAAAAAAAGTATAACCGCCGATTATGAAAATCAATTAAAACTCCTTCAACAAAATGCTATTGATGCGGAAGAAAAATTAAAAGAATCTCGTAGAAAAGAATTGGATTTTCTTCAAAAAGAACAAGCATTAAAAAATAGAGAAGAAGAATTACAATTAATCGTTCAACGCCAGTTGATGGAAGAACGAGAGAAAATGAAAGAAGAATTAAGAAAAAGTGAAGCAGAAAAGTCTAACATTAAAGAACAAGAATCTCAGTTAAAAATTAAAGAGCTTGAAAAGCAAAAAGAAGATCAAGCAAAGCTGATTGAGGAAATGAAGCGCAAGTCCGAACAAGGTAGCATGCAGTTACAAGGCGAAGTTCATGAACTTATTTTAGAACAAATTTTAGAAAGTACATTTCCGTTCGATAAAATAGAAGCTGTAGGTAAAGGCGTTAGAGGTGCAGATTGCATACAGATAGTTCGTAACAAATTTGGCAATGAATCTGGAAAAATAATTTATGAAAGTAAACGTACCAAAGACTTCTCCAATGAATGGATAGATAAATTAAAAAAAGACATGCGCCATTTTGGTGCAGACATAGCTGTAATTGTAACCCAATCATTTCCAAAAGATATGGAACGATTTGGAGAAAAAGACGGTGTTTACATTTGCACAATGTCGGAAGTTAGAAGCGTTGCTCTCCTATTGCGCAATGCAATATTAAAAATAGCCGATGCCAAAAAAAGTCAGGAGAATAAAGGCGATAAAATGGTGATGTTGTACGACTATTTAATAGGTACAGAATTTAGTGAACAATGGAAAGCTATAAGTGAAGGTTATAGAAGTATGCGCCAAAGTATTCAGAAAGAAAGAGATGCCATGGAAAAAATGTGGAAAGCCAGAGAAAAACAATTAGACAAAATTTTATTGAATGCAGCACATATTAAGGGATCGGTAGAAGGCATTGCTGGCGTTGATGCAGTAAACTTAAATTTATTAGAAGACGATACCGAACCATTGTTACTTGATTAATTTCATAGACCATATTAATCATTCTGGGCAACCTGATTTGCCATCCAAAAAAAAACCAAGCTATCCTATTAAAAGCGATTTGCGCAATTACTTAATTAAATATGGAAGAGAAGTTGTTCTGCCATTTGGGTACAACGACCTACATAAATTCACTTACACTGTTCCGCTAAAAGACAAGCATGGTAAGGATACTGCATGGGAAAAAGTTTCTTACGACATGCATGAATGGAAGTTTTTAAGAGAAAGCTTAATTCGTGTTTATGCAATTCTAAAGACCGAAGGCGACATGAGCTTTGTAGATCATTTAGATGTTGCAAGAATAGACTATTGTTTTTTTGGCAATAGCAAACCTTTCAGAATAAGAATTATCAATAAATTCAATGACAACTACGATCATTACTATATTAAACAAGCTGATGCTAGCAGGGTGTACGGACTAGAATTAGAACACTTGTTATCTCCCAATAGAATGACTTATTTCACTTATAAAGAAACGCTAATAGAAGAGCATATTCCGGGAATACCGGGTGATGTATTTATTGCAGAATATTTAGAAAGTATTCAAACCAATCAAACTAGATTAGCAAAAGAATTTGTAAAATTTAATGAACGATGCTTTGTGCAACTTTTAGGGGATATGCGAGCATATAATTTTGTAGTAAATATTATTCCAGATATTGAAGATTTTCAATATAGAATAAGAGCTATTGATTTTGATCAACAATCTTATGAAGGCAGGAAAAATTTATACCTCCCACAATTTTTTAAGGAGAATAGTCCACTTGTTAGTTTAGTGATGAAGCAATTAAACCAACAATCCATAGTACAATACCAAGCCGAAGAAAAAACAATGATGACATTCAGATTGGTTTCATCGAGGTACCGAATAAAAGAGTTGTTAGACATTATGCATGATGATTCAATATCCAAACCTGAGAAAATTGATGAATTAAAAAAATCATTAGCTATTCATTTTAAAAACAATCAATATTTAAGAGCTACAACAATGGGACAATTATTGAAAACCCATATGAAACAAACATTGTTTAAATTTTTGAAGATTGTTACTAAAACCAAGAATAAAATAGCTGATTAATTAAAATCTGATTCAACCCAAACAAGGCTAAGTTCATCTTGCAATTTATATTGTAAATTCAATTCTTGGTGAAATTCATTTTTAAAAAAACTAGCATTGATCACTCCACTAGTACCTAATGCGAAAGGCTGAGTTCTCATCACATCTCTAAAGTCAATATCTCCCCTTCCCCACCATTTAAACATTGCTTCTTTGGCGCTCCATAAAATAGTTAATTTTTTAATTTCATTAACTGGATTATTACCGAATGCTAAATTGTTTAATTCTTGAATATTCAAAAATTTATATTTTATTCGATCAACTCTTTGTGTTACCATTTCTACATCTATACCAACCCTTTTATTGCTACTTACAATTGCAGCTGCATAATTTCCACAATGTGAAATTGAAAAATGATATTCGTCCTGAGGTAAAAATGGTTTTCGTGTGTCTGCAATTTCAATAAGTGAAATAGGGAAGTCTGGAAACAAATGAGTTAATAAATACCTGCCTGCTAAATGTTGTAAAAGCTTGTGTGGATGAGTAACAGGTTGATGGAAAGGCACTTTTTGAATAAAAAAAGAGGCTTCTTCCTTTATTTCCCAAACAGCTAGTTTGGTAGTTTCGTTGATATTTTGTTGATAATACAGTGGCACTAAAACTAATTAGGATTATATATTGCAGCATTGCAATTTAACTGTAAAAGTAGTAAGAATGATTTTAAGTGATTTACGCATTTTAGAAGAGATTAAAAAAGGCACTATCAAAATTGAACCATACGATCGTGGGGAGTTAGGAAGCAATAGTTACGACGTTCATTTAGGTAAATGGTTGGCAGTTTATGTAGATGCAGAATTAGATGCCAAAAAGCACAATAAAATTGAGTATTTTGAAATACCAGAGGAAGGATATATTATTCATCCTTCAGGATTTTACTTAGGAGTAACAGAAGAGTATACAGAAACACATGAGCACGTTCCATTTTTAGAAGGAAAATCTTCTACAGGAAGATTAGGAATAGATATTCATGCAACAGCAGGTAAAGGTGATGTAGGTTTTTGTGGTAACTGGACGTTGGAAATTTCTTGTAAGCAGCCTGTAAGAATTTATAAAGGAATGCCAATTGGACAATTAATTTATTTTCCAGTTGATGGAGAAATTGAAACAAAATATAACCAGAAAAAGAATGCTAAATACAGCGGGCAGCCTAATAAGCCTATAGAAAGTATGATGTGGAAGAATAACTTTTAATTCAACTTCATTATTGCTGCGTTTAATAAAGTTGCAAAACTTACCCATGCTAGATATGGAATTAGCAATGCGGCAGCCAAGGTTGAATTTTTCCAGAAAAAAATAATAGTAAGTAATATTGATACCCACATCACTAATATCTCTACTAAGGCCCATCCAATTAGATGATATTTGAAAAAAATGATCGACCAAAAAAAATTCAAGGTAAATTGAATCATAAAAAATAAGATTGCAGTATTTCTATCTTTTGATTTAGGCTTTTTCCAAACTAAATAAAGCGCAACACCCATTAGAGTGTAGAGAATAGTCCAAGCTGGCCCGAATATCCAATTTGGTGGATTAAATGAAGGTTTTTGCAAAGAAGCATACCAATTGGGGATTTCAGCAACAGTAAACACACTGCCTAATGAGCCAACACCAATAGTAAATAAAAGACAGAGGATAAGTTTAATTGAATTATTCATGTGTAGGTGTAAGTTAATCTAAATGTGCTATTTAAATTGTAATGACGGAAACTTACAACTTTTTATATTTTTTTTGATAGGCAATTAACCAACCAAGTACTTCATCGTAACTATTAATACCTGCTAATTGTTTATTCAGTTTAAGGTATTGATCATATAAATCAGCCGAAACTGGAGAGATGCTGTTTCTACTCACCATAAAAAAATGGCGAATTTCTTTTCTATCTTTTTTAACAAGTGTATCAATATTACTTTTATTGTATTTCACTATTTCTTTAAAATCTGCAAAACTACTATCGCGAGCATATAATATAAATTGTTGTGAAAGTGCATAGCCCAAGAGATCGAGGTAAACAGAGTATTTAAAATAAGGATTACCGGAATTAGAGGCAGCCAAATATCCAACAAAATTAGCTTCACTTTCACTTGCATAACCAAGTTGATGAGCCATTTCGTGGCAAGTAATATAGGGGCTTATTACATTCGGCACATCGGTTCTTATTTGTGCTTCACCCGAAAATGGATTATAATATCCAGTAAATCCTATATAGTTGGCTATTGGGGTATACAGACTTTCTTTAACAGCTATATTTTTATAGCTAATAAAAGGATGTAATAAGTTGGTAAGCTGATAACTTTTAAACGCCTCCGATTTTAAACGATCTAGCGAATAATTGGGAAGTGTAGAATCAGGGAATGACCTTCTTAATGTATTCGTTTTATTAATCAGCAATTTTGTAAGTGAGGTAATATCTTCTTTAGTGTATTGATGTTTTTGTATGCCTAGTTGTTGCTCTATGCCCATACGACTATAATTTATCCCCCAAAAAAGTTTAAAAAGAATATATACCCAACAAAAAAATCTAATTCCATTTCCTAAAAAGTATATGACTAGGTTTAAAGTGAGTTTTTCTTTATACATCTTGCAAATACCCCTAATAAGAAATAAAGAAATCCATACCCAAAAACCAAAATAAAGCAGATCACCAATGCTAAAAAGTGCCCAACCAGTGAGTAATCTTAGCCAATTTCCTAAAAGTGGATAAAAACCAAGAGAATACCACTTTTCCACAAAATCGGGCCAAAATCCTACAAAAAACAATAAAATTGATCCAAAAAGGAGCAAAAAAGTACTTTTTAATTGATTTTTTCGAATGGTAATTGCAATTGCCATAAAGTATTAAAGGGTAAAGTTAGTAAGCATAAACCCTTGACTAGCATTTTTTTGGTTTACTTTGGCAAATTGGGTGCTTTTTTCTACCTTTGCAAACCCTTAAAATGTGGATATGAGTAATCGGAGGGAATTTGAGATCGCTTTTGTGGGTTTGAAGCCGGGTATTCATCTATATGAATATAAGGTGGAAGATACGTTCTTTGTTACTTATGGTGAGCAAGATTTTAAAAACTGTTCTGCCAACGTCAAATTAAGTCTTGATAAAAAATCAGGATTTATGTTATTAAAATTTGATGTTGATGGAAAGGTTGAATCTAATTGTGATCGTTGTGGAAATAGCATCCCATTTCAATTATGGGATGAGTTCAACATCATTGTAAAAATGGTTGATGAACCTAATACAATGAACGAACAAGAAGAAGATCCTGATGTATATTACATTGGAAGAGGTGAAAGTCACTTACACCTTGCCGATTGGATATATGAATTTATTAATCTTAGTTTACCTTTGCAAAAAATGTGTAAGCCAGAAGAATTTGGCGGAGCAAAATGCAATAAAGAAGTATTGGAGAAATTAAGAAAGATGGAAGAAGAAGCACAAAGGGATTCACCAACTTTGTGGAAGGGACTAGAAAAATTTAAAGATTTAGAATAACTTTTTTTTTGATACAATAAATATTGAGCAATGCCTAATCCAAAACGCAGACATTCACAGCAGAGAAGTGCTAAGAGAAGAACACACTATGTTGCACAGGAAGTAACCCTAAGCAAAGATAGTACTACAGGAGAATTACATATACGCCATCGTGCTCATGTAAGCGAAGGTAAATTATTCTACAAAGGAAAATTGGTTGCCGAAAAAGCACCATTAAAAGCTTAACCTTTTAGATCAATTTATTTTATTAGCTTACTGACATGAATATAGGACTAGACATGATGGGAGGAGATTTTGCACCGCTAGAAGCAGTGAAAGGTATCCAATTTTTTATGTCCGACACTATAATTGGCTCTGTAAATATATTTTGTATAGGTGATGAAGACATTGTAAAACCTCTTATGGAGCTATACAATATTTCATCACCTAATTTGCATTTTATACATGCCTCAGAAGTTATAGGTTACCACGAGCACCCAACAAAAGCACTAAAAGAAAAACAACAGTCATCTATTGCAATTGGATTCCATTTATTAGCTACTGGAAAAATTGATGCATTTATTAGTGCAGGAAATACAGGTGCAATGTTGGTTGGTGCAATGTTCACCATCAAAGCTATAGAAGGTGTATCAAGACCAACAATTGCTACCATTGTTCCTAAAATTAATGGTTCAACTGGGGTATTGTTAGATGTTGGCTTGAATGCCGATTGTAAACCAGAGTTGCTGAATCAATTTGCCGTTTTAGGTAGTCTTTATGCAGAGCATATTTTAGGGTTAAGTAATCCAAAAGTTGGGTTAATTAATGTTGGAGAAGAAGAAGGTAAAGGCAATATTTTAGCACAAGCTACCTATCCCCTATTAAAAGAAAATAATCAGATAAACTTTATTGGAAATGTTGAAGGAAGAGATTTTTTTGGCGACAAAGCTGATGTTTTTGTATGTGATGGATTTACTGGAAATATTGTTTTAAAATTGGCTGAATCGGTTTATGATATTGCTGTTCAAAGAGGTGTTGAAAACGATGAATATTTTAATAGATTCCATTACGAAAATTATGGTGGCACTCCTGTATTGGGTGTTTCAAAACCAGTAATAATTGGTCACGGAATTAGCACTGCAAAGGCTTTTAATAATATGATTAAAGTTGCAGCTAAAATGGTTTCAAGTGATTTATGCGTAAAAATGGCCAACTCATTTAAGGCTTAACTCCCCAAATTTATTTTACATGATTCGAAAAATATGCTTGTTTATATTTAAACAAACAGGATGGAAAGTTGACTATCAATTACCGATTGATATTAAAAAATGTATCATAATTGCTGCACCTCATACCAGTAATTGGGATTTTTGGTATATGATTGCTGCATTCTCAATTTATAAATTAAAAATAAGGTTTACTGTTAAAAAAGAATGGATGAAATTTCCGTTTAACATTATCATGAAACCATTGGGGGGAATTGCAATTGATAGAACTCCTAGAATAGATGGCAATCGTATTAGTTTTGTAGATGCAATGGCGGATTTATTTAATGCAAATGAAGAATTAATTATAGTAATTACTCCAGAGGGTACTAGAAGTAAACGCGATAAATGGAAAACAGGATTTTACCATATTGCCAAACAGGCCAATGTGCCTATTCTTTTGGGTTATGTAGATTATGCTACTAAAACAGCTGGTATTGCTAAAGCGATTCATCCTACTCAATTTAATCAAACAATGGAATCGATTATGCAATTTTACCAAACAATTACTCCGAAATTTCCTGAAAATTTTTCTTTAGACAATAGTCATAAAGGATAAGAACCTTGATTTCAAAAACTATACCTTTGCACAAACAAGCGTTAGTTTTATGTGGAAGAATAATGTATTAGAAACCATTGGTAATACGCCAATGATCAAATTAAACAAGGTTTCCATAGGTATACCAGGTACTATTTTAGCAAAAGTGGACTATTTTAATCCAGGCAATTCTATTAAAGATAGAATGGCTTTAAAAATGGTTGAAGTAGCAGAGAAAGAAGGCAAATTAAAGCCTGGAGGAACTATTATTGAAGGTACTAGTGGTAATACTGGAATGGGATTAGCTTTGGCAGCTTGTGTAAAAGGGTACAAATGTATTTTTGTAACCACCGACAAACAATCAAAAGAAAAAGCAGATATACTTAAAGCAGTTGGTGCAGAAGTTATTGTTTGTCCCACTAACGTTTTACCAGAAGACCCTCGCAGTTATTACAGTGTTGCAAAAAGATTGGGAAAAGAAATTCCGAATTCTATGTACATGAATCAATATGATAATCTTGCAAATAGGCAAGCGCATTATGAAAGTACTGGTCCAGAAATTTGGGAACAAACAGAAGGGAAAATTACTCATTTTGTTTGTACTGCTGGAACTGGAGGAACGGTAACAGGAACTGCGATGTACTTAAAAGAAAAGAATCCGAATATTAAAATTTGGGCAATAGATGTTTATGGATCTCTTCTTACCAATTATTATAACACTGGCAAAATTGATATGAGTTTTGTGCATCCTTATATTAGTGAGGGATTTGGGGAAGATTTTGTTCCGGAGAATTACGACATGAGTGTTATTGATCATTTTGAGCAAGTAACAGATAGAGACGGTGCAATTATGGCTCGTAGAATTGCCAAGGAAGAAGGATTGTTTTGCGGATATAGTGCAGGAAGTTGTTTACAAGGATTAATTCAATTAAAAGATCAACTTACAAAAGACGATGTAGTAGTTTGTGTTTTTCATGATCATGGAAGTAGGTATATAGGAAAAATATATAATGATCAATGGATGATGGAAAGAGGATTTTTAGAAGTAAAAACATTCAGAGATATAGTTAGTGGAAGAATTGGAACAAAATTAGTTACAGTAGATACCAATCAAACTGTTTCAGATGCAGTTGAATTGATGAAGAAGTATGATATTGAACATATCCCTGTAATGAATAATAATAGTCCCGTAGGAAGCATAAGTGAAGTTGGTTTGTTTTTAAAAGTATTTAACAATGCTGATATTAAACATGCCACTGTTGAAAGCGTTATGGAACTTGCGTTTCCAATGGTTGACTTTAACATACCAGTAGAAAAAATTGGGGGGTTAATTAATAAAGACAACGGAGCAGTTTTAGCTAAAGACGACAAAGGCGATTATCATATTGTAACCAAGTACGATGTGATTCAAAGTTTAGCGAAATAGCAATAAATGATATCAACAAGGCATGAAGTTTTTTTAACTGTTGCACATCAACAAAGCTTTTCAAAAGCTAGTGACCTTTTGTACATATCACAACCCGCAATAAGTAACCATATCAAAGCCTTAGAATCTTTCTATAAAACAAAACTGTTTAATAGGAAAGAGATACATATAGGGCTTACCCCATCTGGATTGTTGCTTTATGAAAAACTTCAATTTGTAAAAAAAATTCAAGATCAAACTGAATTTGAAATTGCTACTTTAAACGATTGATTTCAGGCGAAAGGACTGTTGAAATTAGGGGCAAGTACAAATGTAGCATTGTATATTTTACCAAAAGTATTATCTGCATTTAATCAATTATACTCTTTGATGAGTATAAGTTCATTAAACCAAAATTCGGAACTTGTTTTAGATGCATTATAAAATGAAGATATTAATCTGGGTATTATTGAGGGAAGGGGAAAACTTACAAATGTAGATTATCAACCTTTTTTATCAGATAAAGTAGTTGCAGTTTGTAACAGCAATAGCCCAATTGCAAAAAGAAAACAATATGCGTTAAAAGAAATCCTTCAAATGCCGATTGCCATAAGAGAAAGAGGCAGTGGAACTTTGGCGGCACTCAAGTATTCACTTGAAAAAAATAACATTAAAATAAGTAACCTAAATATTAAAGTTAGATTAGGAGGTACTGAAGCTTTAAAGAATTTTTTGTTAGAGTCTGATTCACTAGGTTTTTTGCCGCAACGATCGGTTTTAAAAGAATTAAAATATGGAGAGCTAACCGAAATACAATTTGATGGATTAAAAATTGAAAGGAATTTTTATATTATTCAACGGAAGGGAGAAACCAGCGAACTAAACAAACGTTTTATCAAATTGGCAAAAAGTATCTATAATTTATAGTTATAGGTTATAATGATTTATGTATAAATTAGTTATAATCAGTAATTAGATTTGCATTGTGCAATCAATTATTTCAACAGATACAAGGCTACAATTCTTGTATTGCTATAAATGCAATAATCAGTTCAATATCAACAAATACAGTCGTATGCAACTTGCTGTAGTGTTCCGCTTTTGGCAAAATATAACTTAACGCCAATATCAAAGAATATACTTAAACATAGGCCGCACACAATTTGGAGATATAAAGACTTTCTGCTCTTAATCGATTCACAAAACATGGTTAGTTTGGGAGAAGCTTTCAAAAACAATTTATTGCCTAAAAATATTATTAAAATATGAGGGCGAAAATCCAACTGGTTCATTATCTTAAGTAATCATATATGCTACAGGTGGTGAAACAGGATTAATTGGAATGTGGAGATCTTTTAAAGAAATGATAAACTTAGGATGGATTACCAATAAATTACCCAAAATAATTATAGTACAAACCGAAAATTACAACCCAATGATTCAAGAATTTGAAAACGGAAAAGTTACAGCAAGTTTTTCGCCAAAAGCAACTACAGTAAATGGATTGGCAGTGCCCTACCCTTTTGCAAATGAGTTAATACAATCTGTAGTTAGAGAAAGTAATGGAACAGCAGTTACTGTATCTGAAAGCAAGATGATTAACGGAGTAGATGTAGTTGCCCGCTTAGAGGGATTAATTTTATCGCCTGAAGGAAGTGCTTCATTTATGGGGCTTAAAAAGCTAATTGAAAAGGATTATATTAAAGAAGATGAAACTACACTTTTATTCAATACCGGTTCTTAATATGTACAGATAAAATAGGAATACGCTTAATACTATCACTTATTTTCTAATAGCAGTTAACTTAGCTATTTTGTTGCCTTTAATTTCATAGATAAGTACAATTTCAACAGGCTTATCCGCCCCTATTCTTCCAACAATTCTCTCATGATCAATTACTTTATTATCAAAAACAATTCGTTTTAATATTGTTGAATGTAATTTGGGTGAAGCATCAAATACTTTTTTATAAAATGTTTTAATTGCTTCAAAACCACTAATAGAAGGTTTACTATCCCCAAAATTATACAATGCTATATCAGCAGTAAATGATGCCATAAACCCATTGATATCTCGATTGTTGTACGCCTTCAAATTTTTTTCTACAATTTTTTCTGGATTGGCAGATTGAGCAAAAAGGGTATTTGATACTGACATAAAAAATAAAAATAGTGTGGTGTTATAAAAATATTTCATAATCAATTTATTTTTGAATTGGAATAGGCATTAAAACTGTTTTCTCCCAATCATTCATTTTAGTTTTTAGTTGTTTAAAAATTACATTTTGAGAATTTTTCAAATTATTTGATTCAGTAGGATCTTTTACTAAATCAAATAAATATTCTTCCCCTTTAGCATCTTGTAAAAATTTATAATTACCAGAACGTACCGCTTTTTGATTACTTCTTTGGAATACGCGCCAATAAATTGTTCTTTTAAATTCTTTCGATTTATTTAATAAAATGGGCATTAGATTTATTCCATCAGAAGCAAAATTGTTTGGCTGCTTTGCTCCTGTTAATTTTGTAATGGTTGCATTCCAATCAACTGTACTCAACACTTGGTTGCTAAAAGTACCTGGCTTTATTTTACCAGGCCACCAAACTATTGCTGGCACTCGAATTCCTCCCTCCCACAAACCCATTTTCTTCCCTTTGTATATGCCCATATCCGAATACATTTCTCCACCATTGTCACTCGTAAAAATAACAATGGTATTATTCGCATTTGTAGATTGTTTTACAACTTGCATAATTTTACCGATTGCATCATCCAAGCTTTTCATCATTGCTAAATAATTATCTATGGATCCAATTTCCTTCCATTTATTCTCATTTTCTCCTTCGTATAATACTGAATCAGATGGCCCTTGCCAAGGCCAATGAGGTGCATTAAACATCAATGAAAGAAAAAAAGGTTTAGTATGTTTTTCTTGAATTATTTGTATTGCCTTATCCGTTAACAAATTAGTAAGATATTCTTTTCGTTGAATTGGTGTTTCATTCTCATACAAATCATCGGCACCAAAATCAGGAGATCGATGTGTAAAATAATTCACGCCTCCACCATTCATTCCAAAAAAATAATCAAACCCATTTTTTCTGGGAGAACTAGATGGATTAAATCCTAAATGCCATTTCCCTACTAAAAAAGTCCTATATCTTGCTTTACT
>Ga0209591_10002351_pt1 | contig 22735 bp, 17 predicted proteins | sample MAT01_FD_187207 | JGI IMG/M metagenome (GOLD analysis project Ga0209591, IMG submission 187207) | Freshwater microbial communities from Lake Fryxell liftoff mats and glacier meltwater in Antarctica - MAT-01 (SPAdes) (version 2) | ecosystem: Environmental > Aquatic > Freshwater > Ice > Liftoff... | reverse complement strand
CCAGAACGCCCGTGTTGAGGGTACAGTTCTCGACACCTCAGGATCCAGTATTCCTGGTGCCAAATTGTTAATTACCAACTCGAAAACGCAAGTGAAATACAACGCCGAAGCCAATGCTTCCGGCTTTTACTTTTTCCCATCTTTACAGCCTGGCATGTACACTCTTACAGCCGAGGCAGGCGGCTTCCGCAAGACGACGCTCACCAATATCGAAATCAACGTTGGGGTAAACATCCGTCAGGACATCCAGCTTGAGGTCGGTGCCGTTACAGACAGCATCACTGTCGAATTCAATGCCGTTCGCATTCAAACGACCGAGGCGACTATCCAGCGCTCCATCACTCTTCGCGATATCGATACTCTGCCTCAGCTTGGCCGCGGCCCGATCGCACTGGCGACCTATCAGCCGGGCGTTCAACTTGGCACCAGCCCCAATGACCCGAGCTTCGCGCGGGTAAACGGTATGCGTCAGGGCTCGAACAACAACACTCTCGACGGTGTTGACGTCAATGACGCGGTCTCTCCTCGGCTGGGGCTGACGCTTAATGCCAACAATACCGATTCGGTGGAAGAGTTCCGGATCATTACCAATGGTGCGAAGGCCGAATACGGGCGTAATGCCGGTGGAACCGTCGAACTGATCACGAGGTCTGGTACCAATCGCTTCAGCGGAAACCTTTTTGAATACCACCGCAATACGGTATTGAACGCGAATAACTTCTTTAACAAGTCGAGCGGAACGGAGCTGCTTCGTCCCAAATTCATTCAGAACCAATTTGGTGGTTCCCTTGGTGGGCCGGTGCTCATTCCGAAAATTTTCAACGGCAAGAACAAGGTCTTTTTCTTTTACAATTTTCAGGGTACTCGTACCGCTCAAGAAGTGGTTCGCAATCGCACTGTGCTTACGCCCGAAGCCAAGTCGGGCATCTTCCGCTGGGTTGTGCCTGCTGGTCAAGCTGGAGCTGGCGAGACCCGCTCTTACAATATTCTGCAGAACGATCCTCGTCGTCTTGGTATCGACAAGACAGTTGCTGCCAATCTGGCGTTGCTTCGTGCCCCGAATAATCTGGACCTCGGCGACCGCTTGAACACCGCTGGCTTTCGTTTCAATGCGCCTGCCAATAACAATGGCGATCAGCATACGATGAAGTCGGATTGGAATGTTACCAATAATCTTCGTACCTACTTCCGCTATTCCTGGTTTAAGACGACAACGCTGGCCGACTCTCTGAACAACGCGGAAGCTACTTTCCCGGGCCAGCCGAACGGGACGCAGGGTGGGATCCGAGCTGGCTATTCGATCGGAGCTACCTGGACAGTGAAGCCTAGCATTTTGAACGAGTTGATCTATGGGTATTCCGAGTCTTCGGTGATTTTTGGACGCGTGCGCAGCGTTAGCTTCCCCGGGCAGGCCCTGATCGGTGCCAACCTCTTTACAAACCCAATCCCGACCGGTTTTGGGTCAGCCCGAAACTCTCCGGTGAACCCCCAGATATCGGATAACGTTTCGATTGTCCGCAACAATCACACTTTCAAAATGGGCTTCCGGTATTCGAAGACGACTCAGTATCAAACCAACGATGCTTCCATCTATCCCACGGTCAATGTAGGACAAGGAAATGGAAATGCCGCGCCTGGCGCTATCGGCCCGGCGGGTTCTCAAATCGCCGCAGCGGATCGTCAGCGCTTTGACAATCTCTACAATGATCTTCTCGGTCGCGTTAGCTCGATCCAGACCACTTTTTATAGCGATCTGGCAGCCTTCCAGACTCCTGGTACGCCTCGCGTTCGTAATTTCATTTTTCGCGACTACGGCTATTACTTTCAGGACGATTGGCGCATCAAGCCCAACCTCACTTTGAATCTGGGCATGCGCTATGAGTTCTATGGTGTGCCCTTTGAACGAGACCAACTGCAAGGCAACATCATCCAGAACGAGGCAGGGCTGATCAATACCGCTGGCCGCCTCGCTGACCTCACGGTCAAGCGAAGTAATTCCTGGTTTAAAAACGACTACAACAATTTTGCCCCTCGCGTTGGCATTGCCTGGTCGCCCTTCAAAGCTGGTAAGACTTCGATCCGAGCCTCTTGGGGCGTCTTCTATGATCGAGTCCCCGGGACTGCAACTATCGATCCTGATAGCACCACTCCTGGTTTCGCCCAGTCTGTGAGTGTGTTCCCCAACCAGGCAGTGGGCAGCGATGTGCGTCTCAGTGACAGACCTGCTCTGCCTGCGCCTCCAGCAACGCCGACACTTTCGCCGGTTGCCAACCGGGTCTTCGGTGGTTTGAATGTGATTGATCCCAATTTCCGTCAGCCTTATGTGCTTCAGACGAACTTTACGATCCAGCACGAATTGATGCGAAACACGGTTGTCGAAGCCGGCTATGTGTCGAATCGAGCGATCAAACAATTACTCGATCAAAACGTAAATCAGACGCGCATCTATGAAGGTTTCCTGACTGATTTTAACGAGCTCCGTGCGTTCCAGGCTAACAACACGCCTACTTCTGCTTCGAACGCTCTTGTGAGAATGTTTGGTTCACCGGCAGCAGCAATTAGCGGCATTGGAGCTACACCCGTTCGGCAGGGTAGCGTGGGTGCAGCGGCGAACACAATCGACACCAGTAATTTCACTCGCTATGCAGGTGCTGGGGTTTCGCAATTCTACTTGCGCAATTTTCCGCAATTCACCAACGTGATCCAATCCACCAATGCTGGCCGGACCTACTACGACTCCTTCCAGTTCAGTCTCCGGCGCCAAGCTGGTGCCCTCAAAGGTGCTATTAACTACACGTGGTCGAAGACGATCGACAACGCGTCAGGTGATGGAGGAGGCAATACCGGGCCGCTGGATAACTATAATCTCCGGCTGAACCGCACTCTCTCAGACATCAATCGTCCACACACTTTCAATTGGTCTACAAGCTATACAATCCCGTTTGGTCGCGGCAAGCGATTTGCCGGCAACATGCCGGGGTGGTTGGACCGTATCGCCGCAGGTTGGGAAATCGGCTCGCTCGGAATCATTACTTCAGGACAGCCGCTCAGCATCTCTTCCGGTATCTACACTGGACCCAATATCACCGACTTCGGGCCGCTCGGCAGCAATCTTGGCTCTCTGGCCAATTATTCTGGCACCGATCGTTCCATTGGGAAAATCGAGCGGTTCGGTGGTGGGGTACGCTTCTTTACTCCAGAGCAGGCTGCTCTGTTTTCTGTGCCCAATCCGGGAGTGATTGGTAGCGCCGGACGCAATACCTTCAAGGGGCCTGGTTTCTTCAATACCGACCTTTCTCTTGTAAAGCGATTCCGCATATACGGGGAAAGGACCTTTGTTACCTTCCGAGCCGAAGGCTACAATTTGCTGAACACCGTCAACTTCATCGCTCCGTCGGTGAACCTGCAGACACCGCAGACCTTCGGTGTCATCTCAGCAACTCCGACCGGCGCATCGAATCAATCGGGCGCGCGAATCTTGCAATTCGCCCTCCGCTTTGACTTTTAGTCCCACTTGGCCCTTGGGATCAGCCGCCAATGCGGCTCCTCCAATCGGAGGAGGCATCCTTCATCAGGGTCTCGCTGGTGGGTGAAGAAGATTCCAGACTCTGAACGCCTAAGGGCTGCACTGCGGCTCGATATGTATAACACGCTAAACAAAGCCAATTTCGACAATCCGAACAACAACTTCTCGATTCCCAATTCCTTTGGACGGATCACTGGTTTGGTGAACGGTAGCTCTGGCAATGGAGCTCGTGTGATGCAGGTTGCTCTTCGCATGGACTTTAAGTCATGCGCCGTCGACATTTTTTGCCTCTTCCCGGCGCGGCAGCCGCCATGCTTGCCGCCCCTAATCCGAATCTGCAGATCGGAGTCACGGATTGGAATCTGGGCCTTGCCGGGCAAATCGAGGCTCTCAACCTGGCTTCGCAGATTGGATTCTCTGGAGTCGAAGTATCGCTGGGCCGGAAACCGATTGATGGGAAATTGCCTCTCAATAATCCATCTGCTCATATTGAACGCGCCAAGGCACTTAACTTGACGCTTGTTTCCATTTACCTCGATATTCTTCAAGTGAATGGGCTTAAGTACGACAAACTTGGTGTGAGATGGCTCTCTGATGCGATCGAAATCAATCGGGCGCTTTAAACGCCAAAAGAGACGGACTACGTCGCAGACCTCTTGCGTAATATTGCCTCGAAGGTGGAGAAGGCTCAGGTGACGCTGGGGCTGGAGAACACCAATTCTGCGGCAGAGAATCTGCATATTCTTGGATCGTGCCTAGTCTGACGACGTTAAAGTCTTCTATGATGTTGGCAATTCATTTTCCCGTGGTCACGACATTTACCGGGAGATCCCGCCTCTCGGACGCAAACGCATCGGCCAATTTCATATGAAAGACAATCCGAGGCTGCTCGGGCAAGGCGGGATTCACTTTCCAACTGTATTGTCGCTGATTGAGCAGATCAGATACAGCGGATTTGCCGCCCTCGAGACGTCTTCTCTCAGTCGAAACATTGCCGTCGACACGGACAAAAACTGTGGCCGCAAGCGCTTTCTAATGAACGCATAAGTGTACACCCGCGGGTGGTGTATCTTTAGGATAATATCCCTTTTCCCATAGAATTCCCTGATGTGCACCCATACGCGAAAAAAATGAATCTTATCGGCTCAAAGTTGAGAAAAATATAAGTTTTTGCAACTCTTCACGTTGACAATCGTCTAATACGGATCTACCCTTCAATTAGCCATCACGTTTCAACGATGTAACAACAATCTCAAGTGCACGGAGGGTCCTCGAATGACTTTTCAAGTCGGCGAAAAAGTGGTTTACCCGAACCATGGCGTCGGTACCATCGAAAACATTAGTATTCGTTCATTTGGCGCCCAGAACGAACGGTTCTATCTTCTCCGTTTGGCTTATAGCTCGATGACTGTTATGGTCCCCTTCTCACACGCAGAAGAAGTGGGTCTCCGCAAAGTCACCCGCAATACGGAAACGGCAAAGGTTTTGAACTTCCTTGCTTCCGGTACTCCCCGTTGGAATCCCGACTGGAAGCACCGCTTCAAGGAAAACACAGAGAAAATGAGCAAGGGCTCACTTCTCGAGATCGCTGAAGTCTTCAAGACACTGTTGTTGATTCAGGGCGACAAGCCGCTGAGTTTCCGTGAGAAGAAGATGCTGGAGCGTAGCCGCCAAATGCTTCTCTCGGAAGTAGCAATTTCGCGCACGATCATTGAAAAAGAAGCAATCGAGATGCTGGATCGCTCGTTGCAGAAGTCGAAACTCCGTTTTCCAGAACCCATCTAAGTCCTTCTGACCGATCATTCGTCCTCCAAAAACGCCGGGCTAACGCCCGGCGTTTCCTTTTCTAAAAATGCAAAAGTAATATAAGGAATCTGCGTAGACCTGCCGATAGTAGTCCCGACGGTAGTGTCTCTGATGAATTGCATTTACTGCGGCAAAAAACTCCCAATGGTGAAGAAATTCACCTCAGAAGAGTTTTGTTCTGTTGCGCATAGGCAGGCCTATCACCTTGAGCAGGAACAACTTGTGGTCGCCCGGCTGCTCGAAGACCGGACACGTCGCAAGCCCGTTCGTAAGCAGCCACTGGGCAAGGCAAAAGAAGAAGAAAAGGCTCCCGAGTTTGCGGAGTATCTATCCGAACAGATTTCTCCACGCACGATTACGTCGCGTCCCTGGCCTTCCGAGATGGAAATGCTTGTCTCTGCAAAGGCTTCAGAGTTTGAGGGCACCTCAGCACTTCCTCTGTCTCGGACGGGATTGGCTGATCCTGAAGAATTCAGCAAGCTGGTTTCGCCTTCTGGGGTTGTGAGTGTAGAGGAAGCAATGGTTGCTTTGTCGGCGTCCCAATTGCCGTCTACTCTTTCTTCGGTTGATTCCTGTCAGTCGTCCCAATTGTCTGCTGCGGTTTTGGCGATTCCGATGGAAGTGGGGCTCGAACTTTACTTCGGCCAAGAGATTCCCGCTGATCCCAGTTTTTCACTTCAGGCACTCGAATCCGGCCTGGAGGCTATCCTGCCAACATCGGGATTGCAGCCGCACCAGCAATTACCGCTCGATGCTGTCGATTTTACACGCGCTGCCGGTGCACAGCTTCCCTTTGATTTATCGCTCTGCTTCCCAGCGCTGGTTCCTGAGTCCGTTGATATGCCTAATGCATTTGGGCCAGAACGATTGTCTTGTTGCATTTTGCCAGCGACTGATTCATTGATAAGCATTCCGAGGCTGCCTGATATCGAAAGCGCAGTCGAAGCGAAAAGCTTCTGGGCACCTGCGGAACTGGATAAACAACCAACAGAAAGATCCGTGTCGGCTTTGAGTGTGGAACTGGCAGGGCCAGATTTTGTTCATTCTGGCTCTTTCATTGAGGCCTTACAAGATGTGCGGGTCGGCGACGCAATCCTGCTTGATTGTGAGATGCTGGGGGCGATCCGGCCAAAGGATCGACCGTTAGCCAAGCCACAGGCTTATCTCCCCGATCTAATTCCTGCACTGGAGCCTGCGGGTCGAATTTCAGAAATACCCTCGCCGGCCGTTGTCTGTTATGCCGGTTCCATCCAGCGGCTATTCTCTCGCCCACATCCCCAAAGTCCTCGTCAGGTTAGTATGAAGTCAACTGGAGCGTTCCCGCAGCGGGTTCCATCCACTTTGATGCCTGCTCAGAGCAGGTCGGCGCACACCATCCTGCAGCGACCCAAGGGCCGATGCCAGAATTTTGAGACTCTCTTCGTCCATCCTGAATCGTTCTTGCGGAGCGTTTCGGGCAATTGGGCCGCAACTGCAAGCCTCTTTGCCTTCAATGAGCCCTTTACGCCGAAATGGCGAATCGCCAGCGTACGCCGCTCCAGCTTATCGGTGGTCGCGAACACCTTTCACGCTTCCCGGCAGCTAAGTCTTAAATTTCATGCCAATTCTGGCTCGCTAGCGACTCGCATGCGCGAATGCATCGCGGAAAAGAAGTTGCCTGTTTTGAAACCGCAACCCGATTTGCGCATTCTTCCGGCGGGCGTTGCAAATTCTCCATTCACTGCCTTGAGCCCATTCTCAAACAGCAGTTATCGGCTCAGCTGGGCAGCTGTACAAAAGCGCTGGCATGATGCGCCAAATGACCTTCGCTGGATCGCTCTGGCAGTCCCGCTAATCATTGGACTTATCTGGTTCGCCGATTCGCCCGCTGCACAAGTAGGCGCGAAGGGGCGAATTGCTTCGATGGTTCCCAATGTAAGCGGCCTGCTGAATACTTCATTCAAAGGTGATTCACTCGATGAACTCAAGCAGAATATTCAGCGTCGGGCAGCGGTGGAGCTATCGGACGATTTCCGCCAGGGTCTGGGTGAATGGTCTGGGGTAGGGGAATGGTCCAAGGGTTGGAGCTACGATCCAGCCGGGTTCATCCGCCCGCGGAAACTTGCGCTCTACACGCCCTCCTTAGGTCTTGAGGACTACCGCTTCGAATTCTTAGGCGCAATTGAGCGAAAGGCCCTATCGTGGGTCTTTCGAGCCGCCGATGTAAAGAACTACTACGCTGCACGTCTTGAAGTAACGCGGGGCGGCCCACTTCCCACTGTAGAACTGGTTCGCTATTCGGTTATTGATGGACGGATTGGATCTCGGAAATCGATCCCCCTGCCTATGCAGGCTCGACTCGATACGATTTACCGGGTGAGAGTGGATGTACGCGGAAGTGATTTTGTGACTACGATACAGGGTCAGGTTGTCGATGTGTTTTCAGATGACCGCTTGCCTCGTGGGGGTGTAGGCTTCTTCAGCGAATCGGGCGAAGATGCGCGGCTTCGATGGATCGAAGTCTCCCACCAGTACGATATGTTGGGTCGGCTTTGTGCCTACCTTGTGCCTTATAACGTTTCGAATTCTAATGTGAGGTCTGCGCCATGACATTTCGGCGAAAGGAAACTTCGGTTTCAAAGGCTAGCGGAGCCCCCTCCGCCGGGCGTCAGAGTGAGGGTCAATCGGCCCTTGCCCGCGCCGTTGCTCTTCATCTTGAAGGCAAGCGCAAGGAAGCGCTGAAAGAAATCCACGATGCCCTTGATTCAGGGCAACAAGATCCAGAGCTCTATTCGGCTCGAGGCCACCTGCATTTCGAACTGGAACAGTTTGAAGAGGCAGCGCGCAGCTACCAGAAGCTGCTAGATCTCAATCCGAAGCATGCCTCCGCTCACTTCAATCTGGCTGTTTGCAGCGAGAAGCTGGGGCGATGGCCCGAGGCCTCCGACAATTTCCAAAAGTCTCTTGAACAGCCCAACCCGAGCAACCAGGCACGTTTGGGGCTTGGTGTCGCTTACCTGCACACGGACCGAGCCTCGCAGGCCCTCGACCTTTTTGAGCAGGTATTGAAGGGCGATGCCGACAATGAAACCGCGATCTTCGGTAAAGCTGTCTCGCTCCAACTACTGAACCGTCTTGAGGATTCCCTCGCACTATATAACAAGATGCTGGAGAAGAATCCAGCGAGCGAAGAAGCGTTGGTGAATCTGATTACGATCGGGATTGCGCTGAAAGATGTAAATATCATTCGGACGCATTCCGAGAAACTGCTCGAAGTTCGCCCCTTCTCGCAGCCCGCTCTTGAAGGATTGGCCACATGTGCATTCACTACGGCTGACTATGAAGCGGCTTCCCGATTCTGCCAAAAGCTGGTTGAGTACACGCCAGATCATTTTGAGCGATGGTTCAATCTTGGCGTTGCCTACCAGAAGCTTCAGCGTATGGAACAGGCGCTTCAGGCGTACCAGGAAGCTACCCGTATTCGCCCGGACAGCGAACAGGCTCTGGTGAACCTTGGTATTGTCCGCCAGCAGCTTGGCGATCTCAAAGGTGCCCGTGAGGCCTATGAGCTGGTGCTCAAGAAGAACCCGACACTTACGGAAGTTCGTTACAACCTCGCGGTTCTGCTTGAATCGACTGGTTCGCGTGAAGACGCCGAACACATCCTCGAAGCTCTGCTCAAAGATAATTCAGAGTCTGAAGAAATCTGGTTCCGACTTGGATTCCTTCGTCTTGAACGCGGGGAACTTCAGGGTGCTGTCAATGCCTATGAGACATGCCTTGAGAAGCGTCCGAAGTGGCCAGAAGCCCAACTGAATCTTGGCCTCGCCTATTGGCGCGTTGGGGATCGCGATGCGGCTTCGCTCGCCTTTTCAAACGTCCTTCAGGTGGAACCGAATTCGATGGACGCGCTGCGTGGTCTTGCCGCTCTGGCAGTAGAAAAAGGCGACCAGCAGCAAGCGCTTGAACTTCAAGCCAAACTGATTGATCTCGGCGAACGCTCGCCCGAGCTGTTCTACAACACTGGCCTGCTGCTGCAAAAGGGTGGCCAGGTGGATGAGGCCATTCGCCTCTACAAGGAAGCTCTTGCCGAGCGTCCTGGATTTGCAGAAGCGCTGCTCAATCTGGGTCACGCACTCAAGACCCAAGGTCAACAGGACGAAGCCCGCATCTACTGGCGCAAAGCGTTGGAGGCAAGGCCCGAACTGGCCAAAGGCTACTTTGAAGCCTAGGCTTAGACTCCACAATCCACGAAAAGGCCGCGCCCTGGAGCGCGGCCTTTTTTTGTGATAGCTTCGATTCGTCATGCAGAGTAAAGCTACCAATGTTGCCGATTATTTGGCTTCGCTTCCAGAAGATCGCCGGAGCAGTATTGAGGCTGTGCGAAAAGTGATTCTCGCCAATCTCGACAAGGACTTTGAAGAAGGCATGTCCTACGGGATGATCGGCTACTATGTCCCACATCGCATTTACCCGGCTGGATACCACTGCGATCCCAAGCAGCCAGTCCCCTACATCAATCTCGCTTCGCAAAAGAACCATCTTGCTCTCTACATCATGGGCCTCTATATCGACGAGGATCATGCGAAGTGGTTTGTCGAAGCCTGGGAGAAAACTGGGAAGAAGCTCGATAAAGGTAAGGCGTGTATCCGCTTCAAGAAACTGGAAGACCTTGCCTTGGACGTGATCGGCCAAACCGTCAAGCGAACACCAGTAAAAAAGTATCTCGCTCAATACGAGAAGATGCTGGGGCCGCGCCTGCCTGCGGCGAAAAAGGCAGCCAAGAAAGCGAAAACGAGATGACCTGTGCAGAGTAAGAAAAGTACGGTTGCAGGTTATCTTGCTTCATTGCCGGAAGACCGCCGCATTGCTCTTGACGTTGTCCGTAAAGTGATTCTGGTCAATCTCGACCCCGACTACGAAGAAGGGATGAGCTACGGCCATATCGGCTTCCCTATGTCGTGCTTGCCTCCCAGAAAAATCACATGGCCGTCTACATGATGCGTATCTATGGGCACAATGAGCATCTGCAATGGTTTCAGGCCGAATGGGCTAAGAGTGCCAAGAAGCTCACTATGGGCAAATCTTGTATTCGCTTCAAGGAAGTTGAAAATCTGGCAGTTGATGTAATCGGCGAATTGATCCGGCGCACTCCGGTCAAGAAGTACCTTGCGTTGGTGGAAGCCAGTCTTGCCGCTACTCGTTCGCGCGCTCAGCGGCCCGTTGCAATGAAGCCTCGAGTTGCTCTTTCGAAAGGGAAGTCGAAATAAAGAGCTCCTGCCGGGCTCCGTCGCTCAAAGCGATTGCCTTGAAGCCATTCATTGTCGGCACAGTAATACGAACGCTCACCTTGCCTTTGGCATCGCGAACCTGAGCAATTCGTCCCGGGACGATGCTGCGGATCTCGGGATTGACCTCAAGTAGCCGCCCGAGCATACGCCTGACTCCTTCGACGATTGCGTGTTCAATCTTTAGCCGGTCATTGGTAGAACGAAGTCTCATGCTAGTTCTAAGGTTAAGCCGATATCCGCCATGACCAAAATCAATATTGCTGAAAAATTGAGTCAGTTCACCGAACACTGGTCCCCAAGAATCGTTGCAGAACTGAATGGACAACACCTGAAGCTGGTCAAGTTTCAGGGTGAATTCGTCTGGCACCATCACGCGAACGAGGATGAACTTTTTCTGGTGGTTGAAGGGGAATTCACAATGGAGTACAAAGACGCTCAAGGTGAGATTCAGTCTATTGTGCTTCGCAAAGGTGAGTTTCTCAACGTGCCGAAAGGCACTGAGCACCGGCCTGTCGCTGCCCAAGAGGTTAGTGTCCTGCTCTTTGAGCCAGTGGGAACGCTCAATACCGGAACGGCAGGAAGTAGCCCTTTGACCGTTGCCGACCCAGTGCGGATCTAGCAGGCTGAGCTCCTTTACTTCAAGCGTTTGCGGAAGAACAAATCAAGGCCGAAGATCCCGTTTTCGTCGCGGACAGCCACGACACTCCAGGCTCTTGAGATGTCCCAGTCAATACGCACGATTTGTTGCTGGGTGCGATTAAGGTTGGTGATATAGGTCAGTGTAACGTCGCGGCTGACTTGCTGTTCAAGTGTAAGGCGTGCTTGCGGCACGTTGTCGATGCCTGTCAGTTGGGGGTCGATTCTCACTCGTGAGATTCCGAAGAAGCGCTGCAGTCTTCCATTGATTCCTGCGGTTACAGCTGCACCCAGAATGACACTTGAATCATTTCCAAACATCCCTTGATTCTGGCCCACCGGAGTTTGAGCGATCGAGCTTGAGGCTCCCGGATTGCGGCCGACAGTGAGCAGGGCGAGAATCTCGCCGGACTGGAGCGGGGGATCGCTTCGATAGGACATGTTCAGCTTGCTCGCCGGCCCCGAGAAGTTCATCGAGATGACCACGCCGCGCACTCGCGTTTCAAGGTCCATACCGATGATTGGTTCAATGCGCAGAGGATTATTGAAAGTTACTTCAGCCCGGCTGATTTGATAGCGCGACCCGAAGAAATCGATCTCTCCCTGAGTGGCAACAATTCTACCGAGCAGGACGGGCCTCTGAGGCGTTCCGCGAAGTCGCAAGGCGATCTCACCTTTTACGTCCTTAGTGAAGGCAGTTGAGAACTCGACGTTTTGAGCTGCTTCTATGCGAACGTCAAACTGCATGTTGCGCAAGAATTCGTTCTGGATGGGGGTCGTATTCTCACCAATCCCGCCAGATCCGGACAGAAGTTGCGCCGTATCAATTTGTCCGATGCTGCTTCGCAAGATCGAGATGTTTCCAGTGAGAATACTTTGGGCTGTGGTGCCGGTGAGCGCCAGAGTTCCGTTTGCGCTTGTTGAGACGCCTTCCGGATAGCGCAGCCGCACCTGGGTGGCCTGTGCCTGAAGACGATAGCTCAAGTTCTTGCCAAAGCCGACAAAGCCAGTCAATTGAAGCTCACCTCCGCCGGTCTGCGCTTTGAGGTCTTCGATCGTCGCCCTGCTCTTGTCGAAGAGGACCGTGCCATTGACTTTGTCGAGACCTGTAATCACATCACGGAGGTAGAACGATGCGTTTTGAAATGCGAGTCTACCGTTCAATTGAGGATCGTCTGTAGTCCCCTGGATGTTGGCGTCGAGCGTCGCTGCCCCTTTGGTTAAGAGATCCGGCTTGAGCGTTGATAGAACTGCCAGATTGATGGTGCCCTTGACTTGTCCAGTCAGGCCTTTCGTGCTCGATCTGTAGAGAAGTGAAGCTGTAAGATTTGTGTCCTTCGCTACCAGGCGGACATCGCGAGTGGAGATCGAGCCTTGTTTAAATTCGAAAACAATCGGATTCTGATTTCGCAGCACTACGTCTGCTACAGAGGGCATGGTCTCTCTGACATAGTCTTTGTTTGGCGCAAGCTGTATTTGTGGAATGGTCAATTGACCGTCCCAGCCTTGCGGGTCGAGGAGCGGCCCTTTAAAGAAGAAACTTGCTTCGGCACCTCCCTCATAAGGCAGCGGACTCGGTAGAAGTTCTTCACTAAAGAGCTGCGCAATTGTGGGGAAGTCGAGTTTTGGCAACTGGAGCCGAAGCTCGGTATTGAGGCGAGTGCCAAATTGAATCGTGGCATCGCCCTTTACCGGTAATTTGCCGATACTGCCGAGCGCAGTGAGTGACGCGCGCTGTCCTGTGGTACGTGAGGTAAATTCCAACTGCCCAATTGGCCGGCCAAAACGCGTGATGTTGGACAGGGAGAGCTTGCCGTCGAGCTTTGAAGGCGATACACCTTGAGGGGACCAGTTGAAGTCCATCTGCGAGTCGGTGGTCAGCTGCGCATTCACGGCGATGGCCTGCTGCCTGTATTGCGGGATGGACATTAAGGGCAGCGCCTCTACTTTCAGAGCAGCGTTGCCTGATCCGATCTTCCAGTCGTTGCCGCCGGCTTTCAAATTCAAAACGCCCCGGATGGGTTGGCGGTCGAGACGGGCTTCCCACTCACCGACCTTTAACTCCCGGCGCGACCCGGTGAAGGCTGCCGCAATCTGTTGAAACTGGAAGTCTCGTACCGTGATCTCCGCGGAGCGTAGGTTGCCGTCGGCGATCGGTTCTGCCCAAGTGCCTCGCAAGGCGAGAGTGCCCGTGACAGAACCAGTTATTGGTTCAGCTAGACCCAGTTTCCCGAGATCGGCAACTTGAACGTCCAGCTTTCCGCTGAGAAGGCTTTCTGGTTCCAGTCGTCCAGATTCGAGAGTTGCGCGAAGATTGCCTTTGATTGTCGTGTCCATGCTTTCGAGGTCAAACTGGTCTACGGTGAGCAGTTCGTCACCGTAATCCACCTTGCCCTTTGCCTTGTCGATCTGCCTGCCACTGACAAGCAACTGCTCTGCCGCGATGGTTCCGCGGAAATGAGGCTTCTTGATTGTCCCTGTCAATTGGCCATTTACAGAGCCACTGCCCTGCTGTAGGCCAAGTGGTAGCTGATCTTCCTTGAAGCCAGCCAGCTCGAGGATGGGAAGCAATTCGCGAAATTGGGTGGAACGCAATTCCAGTGCAATACCTAGGCCAAGATCACCAGCAAAGTTGATTCGAGAATGGGGAAGAGCGAGAAAACTGTTTCTCACGAGAAGCCGATTTCCGGCTTCTTCGTAGGTCATTGCGAGAAGACCGTCGAGAGGGCTTGGCCCGGACGTCGAAGTGATTTCAAGATCTGCACTAAAGACCAAAGGTTTCTTGCCACCCTTGGCTTCAATGGGGCCATGAATGACGCCACTCCAGGGCACTTCTTTGACATTTAGTTGTTTCAGGATTGTGGCGATGTTCAGTTTCGAGAGGTTCCCATCGAGGCTCCAGCCCTCCTGCTGATCCCACAGGAAGTTGCCGTCGACGCTGCCACCCAGGCCTTCAGCGCGCAAATCACTGAGCGTTAGTCTGGCGGGGAGGAAATCCAGCTTCGCCTTGGCCATTACGGGCCCCAGACGAGTGGTTGCGTCCTTGTAGTAAAGGTCTCTACCTCTGGCGTCGCCGTGCAATTCAAATCCTCTACCGGATTCAAAGAGTAGTTTGCCTTTGTAGTTCATGCGACCGACCGGTTCGACAGGCAGCTTAAGGAAGGGAAGTGCTTCGCGCACGGCAACGGCTGCCTCGATGTCCATATCCAGACGGATGGGCTCTTCACGGTTGTCAACGTTGGTCAGATTGCCACGGCCGGAAACTTCAGTACCTGCCGGTGTATGAAATCTGAAGCTGTCAATTCGAACTTTTTCCCGCTCGATGCCAAAGTCGACTGTTGCGGTTCCCTGTATCGGAGGAAGAGCGGCCATCTGATACCTTGCGGATCCCGCGTCCAGTTTGCCTCGATAACTGCGCGAAGCGGTCACGTATTCCATCTTTGCTAGGATGTCCCGAGCTTGTACTTCAAAGGGGGTTTTGATTTCATTCCAGCGGAATTCTCCGCGTTCTACTTCGAGTTTGCCGAGTCTCCAGTTGATGAGCGTCTCAAGGGCGCCGCGATTGCTATTGCGTGTTTTCGGACCTGGAATGTTTGTTGTTCCGTCGGGGTAAGTCACCAAATGGATTACGGGTTCTTTGATGAGGAGACCGCGAAGGTCGACTCTCGAAGCGCTGAGACTGGCCAATCCCGCTTGAATCTGGATCTGCTTTGCTGAGAATAGCGGTTGTTCGCCTGCCGCTTCCTTGCCGCGCAATATGACGTCTTCCATGACTGCCCGCCCGCCCCAGACGTCGATCTTGAGTTTGCCGATAACAAGCTTGGCCCCGATACTCTTTTCTACTTCGAGCACTGCTCGCTCCAAAACGTAACGGTCGATGTATCCGGAGCTCGTGAACCAGCTCAGCCCACCGGCTAGCAAGAGCATTAAGCCGAGCACCCAGAGAGCGAATTTGGTTCGGCGTCTCAACGTTGCCCTCCTGCAAACACGGCTTCAACCCAGCGCACCCTGGTGGCGGCTTCCGTTTGGTTGAGCCAGCGATCAAGCAGGTTGTCAATGCGCTGCTGGGTGAGTAGTTCGAGAATTTCAGGCCTTGCCTGGTTGTAGGACTCTTTGATTCGCCCAGCGAATTCTTTAGGGTAATCGTATTGGAAGTAGTCGCGGATTTCTTCTTCCGGGATTTGAACGCCAGGACGGAATCGGAAGTCGATGAAGCTGAGGATCGCCAGTTGCCATTTCAGTGAATCGAGTAGTTCAGCCTCGCCCACTTTGCTTTGCGCTAGCGCTCTTTTGTAAGTGGCGTCGTCGCCGCCGAAGCGTTGCTTCTTGATTGCCTCAAGGGCGGCTTTCATCTGTGCGTCGTCCGGCAGCGGGTAGCGGTTGGTTTGCATCTCGATGCGGATCAGTGCCAACTCAATCAGCTTCTGGGCTGCCCTTCGCCTGTCGGCAGGGGTTTCTTTGGAGGGCTCGCCGTTCAATAGTGCAGCGGTGCGCAGATGGAGAAGCAACTGCTGCTCTGTGATGATTTCGTCGCCCAGGCTGAGTGCCAGGCGATCCAGGATTTCGCCGCCAGTCAGTAATAAGAGCAGGAGGGCCTGTATCATTAGAATGCCTGTCCCAGAGAGATATGAAACTGAAATTGATTGACTCGAAGCTGGGCTGCGCGGCCCCGGCCGAAGAGTAGGTCCTCGCGGCTGCCCTGGAAGCCATTAAAGCGCGGCGAGTTTGGCGTTAAAGCAAGATCGATACGGACCGGGCCGATGGGAGTGCGGTAGCGCACGCCGAAGCCGAAGGAATGAACCATGTAGTCGAAATCGGTTAAGCCATCCTGCTTCCATTTGAGGTTGACGCGCTTGAGTGCGCTGTAGACGTTGCCGGCATCGTGGAAGAAAACTCCTCCCAGATTGTCCCCGATGAGAGGGAAACGCAACTCAAGATTGTTAACCAGCAGGGCCTTGCCGCCAATGGGAAATCCGGTTTTCAAGTCTCGTGGGCCAGCCTGATTCTCCGGGAAGCCTCTATGTGAATAAGCACCACCGCCGAAGAAGCGTTCGGGCAGCGGAATGTCGATTTGTGAACTAATACCAGCGCTTCTGTAGGGTGTCAGAATTCCAAGGTTAATGCTTCGGGCAAAGACGAGGTCTTTCCCGATCTTGTAATAGGTGGAGTTACGGGTGAGCAGGCGGAGGAAGTTTGCCGAGGAGGCGAAGGCGCTACTGGCGACACCAAAGTCTACCGTGGTGTAACGGCCGCGCTTGGCATCTGCAGGGTCGTCGCGGCGGTCCTGGATAAAGGTTGAGGAGAAGCTGCCGACGCGGACGGGTTGAGCCAGCAAGGGGATGAGCGCGGGGTCTACCTTGATCGTGTTTTCGTCGATGGTGACTCGCCGGTAGGTGAAACGATATTGCACAGAGTTGGCGAGGTCGAGTCTTTGTGCGAGCTGCAGACTTCCTTCGAGGCGCTTTGAGTTGAAGGTGCGGACGTTGCGGGCGTCGTCATAGATGGTCGTTGCAGTGAGGCTGAAGTGGTCGCTATTGCGAAACTGAGGTGCGAGGTAGCTGAGCAACACTCGTCTCTGAATGTTGGAGAGACGTGTTTGTGCTCCGATGGTGTGCCCAAGCCCGAGGAAGTTGGTTCGGTTTACGCCGAGGCTGATTCGAGGTGAGAAGCCCGCGCCTCCAGCAGGAGCGTCGAAGCTGGTGAACCCGCCGCCGATGCGGGCGATTTCGGCTCCAAGACCGCCACTAAAGCTTATTTTTGAGGCTTCTTCAAGATTGAATAGGATGATCTTTGAGATCTCCTGTCCCTCTGGGTTTTGTTGCGCAGTGTCGACTTTGGCAAAGATTCCGAGATCGTAAAGGCGACGCTGCGATGCGAAGACTTCGTTGTTGCTGAGCGGGTCGCCGGGCTTCAGCCGGATCCTGTTGTCGACAAGCGAATTGTTGGTGTTCTTGAGGCCGGTGACCACGACTTGGCGAACGAAATGTTGCTTGCCGCTCTGGACTGTATAAACAAGTTGTACCTGGTCTGGGGTGCTGCCTCGCTCCACCCTGACGTCGAGAGCCGCCTCCGAATAGCCTGTCTGATAGAGCAGATTGAGGATTCCAGTCCGGTCTGAGTTGATCGTTAATGTCGAATAGGGCTGACCGGCAACAACTCCGACGTAGCCCCGGATCACGTCCTGATCGCTTTCGGCAATCCCTTCGATGCGAACCGATTCCACCCTTGTCTGTGTGCTTTCTTCGATATTGATTGCGATTGCAACCAGACTGGCTTGCCCTTTATGTTGCCGTGTCACATCGCTGGTGACCTTCACATTGAGAAAGCCATTGCTGCGATACAGCTCTTCTATAGCCGCCCGGTCGCCAGCCAACAGCTCGTCGCTATAACGGCCCTGCCGGTAGCGGAGGATGGTGGCGGGGCGGATGGCAATTCTTTCCATCAATGTCGTTCGGTCAAAGTATCGATTGCCCTTCAGCAGCAGGGCTGCGACTTTGAAGCGCTGTCCGGGCTCGACATTGTAGTCGATGTAGGCGTCTTTCTTTGGATTGATTTCATCCACAGGCTGGTCGTCCTGTTCCACCTCGTAAGTGACCTTGGCATCGAAAAATCCTTTGCCGCGCAAGTATGCGCTGACCTTGCGATCGCCTTCGATCAGTAGATCTTTGTCCACGCTCTGCTCCTCGTAGATCGGCACCAGCTTGCGAAGTGTGGCCTTGTCGATCTTCACGCCGATGGCGCGCACCTCAACTTTTGGGCCTGCCTCAATCTTTAGGCTTGGGATGGCAACTTTTTCTTTGGGCTGGTAGTCGAGGCGTTCGAGTTGCACTGTTGCCATGAGGTGTTCTCGCTTCCGGTAGCTCTGGAGCATGCCGCGAATGCCGCTTTGAACCCGTTGCTCCGTTACGAAGCGCCAGCCGAGTTGGCTCCATATGCGTTTCCACCCAGTGGCCTTGATGAGCTGTTCTTGTTTGAGAAGCAGATTTCCCTTAAATAAGGGAGAAGCAAAGCGAGCCCTGGGGCCTGGATCGATGAAGAATCGGATGTTTGCCTGTTGATGCAAAGTATCTCTGGTTACTTCGTAGCGCACCCTGCTCTCGTAGAATCCTTCGACTCGCATCTCTGCTTCCATTGCTTCTACCGACTGATTGAGTTGACTTGCGTCGAATTGGCTACCGAGCGGGAGCTTTGCGGCATTGATCAATCCGCCCTTGGCAACTGACCCAGGTGTGCCAACCACATCTACGTTGCCATTGAATTCGTGGTTTTCGGTAATAAAGGTGAGGGCCAGGCCGACCGGGCTGGACGTGGCTTCCACACTCAAATTGGAGTAGCGGCCGGTACGATACAAGACTGCCATGGCTTCTCTTAATCGTAAGCCTGAGAATGTATCGCCCGGCTTCAGCGGAAGGATCTGGCGGAGTTCACCATCAGGGATCGGCTGCGAATCTGGAGAGAAGGCGATGGATGCAATTTTGCTCCCCTCATAGGGTTGTGAGAGAGCGACAACCGCTACCAGGAGCCCCATGAGTACCCGCTGAGTCCGCAATAACACCTCTGTTGATCTTAGCAACCGCAAAGACAGTGATTGTTAACATAGGCTTAGTGTTGCCGACAGACAGGTATTCGAGGCAGATTCGCTTTGCGCCGTTTGGCGCGGAGGGGCAGAAGCGTTTTGCGAACGCGCATGTGGCGATTTTGGGGTGCGGAGCGCTTGGTACATTTCAAGCGGCAGCTCTGGCGCGTGCTGGAGTTGGCCGGCTAAAGATCCTCGATCGTGACGTGATTGAGTGGTCGAACCTGCAGCGGCAGTGGCTTTTTGATGAAACTGATGCTCAAGAGCAACGTCCTAAAGCTGGTGCGGCGGCAGGGCAGATCGCCAAGATCAACAGTGAAGTGCGGGTTGAGGCTCTGGCTGTCGATGTGAGCGCTGCCAACATTGAGGATTTGTTTGAAGATGTAGATCTGATCCTCGATGCAACAGATAACTTTGAGACGCGGTTTTTGGTAAATGATTATGCGGTGGAGCGTGGAGTGCCCTGGATTTATGGAGCGGCTGTTGGGAGTTATGGCCTTGCGTTTCCTGTGCTTCCGGGGATTGGGCCTTGTTTGCGGTGCGTCTATCCTGAAGCTCCAACGGGCGCGCAGCCGACTTGTGAGACGGCTGGAGTATTGAACACCATCACGAGTCTGGTAGCAGCTTGGCAGACGGCACTGGCGACCAAGTTGCTAGTGAGTGGAGCGGAGAGCTTGCCGCTGCAACTAGCGACTTTTGATAGCTGGGACTTCACAACCAGACAGGTAAAAATTTCGATCGACCCGGATTGCCCGTGTTGTCAGGGACGGCGTTTTGATTCCCTCGACGGGCGAGTGCGAGCCCCGATCAGTTTGTGTGGCCGGAACGCGGTGCAGATTCATGAGCGTAGGGCTGCTCTCGATCTGGAGGCCTTAGAACTACAGTTGACGGGCTTGGGGACGCTGCGGAGAAATGAATTTGCACTCCGGTTCTCGCCGAATGAGCAGTTTGAACTCACGATTTTCCCGGATGGGCGGGCAATCGTCAAGGGCACACAAGAGATTGGGATTGCCCGGAGTCTCTACTCCCGTTACGTGGGTCGCTAGTAGTACTGAGGCGACAAATGGGGCTGATTAAGGTAGATCCCGATACTGATTGATAGTCTGTTGTCTCTACAATCAGGCTAGTTCTATGCATCTCAATCCTGTTATCAACAAAGCCCAATACTCGGAAGCCGAGGTAGCCCAGCAACTCGGGGTCACGGTGGAGGACCTGCGTACGTTGATCCGCAGGCACATTGTGATCGAAGAAACCGAAGCGACCATCGTGCCGATGACCACCTTTGAATCCTCGGATCTGCTTGTTTTGCGACTTCTTGTGAAGAACCACCTTTCGACTGTCGCCTAAGCCGGAATACAATCGAAGTACCATGGCGAATCTTGGTTTTCTCGGTTTGGGCATTATGGGTTATCCCATGGCCCGCAATTTGATTGATGCTGGCCACAACGTGGCGATTTGGTCGCACTCCGCAGGCAAAGCTGAAAAGCTGGCCTCAGAGAAGGGTGGCAAGGCTTATGCGACGCCTGCCGAAGTAGCTGCGAACGCAGATTGTATTTTCTACTGTGTTGGCGACTCTGACATGAGTAGTGATCTGTGCCACCAGTTGCTGGAAGGGGCCAAGCCCGGAACGGTAATTGTAGATGCGTCCACAGTTTCACCATCTGACTCGCGAAAGCTCAGTGAGGCTTGCAAGGCAAAAGGCGTGCACTTCCTCGATGCACCCTGCACGGGATCGCGCCCTGGGGCTGAGTCTGGCAACCTCACCTTTATGGTTGGCGGTGACAAGGAAGTGTTCGAACGCGTAAAGCCGTATTTTGAACCGATGGGCAAGAAGTTGTACTACTGCGGTGGCCCGGGGCTGGGCCTGCACGCCAAATTGACTCAGAACCTGGTTTTGTCGAATTTGCTCAATGCCTTCAATGAGGGCTTGGTACTTTCGACGAAGGCTGGAGTGGATCCGGAATTGATGCTCGACATCCTGGATAACTCAGCAGCGAAGTCTGGCTTAATTTCTTTCAAGGCTCCTTATGTTTTTCGCCGGGACTTCTCAACAAACTTTTCCGTAAAGTGGATGCACAAGGATATTGGGCTGATGCTGGAGTCGTCTGCGGAGCTCGGAGTACCATTACCACTCACCTCTTTGACTCGCCAAATGTTTCAGGCGGCAATTGCTATGGGACACGGTGAAGAGGATATCTGCTCTACAATCAAGGTTTTAGAAGGAATGGTAGGTGTCGAAGTAAAGGGCAAAGAAAAGTAAAGAAGTACTCATCTATTATTTTCTGTAGAAAACTCTTGCAATTCCAAAAAGAGTATTCTACTATTGGAATTAAGCCGGGGAGCTCACAACTCCCACCAAAGCGAGACTAACCTCAGAAAGACCCCTGAAGCAACTTTAGCTCCCCGGCGCCCTTTGGGTCTTCTTTCCTTCTCTCCTTTTTCTCCTCCAAAATCCAAGTATTCTGAATCATGGTTAATCGCGTCCGTATGGACAAGTGGCTTTGGGCTGCGCGCTTTTTCAAGACTCGTGCACTCGCTGGAGATTCCTGCGACATGGGCCGAATCGAGTGCAATGGCCAGACGGCCAAGCCTTCTCGCGAAGTGCGAGTTGAGGACAAGCTGGTGGTTCGGCACGATGGGTTTGCGTTTGAGATCGAAGTCCTGATCGTGAGCGAGAATCGTGGGCCGGGTGCGGTGGCTCAGACGATGTACGTCGAGAGTGAAGAAAGCAAGGCGAAGAGGGTGCAGGTGGCCGGCGAACGCAAGGCGATGCATGAGATGGATGCGCACAGGCCTACCAAGCGCGACAGGCGCGATATCAACCGAATGCGCGGGCGCTAGGCGTTAAGGTTTTCCCAAGGCAGACCGAAGCTTATAGTTGTGTCGGCTCCGCCGGGGCCGACGACGATGGGGTCCAATTCCGTGTTCATAGGGCTGTTACTTTTGCGCGATATCATCGGCACTATGCGTTTTTTCGGCGTTTTGCTTCTGAGTGCTGCTCTGTATGGGCAGCGCGTGATGGTGATCGGAATTGATGGCTTGTCGACGGCGGCTTTTGAGAAGGCGCAGTTGCCGAATCTGAAAGCGCTGATGGGGCGTGGGGCGTATACGTTGAAGGCAAGAGGCGTACTGCCGACAGTGTCGAGCCCAAATTGGGGGAGCATTCTGATGGGGGCAGGGCCAGAGCAACATGGAGTCACTTCGAACGAGTGGCAGCGGGACAAATTTGAAATCGAGCCATTATGTAAGGGGCCAGAAGGAATCTATCCAAATGTGTTCGGGGTGCTGAAGGCGGCAAAGCCGAAGCTGCATTTAGCGGCGATTTATGACTGGGATGGGTTTGGGCGATTGTTTGATCGTGGGGCCGCGACACATGCTGTGCATGTACTGAAGAGCGAGGAGACGACAAAGGCTGCGGTGGAATATTGGAATACCAGGAAGCCCGATTTTCTTTTTGTGCATTTGGACGATGTGGATCATGCAGGACATGAGCATGCCTGGGAGAGCGCGAAGTATTTTGAAGAGGCTGGCAGGATTGACGGGTTGGTGGGGATGCTGGTTGAGGCTGCGGGCAGGGCTCTTGTGATTGTTGTTTCTGACCACGGTGGCACTGACAAGAAGCACGGGAATGCGAACATGAACGACTTGCAGATTCCTGTAATTGTGGCCGGGCCCAAGGTGAAGCAGGGCGAGATGAAAGCAGCTGTGAATATCTATGATCTTGCTCCGACCATAACTGGAGCTTTTGGCGTTGCCGGAGATGACTGCTGGATAGGGAAATCTCTGTTGCGTTGATGAAACCAAACTGTCAGTTGTTGTTCATGATGCAGTAATCGGCTGGCCGCTACTTTAGGTGGAATGAAGAGAGTTTTGTTGCTGCTTGCTGGGGCTGCTGTACTGTTTGGGCAGTTTGATACAGGT
>Ga0209591_10002350_pt1 | contig 22737 bp, 15 predicted proteins | sample MAT01_FD_187207 | JGI IMG/M metagenome (GOLD analysis project Ga0209591, IMG submission 187207) | Freshwater microbial communities from Lake Fryxell liftoff mats and glacier meltwater in Antarctica - MAT-01 (SPAdes) (version 2) | ecosystem: Environmental > Aquatic > Freshwater > Ice > Liftoff... | reverse complement strand
GACGAACATGTAGCTGCTGTCCTTGACCATGAAGATGAAGTCGGTCATGGCGGGGCTGTACACCGCGCCGCCGGCACACGGGCCCATGATCATGCTGATCTGGGGCACCACGCCGCTGGCCAGCACGTTGCGCTGGAACACTTCCGCATAACCGCCGAGTGAAGCCACGCCCTCCTGGATGCGCGCGCCGCCGCTGTCGTTCAGGCCGATGACGGGCGCTCCCACCTTCATCGCCTGGTCCATCACCTTGCAGATCTTCTCGGCATGGGCTTCGCTCAAGGCACCGCCGAAAACGGTGAAGTCCTGGCTGAAAACGAACACCAGACGGCCGTTGATCATGCCGTAGCCGGTGACCACACCGTCGCCCGGCGGCCGGTTGGCTGCCATGCCGAAATCAGAGCAGCGATGCTCGACGAACATGTCCCATTCTTCGAAGCTGCCCTCGTCCAGCAGCAGCTCCAGCCGTTCACGCGCGGTGAGCTTGCCCTTCGCATGCTGCGCGGCAATGCGCTTTTCGCCACCGCCCAGCCGTGCCGCGGCGCGCTTCGTTTCCAGCTGTCCAATGATGTCGTGCATGGGTCGGGTTCTCTTCGTTAATTCAGCAGGTCAAGCAACCGGCGCGCGGCGACAGATGCGGCCAGTCGCCCGGCGCGCACCTCGTCGGTGACGGCCGGCAAATGGGCGCGCACCTCGGGGTGTTGGCGAAAGCGCTGGCGCAAGCCGGCCTCGATGCGTTCCCACATCCAGGCCTGGTCTTGCCCATGGCGGCGTTCGGCGAGGGCACCGTTGGCGGCCCGCTCCTCGCGGAATCGGCTCACCACAGCCCAGAACTCGGGCAGGCCCTGGCCGTGCAGCGCGCTCAGCTGCATCACCTCGGCGCCATGCTGGGCGTGCGGGCCGAAGAAGCGAAGTGCGCTCGAGACTTGCGCGCGGGCGCGGGTGGCCGCAGCGGCATCCAGATCGGCCTTGTTGATGAGCACCAGGTCGGCCAGTTCCATCACGCCTTTCTTGATGGCCTGCAGGTCATCGCCCGCATTCGGCAGCTGCATCAACACGAACATGTCGGTCATGCCGGCGACGGCCGTTTCACTCTGGCCCACGCCCACGGTCTCGACAATGACGACGTCGAAACCCGCGGCTTCGCACACCAGCATGGCCTCGCGCGTCATCTGCGCCACACCGCCCAGCGTGCCGCTGCTGGGGCTGGGGCGGATGAAGGCCTGCTCGTGAACGCTCAGGCGTTCCATGCGCGTCTTGTCGCCCAGGATGCTGCCGCCGCCCAGGCTGCTGCTGGGGTCCACCGCCAGCACCGCCACGCGGTGTCCACGCTCGACGAGATAGAGGCCCAGCACCTCGATGAAGGTGCTCTTGCCGACACCCGGCACGCCGCTGATGCCGAGGCGGAAAGACCGGCCGCTGTGCGCCAGCAATGCGTTCAGCAGTTCATCGGCGCGCGCGCGGTGGTCGCTGCGCGTGCTTTCCAGCAGCGTGATGATCTTGGCCAGCGCGCGGCGCTGCGCCGGGCCGGCAGGCCCGAGCAGCTGCGCCATCAGCGCCTGGTCGGTATCGGGCATCACGCCGTGTTCAGGGGGTGTTCAGGCCGTATTCAAGCAGTCGCCGTGGCGCGCCGAATCTGCTCCAGCACATCTTTGGCGCTGACGGGTATCGGCGTGCCCGGGCCGTAAATGCCCTTCACGCCCGCGTCGTAGAGAAAGTCGTAGTCCTGCTGCGGAATGACGCCGCCGACGAAGACGATGATGTCGTCGGCACCCTGGGCCTTCAGCGCTTCGATGATGGCCGGCACCAGCGTCTTGTGGCCCGCGGCAAGTGTGCTGATGCCCACCGCATGCACGTCGTTTTCGATGGCCTGGCGCGCACATTCCTCGGGCGTCTGGAACAGCGGGCCGATGTCGACATCGAAACCCAGGTCGGCAAAGGCCGTGGCCACCACCTTGGCGCCGCGGTCGTGGCCGTCCTGGCCCAGCTTGGCGATCATCACGCGCGGTCGGCGGCCCTGGCTTTCGCCGAATTCGGCAATCTCGCGTTGAAGCTTCTCCCAGCCTTCGGCCGAGTCGTACGCGGCTGCGTACACACCGGTCACCTTCTGGATGTCGGCGCGGTGGCGCCCGAACACTTTTTCCAGCGCCTCGCTTACTTCGCCGACCGTGGCGCGCAGGCGCATGGCTGCAATGCTCAGCGCCAGCAGGTTGCCCTGGCCCGTTTCCGCGCAAGCCGTCAACGCATCCAGCGCCGCCTGCACCTGGGCACTGTCGCGCGTGGCGCGTATCTGCTGCAGGCGTGCGATCTGGCTGTCGCGCACCAACACGTTGTCGATTTCGCGAAACTCGAGCGCGTCTTCCTTGGCCAGCTTGTACTTGTTGACGCCGACGATCACGTCCTTGCCGCTGTCGATGCACGCCTGCTTCTCGGCCGCGCTGGCCTCGATCTTCAGCTTGGCCCAGCCGCTGCCTACCGCCTGCGTCATGCCGCCCTGGGCTTCCACCTCTTCGATGATGGCCCAGGCCTTGGCCGCCATCTCCTGCGTCAGGCTCTCCATCATGTAGCTGCCCGCCCAGGGGTCGACGACGCTGGTGATGTGCGTCTCTTCCTGGATGATGAGTTGCGTGTTGCGCGCGATGCGGCTGCTGGTTTCGGTCGGCAGCGCAATGGCTTCGTCGAAGCTGTTGGTGTGCAGGCTCTGCGTGCCGCCGAACACGGCCGCCATGGCTTCGATGGTGGTACGCACGACGTTGTTGTACGGGTCTTGCTCGGTCAGGCTCCAACCGCTGGTCTGGCAGTGCGTGCGCAGCATCAGGCTCTTCGCACTCTTGGCGTCGAAGCCTTTCATGATGCGTGTCCACAGCAGGCGCGCTGCGCGCATCTTGGCAATTTCGAGATAGAAGTTCATCCCGATCGCCCAGAAGAAGCTCAAGCGCCCGGCGAAGGCATCCACATCCAGGCCCTTGGCAATGGCCGTCTTCACGTACTCCTTGCCGTCGGCCAGCGTGAAAGCGAGTTCGAGCGCCTGGTTGGCGCCGGCTTCCTGCATGTGATAACCGCTGATGCTGATGGAGTTGAACTTCGGCATCTGCTGCGCCGTGTACTCGATGATGTCGGCCACGATGCGCATGCTGGGCGCGGGCGGGTAGATGTAGGTGTTGCGGACCATGAACTCCTTGAGGATGTCGTTCTGGATCGTGCCGCTCAACTGGTCCTGGCTCACGCCCTGCTCTTCCGCCGCCACCACGTAGCCCGCCAGCACCGGCAGCACGGCGCCGTTCATCGTCATGCTCACGCTAACCCGGTCGAGCGGAATGCCGTCGAACAGGATCTTCATGTCTTCCACGCTGTCGATGGCCACGCCGGCCTTGCCGACGTCGCCGGTGACGCGCGGATGGTCGCTGTCGTAGCCGCGGTGCGTGGCCAGATCGAAGGCCACGCTGACGCCTTGCCCGCCTGCGGCCAGGGCCTTTCGGTAGAAGGCGTTGCTTTCTTCGGCGGTGGAGAAACCCGCGTACTGGCGGATGGTCCAGGGCCGCACCGCGTACATCGTGGCTTGCGGTCCGCGGATGTAGGGCTCGAAACCGGGCAGCGTGTGCAGCAATTCGGGCTGCGGCAGCGCGGCCAGGTCGTCGGCGGTGTACAGCGGCTTGACGATGATGCCTTCTGGCGTGCGCCAGTTCAGCGCGCCGACGTCACCGCCCGGCGCCGACTTCGCAGCCGCCTGCTGCCACTGCGCCAGCGTGGGCTGGCGGAACTCGGGGGCGGGCCCCGGCGATGGCTGGCCTGGCGGCTGGGGGTCGTTCATCAGTTCTTCCTTGGAGTCATGCGGAGCACTTGTTTACGGAGCCGCCAAGGTCATAATTATGAATTCAAAATCTGTACAGGGCTGACACTTCACAGCACGAGCTACATCAGAGCATTCGTTGGACCCCGCTTGAACACCATTACCGCACCCGCCCTACTGCTCTCGCCACGTGCCCTTTACCAAGACGTGGCAGAGCGCCTGCGCCAGCAGATTTTCGCGCGTGCGCTGGAGCCGGGAAGCTGGATCGACGAGATGAAACTCGCCGCCGAGTTCGGCATCAGCCGCACGCCGCTACGTGAAGCGTTGAAGGTGCTGGCCACCGAGGGCCTGGTGACGATGAAAGTGAGGCGCGGTGCCTATGTCACGGAAGTTTCTCGCGACGATGTGACCCAGGTCTACCACCTGCTGGGCGTGCTGGAAAGCGACGCCGCAGCCACTGTAGCCGCCCAGGCCACACCGCAGCAGCGCAGCGAACTGGCCGAGCTGCACGCACGGCTTGAAAAGCAAGTGCGACAGCGCGACGCCTTCTTTGCCACCAACGAGACCTTTCACATGGCGCTGTTGCGAATGGCGGGCAACCGCTGGGCCCTGCAGACCGTGCACGACCTGCGCAAGGTGATGAAACTCAACCGCCACCACTCGCTGTTCAAGCGCGGTCGGCTGGCCGAGTCGTTGGCCGAGCACCGCGCGCTGATGCGGGCCATAGAAGCGCGCGATGCGCCGAGTGCCGCGCAGCTGATGAAAGCGCATTTCGACAGTGGTCTGCAGGCAGCGGGCTGAAGACGGCGGAAAAAGAAAAGCCGCCCGAAGGCGGCTCGTTCAACCGGCTGCGCCTTTCGGCGCAGTGCGATTACTTGCTGGCTGCAGTGGCGGGGACGCTGGCAGCCATGTCGGCGGCGCTGGCGGCCGAAGCGGCTTCCATCGGGGCGGGGGCGGGCGTCACGACGACGGGCGCCGGCATCGGAGCCGGAACTTCTTCCTTCTTGCCGCAAGCGGCCAGAGCAAAGGCAGCGACGAGGGAAGCGAGGATGAGCGACTTGTTCATGTGTGGACCTAAAAATAAATTGTCAAAGTTGGGAAAAGAGCTTCAGAAAAGGCGCCGGCACGTGCGTGCCCTATCTCTTCTCAAGAAAATGCACGGGTATCGAGCAGACCCGGGAGCTCTCCCCCCGTGTCCAGCCTAAAAGTATAGCCTGCCCCTAGGGCAATCCCTAGAATCCGAAAGGCCGCGCCGCCCAAGACCGCTCTGACCGTTGCAAAACGGCATCAATGGCCTCGCACCACTGTCGTGCACGCCGTGCGTCGAGTTCAGCACGACCGCGCCAATGTGGGGCATCGACAAGTTGCACGCTCACGGCTTTGGCCCCGCCCTCGCTCACCAGTACCGTGGGCAGACCAGGCGCCAGCTCTTCAGGCGTCTGCCAGGCCTCAATGGCGTGCATCCAGTCGGCGCGCCAGGTGTCGAAACGAGGGCAGCGCCGCTCCAGCGTGTCGTAGCTGCGCGCCAGCAGCACCAGGCGCCGCTGCGGCAGGCGCAACCAGGCGGCCAGGGCCTGCAGCAAGCTGGCGTCGTTCCACAGCAACCAGTGCTCCCAGTTGGGGTCGGCACAGACGATGCGACGCGCGCCTTGGGCAAATGCGGTGTCGAAGCCCCAGCGCAAAGCAGCCTCAAAGCTGGCACGGCTGGTGATGAGCGGGGAGGCGCAGTCGCCCGGGGCTTCGTCACGGGTCTCTTCGTTCGCGGGTTTGTCCATCACAGCACCTCATGCGCCCAGCCGGCGCCCAGCCACTCACTCATGAGTTCGGTGGCGTCGCCGCTCAGCCCGGCTCGTTCACGCGCCGAAAGTTGCCGCGCATCGGCCAGCACACGCATCAGACGGGCGTCGCGGCCGCTGGCGACGAAGCTCTCGCCGTTGATGAAAACGTGGCGTGTGTCGTAAGCCATGCGCGTGCGGGGGTCGAGTTGCAGAGCCACCGAAGCGGCGGCCGCTGGCGTGGCGTTGAACCAGACGTTCGGCTTGGGCTCGGTGAGGATTTCGCCCAAAGCGCGCGGCAGCGCCTGCGGGTCGGCAAGGTGGCGCTGCAGCGCCTGCTGCGCGAACTGCACCAATGAAGAAGGCAGTTCGCCGGGGTGGGCAGTGGCGGGCTGTTGCGGGTCGCGATAGAGGCGGCTTTCGCCCTCGTCTTCCGACAGGCGCAGCAGCAGTTCTCGCGCAAGTTCGCCGGCAGAAGCCGCGCGGAAGCCGATCGAGCAGGTCATGCAGTCGCCGCCCACAGCGGTGCCGTCATGGCCCCAGCCTGGCGGCAGGTACAGCATGTCGCCCGGGTCCAGCACCCACCCTTGCGTCGGCTCGAAATCACGCAGCAATTTCAAAGGTGCACCCTCCACCCACGCCGGTTCTGCGCGTGCCGCGGGTGACGCGGGTAGCGCAATGCGCCATTCACGCCGGCCCTGCACCTGCAGCAGAAAAACGTCGTAGGAATCGACATGGGGCCCGACGCCGCCGCCCGGGCTGGCCCACGAAAGCATCAGGTCGTCCAGCCGCGCATCTGGCAAGAAACGAAAGCGCTCCAGCATCTGGCGGGCGGCGGGCAGGTGCAGGTCCAGGCCTTGCACCAGCAGCGTCCAGCCCGGGCGCGCCACGGGCGGCAAGGCACGACGTGGCATCGGGCCCGAGCGCACACGCCAGGCAGCGGCGGCTGTTCCCGTGCGCTGCACCAGGCGTGATTCCACGCCGTCTTGCCCGGCCATCTCGAACAGCGCGGGCCGAGGCAACGGCGCCACCACGCCGGGCCAGGCCTGGCGCACCAGCAGCGGCTTCTTCTGCCAATGGCGCCGCATGAAAGCGGCCGGGCTCAGCCCGCCGAGCAGCGGTGTTGCAGCATTCACATCCATCGCGTCATTCTGGACCAAGCCTGCCGGCCCCAACGCCCTGCGCCAGGCAGGCGCAGGGCTTGTGACATCATCTTGTGCATGCTGATTTCAGATCCCTGCGTGGTTAGCCTGACCTGGACGCTCAACGACGGTCAAAACCGCCCCATAGACAAATTGAACGACCCCGTTGAGTTCTTCTACGGTGGCGACGATCTGCTGGCCAAGGTCGAAGAAGCGCTGGCCGGCCATGCCATCGGCGACGAACTGCAACTGCACGTGGAACCCGAGCAGGCCTTTGGCGACTACCGAGCCGAGCTGGTGTGTTTCGAAGATCGCAAGCTCTTCCCCGAACAGCTGGAAACCGGCATGGCCTTCGAAGGCCTGCCCGAAGGTCACGCCACGCCCGACATGCCGGCTGACGTGATGTACATCGTCACCGAGATTTTCCCCTCGCACGTGGTGCTGGACGGCAATCACCCGCTGGCGGGCATGTCGCTGCGCATGGAGATCAAGGTGCGCGACGTGCGTGAGGCCACGGCCGAAGAGACCGAGGCCCGAACCGTGGGCGGTGCGCCCGTGATGTTGCTGGGCCCCGGCGCGACGGTACCGAACGGCCCCCTGCACTGAGGCCTTTCAGCCGCGGCCGGTGCTGCCGAAGCCGCTTTCTCCACGTGCGCTGCTCTCGAAGTTCTGCACCACACGAAACGCCGCCTGCACCACAGGCACGATGACCATCTGCGCAATGCGCTCCATGGGCTGAACGGTGTACGTCGTGCTGCTGCGGTTCCAGCAACTCACCATCAGCGGGCCCTGGTAGTCGCTGTCGATCAGCCCCACCAGGTTACCGAGCACGATGCCGTGCTTGTGGCCGAGGCCGGAACGCGGCAACAGCATCGCGGCGAACTGCGGGTCGCCAATGTGCACGGCCAAGCCGGTGGGGATCAGCGCCGCGGCGCCCGGCAGCAGTTCCAGCGGCGCATCGAGGCAGGCACGCAGGTCCAGGCCGGCGCTGCCGGGTGTGGCGTAAGCGGGCAAGGCGTCTGCCATGCGCGGGTCGAGCAGCTTCACGTCGACGACGGTCATGGCCACGCTCACTTTCTGGTGGCGGGTGAACGCCGCGCCACTTCTTCCACCAGCTGTCGCGCCAGCGTCAGCTTGTCGGCGGGCGGCAGTTCGGCGGCGCCGTGTTCGTCGATGAGTACCAGGGTGTTGGTGTCCTGGCCGAATGCGGAAGGGCCGTGGTTGGCCACGATCAACGGCACGCCTTTGCGCACACGCTTGGCCTTGGCGTGCTCGACGATGTTTTCGCTTTCAGCCGCGAAGCCCACGCACCATGGGCGCTGGGCTGCGGGCAGCCGGGCCACGGTGGCCAGGATGTCGGGGTTCTCCACCAGCGCCAGCGTGGGGGCCGAGCCGCTGCCGTCCTTCTTGATCTTCTGGCCAGCGGCCGCCACAGGGCGCCAATCGGCCACGGCCGCTGTGGCGATGAAGACGTCGTGCACGGGCGCCAGCGGCAGCACGGCGTCGAACATCTGCTGCGCGCTTTGCACGTCGATGCGGCGCACGCCGCGCGGTGTGGGCAGCTGCACCGGGCCGGCCACCAGCGTGACTTGCGCGCCGGCCTCGGCGGCTGCCCGCGCGATGGCAAAACCCATCTTGCCGCTGCTGTGGTTGCTGATGCCGCGCACGGGGTCGATGGCCTCGAAGGTGGGACCGGCTGTCACCAGCACCATGCGGCCGGCCAGCAGCTTGGGCTGGAAGAACGCGATCAGCTCGTCGCGCAGTTCATCGGCCTCCAACATGCGGCCGTCGCCGACTTCACCGCAGGCCTGCTCGCCTGCTGCAGGCCCCAACAGCACGGCGCCATCGGCCTGCACCTGCGCCACGTTGCGTTGTGTGGCCGGGTGCCGCCACATCTCGCGGTTCATGGCCGGGGCCAGCAGGAGCGGGCAGCTTTCAATGGGCCGCGCCAGGCACAGCAGTGCCAGCAGTTCACTGGCACGGCCCTGCGCCAGCTGGGCGATGAAGTCGGCGCTGGCAGGGGCCACGACGATGGCATCGGCCGCGCGCGACAGGTTGATGTGCGGCATCGCGTTGGGCTCGCGCGCGTCCCATTGACTGGTGTGCACGGCCCGCCCACTCAAGGCCTGCATCGTGGCCGCAGTGATGAACTGCTGCGCCGCATCCGTCATCACCACCTGCACGGTGGCACCGGCTTTCACCAGTTCACGCGTCAGCTCTGCGGCCTTGTAGCAGGCAACGCCGCCCGAAAGACCGAGGACGATGTGTTTGCCCTGCAGGGCGAGGGTGGCAAGCATGGGGCGCGACTCTAGCAGCGGCTCTGACAAGCTCAAGCGCCGTGGCACTTCTTGAACTTCTTGCCGCTGCCGCAGTGGCAGGGGTCGTTGCGGCCGGGCAGCGCTTCCACGCGGCGTGTCTCGGTCTTGGGCGCGAAGTCCACCCAGAACAGACGCAGGTCCTGCACCGACATGCAGGCCTCGCTCAACAGGTCGTCGCGCGTGGGTTCGCCCTCGCCGCCTTCTGCAGCCTTCGGGTAGTGCTCTGCCACGTGGGCCTTCCACTCGTCGCTGCCCGGCGGCAACAGCAAGGCCGCAATCTGGTCGAAAGCCTGCTTGAACAGCACCGAGGCGTCTTCGTGCGGCGGCTCTTCCCACAGCGCGGGAAAGGCCGCCACGCCGTCGAAGAAGCCTTCGGCCCACAGGCCGCCGGTCTGCATGGCTTGGGCGTCTTCGGCGGTGAGCGCGCCTTCGTCCACGAGTCTCTGTCGGTCTTCGTCGCTGACTTCGCCGATCAGCGGGTCCAGGCGCAGCTGGTCGGGGTCGTCGAACAAGGCTTCGGGGTCGAGCTGGTCGCACAGCACCTTCAGCCGTGCCACCAGCGGCGCCTGGCCGGCAGCCGCGGCCTCGGGGTCACCGAAGGCACGCTCGAAAGCGTCGCCGCAAAGGGCCGGCAACCAATCTTCAACGGGAGGCAGACGCGGCGCGGCAGCCAGCGCGGCGAGAAAACCATCGGCCCACTCGAAGCTGATCTCGGGGTTGAAGCCTGCCAGTGCTTCGATGGTCTTGTCGAAGGCGTCAAGCTCGGCAGGGTTGCTCTGGCGGGGGGGCCTGGGGGTCATAAGAGCCTGATGTGCTGAAGACGGGAATGGGGATGGATGATGCTTGCGGCCCCACGTCAGCGCACCGCGGGCTGACGCAGGTTCGGGTACGACGCATGCGGATGAGGGGGTTTTCTCGCTCGAAGCACAAGTCGTGCGTGGTGAAAATGCCACCCGAAGTTTCCCATGCCACTTCTTGTCACCAAAATGGCACCTAAGGGAGTGAGCATGCGCGGATACGGTTCTTGCGGATCGGCGCCTCACAGCCTGGCGGCAACGTCATGGCGGCTTTTTTCGGACGAACAGCAGCTTGGCGCCTGCGCCGGGCAGGCTTTCGCTCTGCATGGTTTTTCTCGATCGCTGCCCGCGTCGGTGCGGGCTTCACATTTCTCAGAGGGCTGAAAACTCATGAATAACCGGGACTGGATGGGCTTTTCGCGCACGGCCATGGCCGTGGCCGTGGCAATCGTTGCCGCAGCACCCGCCTTTGCACAGAACACCACCGCCAGCGTGGCCGGCCAGATCACCGGCGCCGATGGCAAGCCCGTGGGTGGCGCCACGGTGGTCGTCGTGCACGTCGAGTCGGGGTCGACCAACACCGTCACCACCGATGCCGAAGGCCGATACAGCGCGCGCGGCCTGCGCGCGGGCGGCCCCTTCACCATCACCATCAGCAAGGGTGGCCAGACCGAGCGTCGTGACAACGTGTTCCTCACGCTGGCCGAGTCGACTTCCCTGAACGCCACGCTGGGCGCGACGCAGACCATCGTGGTCACCGGCCGCGCCACCAGCGAACGCTTCAACAGCAGCGCGATGGGTTCGGGCACCAACATCGGCAGCCGCGAACTGGCGGCCTTTGCGTCCATTCAGCGCAGCCTGCAAGATTACGCGCGCACCGACCCGCGCTTGGCCCAGACTGACAAAGACCGCGGCGAAATCAGCGCCGCCGGGCAGAACACCCGCTTCAACAGCATCACCGTCGACGGCGTGTCCATCAACGACACCTTCGGCCTCGAATCCAACAACCTGCCGACGATCAAGCAGCCCATCTCCATCGACGCCATCCAGTCGGTGCAGGTGAACCTGAGCAACTACGACGTCACGCAAAAAGGCTACACGGGCGCCAACATCAACGCCGTCACCAAGAGCGGCACCAACAGCTTCAAGGGCAGCGTCTACTACGTCTGGCGCGACGACAACCTGGTCGGCAAGCGCTACAACCGCACCGCCGACACCTACTTCGACGCCCCGGCGTTCAAGGAAGACACCCTCGGCTTCACGTTGGGTGGCCCGATCATCCGGGACAAGCTGTTCTTCTTCGTCAACTACGAGGAGCTGAAGAGCTCGCGCACCAGCCCAGACTTCGGGGCCATCGGCAGCGCCAACTCCAACGTCGGCATCTCGCAGTCGGCCATCGATCAGGCCATCGCGATTTCGCGCAACACCTGGAGCTTCGACGCCGGCTCGCCGACCGTGCCGCAGGGCCTGGAGGTGTCGGTCAAGGACCTGACGCTGAAGCTCGACTGGAACATCAACGACAACCACCGCGCCAGCGTGCGCTACAACAAGACCGAGCAGACCGAGCCGAACATCGCCGGTTTCTCGGGCACGGGCTTGTCGCTCAGTTCTTGGTGGTGGAGCCAGGCGAAGGTGCTGGAAACCGCTGTCGGCCAGTGGTTTGCCGACTGGACGCCGAACCTCAGCACCGAGCTGAAGATTTCCCAGCGCGACTACGACAGCGTGCCGACGCAGGTGAACGGCACGCGTCTGCCGGCCATCGGTTTGCGTTTCAACGGCCCCACTGGCGCCGGTGAAAGCTTCAACGCGAACAACCGCTTCCTGAACCTGGGCACGGAGCTCAGCCGCCAGTTCAACGTGCTCGGCACCCAGACGAGCGACATCTACGCAGGTGCTACCTGGACGCTGGGCAAGCACGAGCTGAAGTTCGGCGTCGACCACGCGAAGAACGATGTCTACAACGCCTTCATTCAGAACAGCAACGGCAACTACACCTTCCAGTGTGAGCCGGGCGCCTACAGCTTTGGCACCGTGACGGCCTGCGGCACCAGTACGCTCACCGGCACCTACACGCCCACCGGCGGCGGCGCCCCGCTGCCGATGACGGCCGCGCAGCGCGAGCTGACGACGCTGGAGAACTTCCAGCGCGGCCTGCCTTCGAACTACATCCTGCAGACGCCGCTTGCAGGACGCACGTTGAACGACGCTGTGTCGATCTTCAGTTACGCCAACACCGGCCTGTTCCTTCAAGACACCTTCAAGGTCAGCGACAAGTTCAACCTGATGGTGGGCCTGCGCGTCGACAAGAGCAGCGTGCCGACCAAGCCCCTTTTCAACACCGCTGCCTCCAGCGTGCCGGGTGCTCCCGACCCTGTGACCGGCCGCGCCACGGGCGGTTTTGGCGTGCGCAACGACGAGACTTTGGACGGCAACAATCTGGTGCAGCCGCGTCTGGGCTTCAACTGGAACCTGGGCACGCCAGAAAACCGCATGCAGCTCCGCGGCGGCTTGGGTCTGTTCCAGGGTGCGGCGGCCAACGTGTGGCTGAGCAACCCGTTCAGCAACACTGGCGTTGCGGTCGGCCAACTGCAATGCAACTCGTTTGCCGGCTGCAGAACGGCAGCGGCCGGCGGCACGCAAGTGCGGTTCAACCCCAACCCGGCCGCTCAGCCTGCCCTTGGCAGCACGGCGCCAGCGGCGAACGTCGACTTCCTGTCCAGCGACCTGGAGCAGCCCTCGGTCTGGAAGGCCAACCTGGCCATCGACGCCGAACTGCCGCCGCTGCCCGTGGTGGGCCGCCTGACGGTGGGCGCCGAGTGGTTGCGCATCGAGAACGACGCTGCCGTCTACTACCAGAACCTGAACCTGGGCAACGCCACCGCTACCGGTCCTGACGGTCGGCGCCTGTTCTTCACACCGCAGACCTACAACCGCAATTGCTGGACGGGCGGCACCTTCAGCACCACGGCCACAGGCACAGGCTTCAACTGCGCGGGCTCGCGCAACCGCGCGCTCAGCAATCCGGCCTTCTTCAACGCCTTGCTTGCGCGCAAGACCAGCCAGGGTTACAGCGAGGCCATTACGCTGTCGGTCGGCCAGCAGGCGCAGGCGGGGTTCGGCTGGAACCTGGCCTACACGAAGACGTCGGCCAAGGAGGTGAGCCCGCTCACGTCGTCGACATCGAACTCGAACTGGAACAACCGGCTCACCTTCGACCCCAACGAAGAGGTGCTGCAGAACAGCAACTACCTGATCAAGGATCGCGTCAGCGCCAGCCTGAACTGGGCCAAGGCCTTCGTCGGCAACTACCGCAGTTCGGTCGGCGTGTTCTATGAGGGCCGCCGCGGCAAGCCTTACAGCTGGACCTACATCAACGACATGAACGGCGACGCCATCGGCGGCAACGACCTGATGTACATCCCAACCGGCCCCGGTGCCAACGAAGTGATCTTCCGCGGCGGTGCCACCGAAGAGGCGCTGTTCTGGAGCATCGTCAACGGCAACCCGGCGCTGGCTGCAGCCAAGGGCGGCGTGGTTGGGCGCAACAACAGCTTCGCGCCCTGGGTCAACAACTTCGACGTGCGCTTCAGCCAGGAACTGCCGGGCTTCATCAAGAGCCACAAGACGGTTTTCACGCTGGACGTGCTGAACTTCGGCAACCTGCTGAACAAGAAGTGGGGCCGCGTCGACGAGATCGGCTTCCCGTCGAACCGCAGCTTCGTGAACTTCAACGGGCTGGAAGGCGGTCGTTACGTCTACAGCCTGGGGTCGCTGGAAGACTTTGCCACGCGTCAGGCTTCGGGCGAGTCGCAGTGGGCCGTGCAAGCCACCCTGCGCTACGAGTTCTGACAGCTCGTCTTCATACGCACACCAGGGGCCTTCGGGCCCCTTTTTGATGGGCGAGCCCGAGTCTGCCGTCGCCGCCCGGCCCCCGCTATGCTCGCCGCCGATGAACACCACACCCACCACCGCGGCCGCCTGGGTGCAGGCCGGCTTCCAGGCCCAGCAACAGGGCGATGCCACCGGCGCCGAAGCCGCCTACCAGCAAGCCCTGCGCCTGCAGCCGGAACACCCGGCTGCGCTGCAATTGCTGGGAGGCCTGGCGCGCCAGCGGGGCGAGAACGTGACGGCCGAGGCGTTGTTGCGCCGCTCATTGGCCGCCGACGACAGGCAGCCCCACGTGTGGAACAACCTCGGGAACCTGCTGCTGGCCGGCGGCCGCGGTGAGGAAGCGCTGGCCTGCTACGAGCGCGCCATCGCCCAGCAGGCCGCTTACCCCGATGCCCACTACAACCATGCGCGTGCCCTGCATGCTGCAGCGCGCCTGCCGGAAGCTGCGGCCAGCCTGAACCGCGCGCTGGGCCATGCAACGCAACCCACCATCGCGATGCTGCAACTGCATGCGCAGATCGAAGGCGACCTGGGGCATGTCGATTCAGCCCTGCGCACGCTGGAGAAGGCCTTGAGCGTGGCACCCGACCACCTGGGCCTGCTGCACAACCGCGCCGTGCTTCTGCAGCGCGGCCACCGCCACGCAGAAGCGCTGGCCCTGCACGACCGCGCCGCCGCGCTGGGGCTGGACGCTGCCGATGCCCACTACAACCGCGGCAACACGCTGCAGAGCCTGGGGCGGCATGAAGAGGCGTTGCAGGCCTACCGTGCCGCCCTGGCCCGTGAACGCGGCCACCTGCTGGCGCACTTCGATCTCGCTCGGCTGCGCTGGCGGCTGGGCGACGAGAACTTCGACGCCGACATTCGTGCTGAACTGCGCGCTGAACTGCACGCCGAACCTCATCCCGCGCCGCATGCCGAACTGCGTGCCGATCTGCGAACCGATCAGGCGCAAGGCCATGCACCGCCGGCGCTGCCCGGCATTCACGCGCACCTGCTATGGCGGGCCGAACGCTTTGACGACGCCGCTGCCGCCTACCGCCAGGCGCTGCAGGCCCTGCCGCGCGCTGCCGGCATGCACGACGGCCTGGGCCGCTGCCTGATGCGCCTGGGCGAAGTGGAAGCCAGCCTGGCCGCCCACGCCCAGGCCGTGGCCCTGGCGCCCGGCGACGGCGAGCTGCACGCCAACCACGCCGCCAGCCTGCTCCAAGCCGGCCGGCCCGAGGCCGCACTGGCCGCCGCCGAAGCGGCCTGCCTTCTCGCGCCGCAGCACCAGCAGGCGCAGGCGCTGCGCGTGCTGGCCTGGCGGCTGCTGGGCGATGCGCGCGCCACCTGGGCCGACGACCCGCAGCGCCTGGTGCAGGCCTACGACCTGGAAGCACCACCCGGCTTTGCGAGCATGGCCGCCTTCAATGCGGCGCTGGCCGACGAACTGCGCCGCCTGCACCACGACCGCTGCGCCCCCATCGACCAGACGCTGCGCGGTGGCACGCAAACGGTGGGCAAGCTCTTCGACCAGGGGCACCCGCTGGTGGACGCGCTGAAGGCCCGCATCGCCGAAGCGGTGGCGCGCCACATCGCGGCGCTGCCCGATGACACCAGCCACCCCTTCCTGGCGCGGCGCGGCGCCGCCGCGGCGGGCTGGCAGTTCACCGATTCATGGTCGTCGCGCCTGCAGCGCCGGGGCTTCCATACCGACCACGTGCATCCGCACGGCTGGCTCAGCTCTTCCTATTACGTCGCAGTGCCAGAGGTGTGCGCCGACACCACGGCACGCCAGGGTTGGCTGCGTTTCGGCCGCCCCGACCTGCCGCTGCCGGGCATCAACCTCGACAGCCTGGTGCAGCGCGAGCTGCAGCCGCAGCCCGGGCGGCTGGTGCTCTTCCCTTCCATGGCCTGGCACGGCACGCGGCCCTTCGACAGCACCGCCGAGCGCCTGACGGTGGCTTTCGACGTGATGCCGAACTAGCGAAGAAATCGAGCGCAGGGTTGCGACACACAACAAGCGCTCCTGGGCCCTCTGACGGGTGCATCCGGGCCGCATCCTTGCGATCGGCGGTACAACAGGCGAAATATTCTGTCTAAAGCCGAGAGTGCACGAAGCTGCTCCATGAGGTCGGCAGAGACTTTCATTTCAAGGGAAAAGATGATGCGCTTGAGCTTGACAAGCCTGTTCGTGGCTGTGGCCGTTGCAGCCTGCGGTGGTGGTGGCGGTGGTGGCAGCGACGGCCCGACAGCCGGGCCCGCCCCGGTTCCTGCGCCCGCGCCCGCGCCTGCACCTGCACCTGCACCCGCACCCGCACCAGCAAGTTTCAACCTGTCCGGCAGCCTGCTCGTCTCGCCGACGTCCCGCGTGGACTCCGACACCAACGACATCAGCCAGATCAGCCAAGGCAACTACCGTGTCAATGACACCGTGACCACCGCACAGCCGCTGCAGACACCGTTGCTGCTGACAGGTACCGTCAACGAGGCCCGCACTGGCCCAGTTGGCAACAACTTCAGTGTCGGCGACAGGGACGACTACTTCGGCGTCGACCTGGTAGCTGGCCAAGTCGTCGAACTCGAATTCGCCAGCGATCCCGCGCAGACCGACGTTGACCTTTACCTGTACTCGACCGCCGGTTCCATCGTCGGCAGTTCGGACGGCGTCAACGAACGCTTCGAGTGCATCCGCGTCAACACCTCCGGCCGCTACATCGTCAATGTCTATGCCTACCGCAAGGCGTCGATCTACAGCCTGCGCATCGGCGCACCTGGCGGCGCGGGCAGTTGCGCCAACAGCACCCGGGCGCTGGCAATGGACAGCGGGTACCTGCTGGCCAAGGCCCGCCCGTTGCTGCCGGCCGAACTCGCCGCCGCCCAAAGCCGATTGCAGGCTGCCGGCATCGGCCAAGCCTTGCTGGTGGGCCAAGCACTGGTCGGCGCAGCCGACGAAGCTGTGCCGCACTGGCTGACTCTGCCTTCCGGGGCCGAGGGCCGGGCATTGGCACTGGCGCGGCTGGCCGGCAAGAGCGGCGCTGAAGAGCGCGCGCGCCGACTTTCGGCGCTGCAGGCCCGACCGACCCAACCCATTGACGACCTGGCCCAGGAAAACGTCCTGGCACAGTACAAGCTGGCCAAGGCGCTGCAGCAGACAGGCGCATTCGTCTATGTCCAGCTCGACTGGCCCGCCACCCGTCAAGCCCTGGTCGGCGAATTCCCGCCCAACGACCGGTCGTACAACCTGCAACGCTGGCACTACGAGCAGATCAACCTGCCTGCCGCAATGAGCCGCATCACCCAGCTGCCGAACCAGCCGGCGCAGCGCCCGCTGGTGGCCGTGATCGACGACGGCGTGATGCTCGACCACCCCGACCTGCAGCCGCAGCTGTTCTCAAACGGCCGTGCGTTCATCACCACCGCCGTGGCCGGCGACGGCAACACTGCTTCGGGCGACAACACCGCCGTGGCCACCGACCAACCCGTATTCCATGGCACCCATGTTGCCGGCACCGTGGCCGCTGCCACCTACGACGGCAGCGGTGTCGCCGGCACAGCGCCCATGGCGCAGATCTTGCCGCTGCGGGTGTTTCGCCCCACGGGCGCGGCGCGCCAGGTCGACATCATCAACGCGATGCTCTATGCAGCCCGGTTGACCAACAATTCGGGCACCCTGCCGGCACGGCGCGCCGACGTCATCAACCTGAGCCTGGGCGCAGACGGCCCTTGCGACGCGGCCTACCTCGACGCCGTCTCCCGTGTGCGCGCCGCCGGTGTCATCGTCGTGGCGGCGGCAGGGAACTCGGGCCGAAACGACATCGGTCAGCGGGTGGCAGTCGGCGCGCCGGCCAATTGCACGGGCGCCATCGGCGTCGCTGCACTTGACGCGCAGAAGCAGCTCACCCGCTACAGCAACAGCGGAGGCGCGCTCAGCGTTGCCGCGCCGGGCGGTGATCTGCGCCAAAGCACTACCGGCTCAGGCGCGCCCGACGGTGTTTTCAGTGCTCTCGGCGCATTCGATGCCAGCGGGCGGCGGCTGGCGAGTTCCGGGCCCTACCAGGGCACGTCGATGGCATCGCCGCACGTCGCCGGCGTGATGGCACTGATGCGTTACGTCAACCCTTCGATCAGCGTTGCCCAGGTCGACAGCCTGCTGGCCAGCGGCGCCTTGACCGACGATCTTGGCGCCGTTGGTCGTGACTTGGACACTGGCTTCGGCCTGGTCAACGCCGCCAAGGCCGTGGCAGCGGCGCTGGGGGCCGCGGGCACGACTGCGCCGCCCGCGCCAGCCGGCAGGGTGGTCGCGTCGCCGTCGAGTATCGACTTCGGCAGCTTCCAGAGCAGTGCCACTCTGGAGCTTGAGCTCGGTGCCGCAGGCAGCGAAACGGTAAGCTCCATCAGCAGCGACAACACTCGGGTCACGGTGACCGCTGCCGCAGTGAACGCGACGACACGATTGGGCCGTTACAGCGTCGACGTCAACCGCGCCGGCCTCAGCCCGGGGTCGTACTTTCCGCGGCTGACGGTCAACCTCACGCCATCGCGCAGCTTCACGGTTCAGCTCAGCTTCGCCCAGCCAAGCACGGGTGGCAGTGCCGCAGCCGGCGGCGATCTGGGCCCGCTCTACGTGCTGCTCATCGATCCAGCAAATGGCAGAGCCGTGCGCAGCGTTCTGGCCACGCGCGGCAGCGGTGGCTACACCTGGGCCGCCACCGGCTGGGCCTTGCCCCAGGTGCAGATTCTCGTCGGCGGCGATCTGGACAACGACGGCTTCGTCTGCCAGCGCGGGGAGGCCTGCGGCGCCTTTCCGGTACTGCCGGCAGGACGCGACCTGACCACGGTAACGCTGACGGGCAACCGCAACGACCTGACGATGGAAGTAGCACCACTGGCCGGAATCTCGCCGCAGACCGCCGGCAGCGCCAGCCCAGTGCGCCAACGCGCGCCAGCCGAAACCCCGGCCGCGAGTGGTCCCCGAGCAGCCAAGCGCGTGGACCTGCGGTGAACCATCAACCCGCAATCGCACTGGCCCTGGCTGGCCTGCTGGCATTGGTCACCCTGCCAGCGCTGGGGCAGTCCCGCATCCTGGCCCAGCACAGCCAGGCCCTGTGCCAGCTGCCACGGCCCGCAGACAGCGAAGTGGCAATGACACTGCTATTGGACAGCGCCACCGCCTGGCGGCGCCATGTGGGTGCCGGCGGCGGCGCTCCACTGTTCGGACGCAGCATCCGCTGGCCTCAAGAACAGGTGCTCCTGCATGTCCTGCCTGAACAGTCGACGATGGGTATTCGCGTGTCGGCGGTGAAGGTGCAGGCCGGGCCGGTGCTCGCGCTGCGAGTGAAAAGGCCTGAACCGGGCACGATGGCGCAAATGGCAATTTCCAGACCCTGCGTCTGGGTGCTGGTGAAGCGGTCTGCTGCACGTTCCTGGCGTGTGCAGGTGCAGGACAGCGCGGCCGGAGCCCCCCAGAACCGGGTGCCCAAGAGACTGGCTGCGTAGGCGGCGGGCAACCCGGGCGAGCAGCGCCAACGGGCCACCAACCTGGCCGGTCGTGGCGGCGTCGCAAGGACATTCACCTTGGCCAGGGCCGTCGCGGTCTCGGGCTCCCTGAGAGGGCCGGTCGATGGCGCTCGCTGGTGCCGCTGTGGAGTGGCACCTGGCCGCGAACCAGTTCATCTGGCGCGCTGCGGTGGCGTCAACAAGCTCAGAGCTTGCTGCCGACCCAGCCGGCCACGCTGGCCAGCGCCGCCGGCAAGGCCGCTGCGTCGGTGCCGCCGGCCATCGCCAGGTCGGCCTTGCCGCCGCCTTTGCCGCCCACCTGCTGGGCGACGAAGTTCACCAGCTCGCCGGCCTTCACCCGGCCCACGCTGTCGGCCGTCACGCCTGCGGCCAGCTGCACCTTGCCGCCATCCACCGCGGCCAGCACGATGGCGGCGGTCTTCAGCTTGTCCTTCAGCTTGTCCATCGTCTCGCGCAGGGCCTTGGCGTCGGCGCCCTGCAGCGTGGCGGCCAGCACCTTGATGCCGCCCACATCCACCGCCTGGGCCAGCAGCTCATCGCCTTGCGACGAGGCCAGCTTGCCCTTGAGCGCGGTGACTTCCTTCTCCAGCGCCCGAAGCTGCTCTTGCAGCGCGGCCACGCGGCCGGGCACTTCAGCCGGTGTCGCCTTCAGGCTGCCGGCCAGGCCGTTGACGGTGCCTTCCAGCTGCTGCAGATAGGCCAATGAATTGACGCCGGTGACGGCTTCCACACGGCGGATGCCCGCGGCCACGCCACCTTCGGCAACGATCTTGAAGAGACCGATGTCTCCGGTGCGCTGCACATGCGTGCCGCCGCAGAGTTCGCGGCTGCTGCCGATGTCGAGCACGCGGACCTCGTCGCCGTACTTCTCGCCGAAGAGCATGGTCGCGCCGGTCTTCTGCGCTTCTTCGATGGGCAGCACACGCGCCTGCGTGGCCGCGTTGGCCAGGATCTCGGCGTTGACCAGGGCCTCGATCTGCGCCACCTGCGCGTCAGTCACTGGCGCGTTGTGCACGAAGTCGAAACGCGTGCGCTCGGCCGTGACCAGGCTGCCCTTCTGCTGCACATGGGCGCCCAGCACCTCGCGCAGGGCCTTGTGCATGAGGTGGGTCGCGCTGTGGTTGCGCACGGTGCGCGCACGGTGTTCGACGTCGACGCGCGCGTTGAGCGTGTCGCCCACTTCCAGTTCGCCCTCCAGCACGCGGCCCTGGTGGCCGAACACGCTGGCCGTGACCTTCACGGTGTCTTCCACCACCACACGGCTGCGCGCATTGCGCAACTCGCCGGTATCGCCCACCTGGCCACCACTCTCGGCATAGAAGGGCGTGTGGTCGAGCACGATGACGACGTCGTCACCGGCGCGGGCCTTGGGCACCTGCGTGCCTTCGACGTAGATCGCCACCACCTTGCTGTGTTCACACACCAGGTGCTCGTAGCCGTGGAAGGCCGTGGCCGCACCTTCGTAGGCCAGGCCCGCAGCGACTTTGAACTTGGCCGCGGCGCGCGCGTTTTCGCGCTGACGGTTCATGGCGGCGTTGAAGCCGGCGCTGTCGACCGTCATGCCGCGCTCGCGGCAGACGTCGGCCGTGAGATCGAGCGGAAAGCCGAAGGTGTCGTGCAGCTTGAAGGCGGTGTCGCCGTCGATCCGCATCGAACCCGCCGCTTCGATTTTTGCGAGTGCCTCTTCCAGAATCTCCATGCCATTGGCGATGGTCTGGAAGAAGCGTTCTTCTTCGACCTTCAGCACCTCGGTCACGCGCAAGGCGTCGCGCCGCAGTTCGGGGTAAGCCTCGCCCATTTCGGCCGCCAGCGGGGCAACGAGCCTATGGAAAAACGGTTTGCGTGCGCCCAGCTTGTAGCCGTGGCGGATGGCGCGGCGGGCAATGCGGCGCAGCACATAACCGCGGCCTTCGTTGCCGGGGATGACCCCGTCCACCACCGTGAAGCTGCAGGCGCGGATGTGGTCGGCAATCACCTTCAGGCTGGGGCTGCCGGCATCGCAGTCGTTGCCAGCCGGCGCGGCGCCGTCCACGGCCGCTTTGGCAGCAGCCAGCAGGTTCTGGAAGAGGTCGATCTCGTAGTTGCTGTGCACATGCTGCAGCACCGCGGTCAGGCGCTCGAGGCCCATGCCGGTGTCGACACTGGGCTTGGGCAGCTTGTGCATCACGCCGTCTTCGGTGCGGTTGAACTGCATGAAGACGTTGTTCCAGATCTCGATGTAGCGGTCGCCGTCCTGCTCTGCGCTGCCCGGGGGGCCACCGGCGACATCCGGGCCGTGGTCGTAGAAGATCTCTGAACATGGGCCGCACGGCCCGGTGTCGCCCATCATCCAGAAGTTGTCCGACATGTAGCGGCCGCCCTCGTTGTCGCCAATGCGCACGATGCGTTCGGCGGGCAACCCGATGTCCTTCAGCCAGATGTCGTAGGCCTCGTCGTCATCGGCATAGACGGTGGCCCACAGCTTGTCGGCCGGCAGCTTGAAGTGGACGGTGAGCAGCTCCCAGGCGTAGGCGATGGCGTCCTTCTTGAAGTAATCGCCGAAGCTGAAGTTGCCCAGCATCTCGAAGAAGGTGTGGTGGCGCGCGGTGTAGCCCACGTTGTCCAGGTCGTTGTGTTTGCCGCCGGCGCGGATGCATTTCTGGCTGGATGTGGCGCGGCTGTAGCTGCGCTTGTCGAAGCCCAGGAACACGTCCTTGAACTGGTTCATGCCCGCGTTGGTGAAGAGCAACGTCGGGTCGTCGCCCGGCACGACAGGCGAGCTGGCAACGACGGTGTGGCCTTTGCTCTCGAAGAACTTCAGGAAAGTCGAACGTATCTCTGAGGCTTGCATGCCGGGGCTTTCAGGTCGAAAAGCGTGGCGCCAGGGGCCGCCAAGTGCTTGATTTTTAATGACCTTTGATTATAGGTAGCGACCCGTGGCGACCGCCTGCGGCAACAAACCGTGGCGTCCTATCATGTCCACGACTTCACCTGCTGGAAGACGCTGCCTCATGAACACCAAGACCTCCCCGCTGGCGCTGCTGGAAGACCCCGGCCTGCTGAAGACCGAGGCATTGATCGGCGGCGTCTGGGTCACGGGCCAGGACACGAACGCGCGTTTCGCCGTCACCGACCCCGCCACCGGCGAAGAGCTGGCCCAGGTGGCGAAGCTGGGTGCGGTGGATTGCGCGGCGGCCATCTCGGCCGCCCAGAAGGCCTGGCCGGCGTGGCGCGCACGCACCGCGAAAGAACGTGCCGCGGTGATGATGAAGTGGTTCCAGCTGCTGCACCGCCACGCCGATGACCTGGCCCGCATCATGACCGCCGAACAAGGCAAGCCGCTGGCCGAGGCGCGCGGTGAAGTGGTCTACGGCGCCAGCTTCATCGAGTGGTTTGCCGAAGAGGCGCGGCGTGTCTACGGCGAGACTATTCCCACCACCGACAACAACAAGCGCTACCTGGTGCTGAAGCAGCCCATCGGCGTGTGTGCGGCCATCACGCCGTGGAACTTCCCCATCGCGATGATCACGCGCAAGGTAGCGCCGG
>Ga0209591_10002346_pt1 | contig 22755 bp, 13 predicted proteins | sample MAT01_FD_187207 | JGI IMG/M metagenome (GOLD analysis project Ga0209591, IMG submission 187207) | Freshwater microbial communities from Lake Fryxell liftoff mats and glacier meltwater in Antarctica - MAT-01 (SPAdes) (version 2) | ecosystem: Environmental > Aquatic > Freshwater > Ice > Liftoff... | reverse complement strand
TGCGCGTCCTTTTTGTTGTAGCCTTCTTTGGGTTTGGCATGGGGTTGCTCGCTTATATTATTATGGCGAGTAAGTAGACTTGTCCTTAAAATATCGATGATATAACTGGGATGGCAAAGCCTTTTGTTTTTGTGCTAATGCCTTTTTCGAAGGAATTCGATAGTGTGTATGATTATGGAATACTCAGAGCATGCAAAGATTCTGGCATGTACTGCGAAAGGGTTGACAAGCAATTATATGATGAAAGGATTCTTGATAGAATTTATAACCAAATAATTAAAGCTGATTACATTATAGCCGATCTGAGTGGAGAAAATGCAAATGTATTTTATGAGACTGGCTATGCTCATGCCCTAAACAAAAAAGTCATTTTAGTAAATAGTTCATCAAAGAAGATACCATTCGACTTAAAACATCATCCTCAAATCATCTATAACAACGACACAACCGAACTATACGGTCAGATACGCAAAAAACTCGACTGGTATAAATCTAATCCTGAAAGAATTCTGCCTCCAAATCTTGAACAACTCTCATTTTTCATAGACGGTGTTCCACTAGTTAAGGATGCGCAGATTACTCCTAATTTTACCGAATCAATTGAAAATTCTAGTTTGAGTTTTAGTATAGATGTGCTTAATAGCTCTGAGCGTTTGTTCAAGGATAACTGCGAGATTTGGTTGGAACTAGATTCTTCTAATATTTTGAAAGGAAAAACTGGAGTTCAACTCCCCAATAATCAAGTTGGCGTGATGCTTTTCGGTGGGGTAATCGATAAAATACTCCCAAGATCTTTTGCCAAATTGAATTTTGAATTAATTATTATCAAACACTTTGCCCGAGAGATACCAAATGCGAACCTAAAGATATTTAGCGAAATTGAAACCAAATTAATACCATTCCAGATTGTGCTTAAACCAAAACCAAGCCTAAAACTAAGAGTGATTTAATTGCAATTTTTCTTATCCTCTTGGTTGTGTCTTCACGAAACAAATCTCTAAACCATGAAAAAAGCGGAAAGTTTTTTTAATTTCAAAGCCCGGTAAGCAGCTTCGATGGCATCGGGCGGTTTGTCCTTGGTATTTTGACGAAGTGAGGATTATTCAGCCAATTGAATCCAAGGAATTCGTGACGGTGAAGTTGAATGCTAGGACAATAGTTTCACGAAGTTTCAAACTTTGTGCAAATTCATTCTTTATCGACTTACCGACTGCTGTTACCACTATAGACAATAAGTGCGCCACCAACGTAAATAACACAGTCAGCCAGTAAGAAGATATTTATTCATTTATTTTTTAAGTTTTTTGTTTGATCTGTGAAACTAGGATAACTGAAATGCTGTTTTCTTGGATAGTATAGCTCTAACTCTTAAAGTATCGATTAAAATCGTTTGATCTTTCACAGCCTATCTGATCCATGACTTGATGTAATTGCGTTTTCAGTATTGATATGGTATGATTGCCACCTTCTTTACCCAATGCCGCCACCCCGTACATGAAAGATCTCCCCATAAAAGTAAACTCTGCACCACACGCTAACGCCCTAGCTACATCAGGCCCCGAGCGAATACCGCTATCCATCATTACTTTAATCTGATTTTTGTATTTCTTCGCAATTGGAACGAGTGAGTGAATAGCCGATTCGCCAGCATCAATCTGTCGGCCTCCGTGGTTAGAAACAATTATTCCATCCAGCCCTAGTTGGATGGCCATTGCTGCATCTTCGTCACTTGCGACACCTTTCAGTACAATTTTGCCCTTCCAAATATCACGGATGGATGCAATCTTTTCCTTATTCAGTCTACCCGAGAAGGTGCGGTTCATGAAAGCACCAAGTTGTTTCATATTCAAGCCTTTTTCCATATAGGGTTTCATAGTGGCAAAATTGGGTTGGCCATGCAGTAAAGTGTTTAATGCCCAAGTTGGCTTGCCCAAGACTTGAAATATATTTTTTAAGGTCATTTTGGGTGGCATTGATAATCCGTTTCGAATATCGCGTGGGCGGTAACCAAAAGAGGGCACATCACACAAGAGAACCAATACCTCATATCGTGCAGCTTGCAATCTTTTTATTATATCGTCACGCAACGCATCTTCTGCCGGATGATATAATTGAAACCAAGCCTTACCTTCTGTGATTTCACTTATCCTTTCAATTCCTGAAGTAGTTACTGTACTTAATACAAAAGGGATGTTGTGATCAACAGCGGCCTTGGCCAATATCTCAGGCGCATTTGGCCAAATCAGTCCCTGAAGGCCAACGGGAGCAATGCCGAATGGAGCATCGTATGTACGTCCGAATAGCTCTGTCTTCATATTCACACCGCAATGGTTTTTTAGATATTGTGGTACTAATTCAACTGCCCTTAGTTCTTCTATATTTTTATCCCGGTTAATGTCTTCATTACAGCCACCATCTAGGTACTCAAAAGCAAACTCCGGAATTCGGCTCATTGCTTTTTTTCTTAGGTCTTCAATCGATGGGTATTTTGAGTGATAGTCCGATTTCATGGCGATGTTGAAAATAAGTTCCTTATTAATTTTTCAGGTGTTAAATTTTTTGGGAGCCGAAAAGTACCTCAATTGTATGAGGTCACCAGGGATTGGGTGCTTGTTCCATTGGTAATGCAGGGCAAGAGCCGCCCCAAGAGCGCTTGCTTGTGCAACAGTTGCTCCAAAAACCTCAAGATTTGGAAAAGCTGCTGCAAGTAGATTCATATATATTGAGTTCTTGCTAAAACCTCCGTCAACAAAGATTCTGTTAACATTTGAATTTTTGATTACAAGTTCTGTTGACCTAAATTGTAAAGCAACAATATCCATAATCAATTGATGATAGGCTTCTTCATACGTGGAGTAATATGTGAGATCCCGCGATTCAAATTGGAGGCTGGGCCATGTGTTTAAGTAAACCGTGTCAAAGGCGAGTCTTGATCTATCTCCAGATTTTAACTGACCGGAGATGATAGCTGAGTTAAAAGAAATTGATTTATAATAGTCGTCTGCTTTATTAAAATGAGCCGACATTCGCTTGACCTGAATTTCGTGGTGATGGCCAGCAAAGAGACGGGAAGCTTTTATTGGATTACCTTCATGGCTAAGATAGCAAAGGCAGTCACTTTTTAACTCATCTTCAGTGAGCGGTGAGGAATTAAACGGGTTGAAACTAATGCACCAGGTTCCAGTCGAGATAAGAATAAATGGTTCTTGAAATGAGGTAAGGTAAGGGATCAATGCGGCTGAGCTATCGTGTAACCCGATTCCTACTAAAATGGATTGGTTGTTTTGGGAAATCGGAATTAATTCATTGCTTTTTAATTGAGTTGGTAATTTCGTATCAATGTTTTCTTTCAAGACCCATTCGTGGTAAGAATTCTTTTTGAAATTCCACAGAAGAGTATGACAGCCTATGCTTGTGATATCTGCGTACGTTTTAGAAGTGATAAGGTGACTAATATATTGAGGAAGGTGAAGTGAATAATGAATCTTCTCAAACAAGTCAGGATTTTGATATTTTAATCGATACAATTGCAACCCTGAATTTAAACTACCAAGCACAGGTGAAGCAGTCTCAAGAGATAGCTTCGTTTCGCCACCATAGGTATTATAGAACCTTTTTTGAAGCGATTCTGGATAGGGCTTCAGATAACTATATATTGGTGTAAGTAGATTGCAACTCTGGTCGAGATGGACAAAGCTGGCACCATAGGCTGAAATGTTGATAGCTTTTACGTTGAAATTCCTAATAGCAACACTTAAAGAATTTTTTACCCAGGATGCTAGCTCTCTGATATCTTCACAATCATGACCGTCTTCGTCCGTTGTTTCGTTAAGCTGTTTTGTTTGCTCATCAATAATCTCGTACTTCTCATCAAATAGAAATAGTTTCTTATTTGTTTTTCCAATGTCGAATATGGCAATGGCAGGAGTAGTCATGCTTCAATCAAAGTCTGGTAATATATGAAAAATGTAAAATGTTCGGAAATAGATTGCTTAACGGACAAAAGCCATGGCAACACCTCCATCTACGTTAAGCACGTTTCCGGTAGATTTACTCAATAGGCCTCCCACAAATGCAAAGCAGGCATCTGCAATGTCTTCGGGCAATATGATTTCATTTAAGAGGGTACGTTTTGCATAGAACGTGGGCAATTCTTCTACAGAAATGCCATAAGCTTTGGCGCGACCTTCTGCCCAAGCTCCTTCCCAAATTTTGCTATCGGAGATTACCGCATCTGGATTAACAACATTGACACGAATCTTGTCTACACCTAACTCCGCGGCATTAAGGCGACTAAGGTGTAGCTGAGCTGCTTTCGCGGAGCCATAAGCAGCATTGTTCGGCCCCGATACAAGTGCGTTTTTGCTCACAATATTAATTACATCACCACCCATAGACTGTTTACGCATTATTGAAATGCCGGCCTGGGTGATTAAAAATTGACCCTTCACCAACACGTCATACAATAAGTCCCAGTCTTTTTCTGTATGATCCTCAATTGATTTTGAAATAGACACACCCGCGCAATTCACAATTATATCTACACCTCCAAAACTGATAGCAGCAAATTGAAAAGCCTGCTGGATATGATTCGTATCCATGACATTGAGTAGAATTGACGCATATACATCGTTTCCATATTGACGCTTAAATTCTTGATCCGTTGCGCTAAGGCGAGAGGAGTCACTATCATTAATAATTACACAGGCTCCTTCACTGATGAACTTTTTAGCAATAGCCTTACCAATTCCACCTGCGCTGCCTGTAACAAATGCAACTTTACCACTCAATGGTTTTAATTTTGGCATCCTTTGTAACTTGGCCTCTTCCAACATCCAATATTCGATATTAAATGCCTCTTGCCGAGGTAAAGATGTGTAACTTGAAATTGCCTCTGCGCCTTTCATTACATTGATGGCATTAACATAAAACTCTGCCGCCACGCGTGCCGTCTGTTTGTCTTTTGCAAAAGTGAACATACCAATCCCAGGAAGTAGTATGACTACTGGGTTTGGATCGCGCATGGCAGGGCTATTGGTATTTCTGCAGACAGCATAGTAATCTGCGTACATTCTTCGATAAGTTTCAAATTGAGGAAGAATTTTTCCTTTCAGGTTTTGCGGATCACTAATTTCTGCTCCCGATTGACCGCTCAACACCAATGGACTGATCTTCGTTCGCAAGAAATGATCAGGGCAACTCGTACCCATAGCTGCCAATTTTTCTAAGTCATTTGAATTTACAAACTCAAGCACCCTATCCTCATCTGTGAAATGCCCTACCATTCTATTTTGGCTTGAACATAAGCCACGAAGTATCGGGGCAAGTAGAGATGCTTTCTTGACACGGTCTTCTTTTTTAAGAGATTGACATTTAGCTCCTCCAAAGACAAGTCGATGCTTTCCATGATTAGAGTGAAGATATTCCGCACACTTCTCAACAACTTCGAGCGTGTTCACATAGCTCTCATAAGCTGTATCTCCCCATGTAAATAGACCATGCGATCCTAAAATGATACCACGGATTCCAGGATTTTCATTCAGGCATTTCTTTAGCTTAAGACCCAAATCGAAACCAGGCCTTTGCCAATCAACCCAACCGATTTTATTTTGGAATAACTCCTTTGTTATTTTCGCTCCGTCTTTTGATGCCGCAATTGCAATGACAGCATCTGGATGTAGATGGTCAATATGCTTAAAGGGCAGAAATGCATGTAATGGAGTATCAATGGAGGGTGCTTTTGATCTTAAATCGTAGATGCAATAATTGAAAAGGTCAACCATCTGATCTTCAAACTCAATCCCCTTGTAAATACTTTTTAGATTAAGAAGGCGTTCCATGTATAGGGCAGCGAGACCAGACTTTTTTAGAGTTCCTAAATCGCCACCTGATCCTTTCACCCACATGACATCAATATCGTTTGTAGTTAGTGGATCTTTTGCGATTACTTTACAGGAAGTGTTGCCTCCACCGTAATTCGTGAGGCGAAGATCTGCACCCAACAGATTCGACCGATAAATCAAGAGATCAACTTCATTGCCTAGCATCTGAAGAGCTTTAACCTCATCCCACAAGTAGTTCACATGTTTAAATTTACTTGGGTCTATTTGCGTAGTTAATTTGTTTAATGTCATAATTAGATTCCTTTGACTTTGAAATTTACCGGTATTTCGACTCTTGATTTACGTATCGCTAAATTAGTATTTGGGAACTGGTAAACTGTTCTGTACTATCATGGAGTCCTAAAAAATAAAAGGCGTTTCCAGCATTTACAAAAAAGTCAAATTTGATGTTATTGATTCTGACAGGATTACGGTTAGAACTATGTAGCCTCTATAGTGATAACGTTCTCTCGACATTAAATAGCTAAACTGAACTGCGTAGAATCAGGGAAAATGGGTTCTTAACTTTTCGGACTGTCTTGGTTTGCACCATGTCTGCAATTTCGGCACCCATCCTATCAAAATCGGTGCTGAGGGATGAGATTCCTCCCGCCAGAATTTCTTTGAAAGGCGAATCGTTATAAGCGATAACGCCAAAACTCTTTCCTAGTTTTAACTTCTTTGAAGCGGCTTTTTTAATTATTTCAATAAGATCAGTTTCTTCAATTACAATATACAATTCATGAGCTTTTACTTCATGATGATGAGCGTGTTCAATGATCTCAAACTCAAAATTATTTCTTGTGCAAAAGTTTGTAAAGCCATCTTTTATTCCGGTGCAATAGAAATTTTCTGTCGGGAAGATCAGAAATAATTTATTGTATTTTCGGATTCTTTCAATGCCTGTAAGTAACGCCTGACGTATGTCTGCCTCAAAATCTTCAAAGACACAGCCATAATTGCCATGTATGCCCTCAAGGTCTTTGTTTATCAGCAATAGTTTGTCTTTCGGGATCTTATTAATGGCGTCTTTTACACTCGCGGTTTCAATGCGTAGGTGTGGCATGATTACGAAATAATCATACTTACCCAAATTTTCGATAATAATTTTTTCTAAAATTTTATTGTCTGAATTATGAATTTGCAAGTCAACACTACCGGTATCTCCAAGTTTTTTTATAAAGGAATTATAAACCGTTTTTTTGTGATCGCTCAGTTTATTAAATATCATTAAAATGGCCTTTCCTTCTTTTCTAGATGTGCTGGAGACATAAAAGCCCTTTCCATGGACAGAGGTAATGATCCCCCTGTGCCGTAAGTTTTTATAGGCTTTCTCTACAGTATCTCGTGAAAGTAGAAATTCTTCACTGATTTCATTAATAGAAGGTATACGATCCCCTACCTTAATAGCACCTGCAGCAATGTTTGAAATAATGTAATCAGCTACTTGCCGGTACTTGGGTATTTTAGAGTCTTCGTCAATTTCCTGAAGTAATGTTTTCATAAAAAATTGTTAGGTGTCCTGAACAGTCCTGAACATAAATTGGGTAATTGGAATATCAATTTAGATATTTTTTTGGAAACTACATTGAAAGATACTTAAAATTACCGATTGCGAAATCGTTTGCAGCATAGTGCAGGATGGATAGAGTTACCCAGCGGATTAATTTCATGAAAATTCTAACCTAAATAATTATGGAAAAATCTTTACGAAAAAGAGCATTTCGTAATCTAAGACCCATCTTTTGTTGGATCTTAATTCAATGCGCTGTTACCGCTGTAAGTTTCGGCAATAATCTTCAGCAGGAATCTCGATTAGTGACGGGCAAGGTTGTAGACAGTGGCGGAAGTGGGGGTTTGCCTGGCGTTAACGTCATTCTCAAAGGCACCTCTTCCGGAACCGTAACTGACACCGAAGGAAATTATTCCGTTCGTTTAATTGACGAAAACGCTACTCTCATCTTTTCGTTTATTGGTTATGCCACGCAAGAAATATCTATTTCGAACAGGTCGGTAATTGACGTGAAGTTAGAGACGGATACACAATCATTGCAAGAAGTTATTGTCACTGGATATGCGACCCAACGCACACAAGACATCACAGGCGCAATATCAACCATCTCAATGAAGGGAGAGCCATCGGCACCGGTGGCTAATATTGGGCAAATGTTGCAGGGTAAGCTTGCGGGAGTAAGAATTACACAAACCTCTGGAAGGCCGGGCGAAGGTCTTAGATTTCAAATCCGAGGAGCTGCATCGCTTACTGCGGGAACTGACCCATTGTACGTAGTAGATGGTATGCCAATAACAGGAGACTTGGGATTCATCAACCCTAATGAAATTGAAACAATAACAGTGCTAAAAGATCCTGCGGCTGCATCTGTTTATGGTTCACGCGCGTCTAATGGTGTTGTTTTAATTAATACGAAAACTGGAAAACCGGGGAAAGTTCAGGTTGATTTTAATTCTTATATAGGGGTGGAGGATGTGCCTCAAAACAGAAGGTTGAAAATGATGGACGGTACTCAGTATGCCCAATTTCAAAAGGAAATAGCTGAAACCAATGGCAGGGCAGTCAATCCCGTATTTCAAAATCCTTCACAATATGGAAAAGGTACGGATTGGTTTGATGCGCTTACACGGCAAGGAAAGATACAGAGTTACAATCTTTCAGTTTCATCAGGAACAGATAAATTCAAAACTTCTTTAACAGCAGGCTATTTTAACCAAGAAGGGGTCATAGTAGGTACTTCATTTGAAAGATTTTCCCTCAGATTGAATTCAAGATATCAGGCAACGGAAAAAATGAGCATTGGTTTTAATATTGCTCCGACAGGAACCTTTAACACCAACTTTAATACTGATGGTTGGCCTTACGTTACTGAAAATGTAGTTTCTTCTGCACTGATTACAACTCCTTTGGCGAGTCCTTTTAACGCAGATGGAACGCTTGCTTTGACAGCCAGAGATCCAGCGACATTTGGTAACCCGAATTGGCTAAGGGTAGCAAAAGAAAAAGTATTTGAAGACAAAGATTTCCGGTTACTCGCCAACGCCTTTCTTGAATATGAGATAATTAATGGTCTCACGGCAAAAACAACCATTAATGTGCAAACCGGTAATCGGAATATATTTCAATTTAATCCGTCAACTATTGGCGTGCTATTTATTCCGCCTCCACGCATCCCATCGGGCTCCAACAATGATTCAAGATTCTTAAATTGGGTAAACGAGAACACACTGAACTATCAGAAGAAAATAGGCACAGACCATTCTTTCGATGCATTGATTGGTTTTACATCTCAAAAGTTTCGATCAGATGGTACGATTGTCAATGGTACCAATTTTCCGGATGACAAAATTCAGACTGTTAATGCCGCCAGAATTATTAATGTTGTTAGTGATGTTCAGGAATGGACTTTGCTTTCGCAGCTAGCAAGAATAAACTATACTTATAAAGATAAATACCTTTTCACTGCGTCTATCAGACGCGATGGATCTTCACGGTTTGGCCCCAATAATCGTTATGGAAATTTTCCGTCCGTGTCTGGTGGTTGGGTTGTTTCTAAGGAGGGATTCTGGAATCTTACTCCTATCTCCTTCTTCAAAGTCAGGGCTAGCTATGGTATTACAGGAAACTTTCAAATTGGAAATTACAGCCACATTTCAAGCATCGCGCAAGTATTTTATCCGTTTGGCACAGGCGTTTCGTCTGGAAGAGCCCCTAATAACTTAGGAGACCAAAATTTGGGATGGGAAAACAATAAGCAGTTTAATATTGGTGCAGACTTTAATTTATTTAAAGATCGTATTCAAGTCACGTATAATTACTATTTAAGGAATTCTACTAACCTTCTTTATAACGTGCCTGTCCCAACATCTTCAGGCTTTAATAATATTCAAACCAATATTGGTGAACTTAAGTTTTGGGGCCACGAAATTGGTGTTAATGCAGAGGTGTTGAAGGGTAACAAACTCACTTGGAATGCTAACTTTAATATTTCATTTGACAGAAACAGAACTGAAGCACTTGCGGCTCAGTCCGGCTTCCTGCCAAGTGGAATACGACTTTATATATTTGACAGTCACCGAACTCAGGTAGGTCAGCCTATTGCCCAGTTCTATGGAGCCGTACATGATGGGGTTTATCGAAATCAGGCAGAATTTGATAACTCACCAAAAGACCCCTCATCTCAGGTGGGCACAGTGAAATTTAGGGATTTGAATGGAGATGGGAGAATTTCCTTCCCCGAGGACATGACCACTATCGGAAATCCATGGCCAAAGTTTACTTATGGATTTACCAATAATCTCACTTACAGAAACTTAAATCTATCAGTTACAATTGCGGGATCTTACGGCAATCAGATATTAGCGTTTCATGAAAACTGGACTACCAACTTGGATGGAGTATTCAATGTGCTTGAAGAAGTACAACATCGATGGAAATCGGAATCCGATCCAGGTGACGGACTATATGGAAGTGTCAGAGCAGGCACCACATTCTTGGAGCGCGACCGTTGGAACAGTAGGTACATTAAAGATGGTAGTTATCTAGCATTCAAGAATATTACGCTGGGATATGCTATTCCTTTAGGATCTGGTAAAACACGATTGACAAAAGCACAGGTTTATACCAGTATTCAAAATCCTTTTATCTTAACAGGATACAGAGGGCCAAATCCAGAAGTAAATACGCAGAACAATGGGCCATCAGGTCCGAATCAAACAAGTTTTGGACTTACACCAGGTGTGGATGAAAATTCATACCCCATACCAAGAACCATTAGTTTCGGAGTTAACATCAGCTTTTAAAAAATATTGATATGAATATTATGAAAAAGATTATTATCACAACCTTTCTTCTGGCAACATTCAGTGCCTGTAGTGATTTTCTGGATGTTAAACCAGAAACAACGCTTCCATCCGCAAATTTTTATAAAACGAAAGCGGATTTCGAACAAGCGGTTGTTGGTATATATGCACCTTTGCAAACCATTTATAGCCAAGACTGGCAACTGTCAGAACTTAGAACTGACAATACGCATTTCATCTTTAACATTGGTAACAGAGGAGGAAAACCAACCGAGGATATTGCGACATTTACAGTAGAAACTAATAATGTCACTGTAATAACTCAATGGAATACTGATTATCTAATAATCGCACGTGCGAATGAAGTACTGGGGTTAATTGATGAGGCATCGTTGGATCAGATAGTAAAAAATTCGGTAAAAGGGCAAGCGCTTTTTCTCAGAGCTTTTGCTTACTTCGATCTTGTTCGCAAATTTGGTGGAGTTCCACTAATGTTAGTGCCTCCAAAATCGTATGAAGAGACATTTAAATCCAGATCGACAGCAACAGAGATTTATAACCAAATCATTAAGGATGTAAATGCATCTGTAAGTTTACTTCCTGTAAAATCAACTGGGACTCTCGGAAGAGCGACCTCGGGCGCTGCCAATGTTTTGTTGGCGGATGTCTATATGACATTGGGTCGATGGGCAGAGGCTGAGGCTGCGCTACTTCTCGTCACAAATATGGGCTATAACTTGCTTCCAAATTATGCCGATGTCTTCAAGCCTTCTAACAAGGGTAATAGTGAAATCATCTTTGAAATTGGATACATTTTTGGGACTTCGCAGCCACTGTTTAGTGCTGTTCCGTATTCGTTCTTGCCGGCAACGCCTAATCCTGCGGTAATCACTGGCGTGAGTCCGGCCAACGCCAACGGAGGTGGTTCATTGAATATACCAACTCCCGAAATGATCGCTGCATACGAAAGTCAGGTCAATGATAAACGATTTGCCGCATCAATTGGATTCTTTACTGGTGCCGGAGCTTTAGTAGGAATTCCCACTTACACTAATCAGCCATACATTATTAAATATCTTCATCCGCATGCAGTCTATGGACAAACCGATGAAAATTGGCCAGTCTACAGGTATGCAGAGGTCTTATTGATGCTTGCAGAATGTCTTAATGAACAAAATAAGTCTGGCGCAATAGGTTATCTCAATCAAGTGAGAACTAGAGCGGGATTACCAGATAAAGTATTTACAAGTCAAACCGCATTTCGAGATGATGTTTTGAAGGAAAGGAGAGTTGAACTTGCTTTTGAAAATAAGCGTTGGTACGATTTGATCAGAGCGGGCAAAGCAATTGAAGTCATGAATGCATTTGGAGTAAGCATGTTAGCAAATCCACAGAACTATTACTATCCAACTGGAACTACTCCGCCTCCCAACTCTTTCAATGTAACGGCTAATCTCTTACTGTATCCTATACCTGTAACGGAAATCATTGTCAACCCCCAATTGACTCAAAATCCTGGCTATTAGATTCGACTATTTAAGAGAGCAATTAAATCAATGACTCATTGATTTAATTGCTCTTTTTTGAATTACCTCTACTGGATCCGTTCCTCGGGATTGCCCTAATTAGGCATTGGTTTATTATTCTATCATTTGATTTTAACCATAAAAAGAATTTTTGGCTTGACTCAAATTATTTACACCATGAATTAGGTGGACAGACATGAAGTACGTAATTATTTTGATTTTTCTTACCTGCAATAATTTGATTTTTTCGCAGGATAAAGGAAAGAAGAACCTTAATATTAGAAGCACCGTAGGCAATATTACAATCGATGGGATACTCGATGAGCCGGCTTGGTCAACAACAGATCATGCAATTGATTTTATTCAATATTTCCCTTTTGATTCATCGGCTGCAAGGACAAGAACAATCATCAGTATTACCTATGATCAGGAAAATTTGTACATCTCAGCGGTAGTTTCGGATTCTTTGCAAGGAGATTATGTTTCGCCATCATTAAGAAGAGACTTTACAGGAGTAAATATTGATGCGCTATCAATCGCCATTGATCCTTTCTTAGATCAGACAAATGGTTTCTATTTTGCCATAAACCCCTTCAATGTTCAGAGTGAAGGATTAATTGCCAATGGCGGAGGCACCGCTGTTGATCTAGATCTATCGTGGGATAATCGTTGGTATTCAGCAACAAAGATTAATAAATACAATTGGGTAGCAGAAATTGCAATACCTTTTAAAACACTTCGATTCAAAAGTGGACTTCCATCTTGGGGAATTAACTTTAGTCGAACGGACACTAAATACAACGAAAGATCAGTATGGAACAGAGTGCCACAGCAATTTGAAATAATAAATCTTGCATTTACAGGGAGATTAATCTGGGATTATCCTCCTCCAACTGTTGGGTCGAATATTGTTTTAATACCTTATACAGCAGCAGGCACCAATAGAAATTACTTAGCAAACAAAGATCGTTCAAATAGCCTTGCCGTGGGTGGAGATGTTAAGATTGGTGTAACGCAGTCTCTTAATTTGGACTTAACCGTAAATCCAGATTTTTCGCAAGTTGAAGTTGATGTCCAGCAAACCAATTTAGATCGATTTGAACTTTTCTTTCCCGAAAGAAGACAGTTTTTTCTCGAAAATGCAGATCTATTTAGTGGCTTTGGGTTTACCAATGCTTCGCCCTTTTTCTCCAGAAGAATTGGAGTCGGCATTGACTCGAAAACCGGTCAAAATGTCCAAAATCGAATTATAGGGGGAGCGAGGTTAAGTGGAAAAATCGGCACAAATTGGAGAGTGGGAGTTATGGATATGTATACTGCAGCAAACGAAAGTATAAATTTACCAGCTTTCAATTACTCCATGGCAGCTGTGCAACGTAAACTTTTTAAGCGATCGAATGTAGGAGTTTTGTATGTTGGGAAGCATAATTTTCAAGGTCAGTTGCTTGACATAACAGCCCCACAGGATGGAAGTGCTAACAGTGTGGTCGGTATTGATTACAATCTTGCTTCAGCTGATGGCAGTTGGACGGGTAAAGCTTACTATCATAATTCGTTTAACGAAGCAGGGACAAAGCGGAGATTCTCTCATGGGGTAACACTCAATTATAGAACGCTGAAATATTTTGGGTCATGGACTCATCAGATTGTGGAGGATGGATTTGATGCTAAAGTGGGATTTGTACCACGGACCGACTTTACTCGATTAAACCCCGTTATTGGTTTTAATTACTTCCCAAAATCGAAATGGGTGATCAGGCATCAGTTTTCAATGTCAAATAATGTTATCTGGAACAAAACTTGGGGTGTAACAGATTACAATTTTGCTGCAAATTGGGGCATTGTATTCAAAAATACAGCAAGATTTAATTTCTCGTTACTTAGCAACTATCTTCAATTATTCAGACCATTCAATCCTACAGGAAAGACAGATATTTTATTTCAACCCGGTGATCATTTTTCTCAAACTGGTTTTTTAAGTAGCTATCAATCCGATCAGAGGAAGCGGTTTAATTATTTTGTTCAGCTCATTACAGGGCAGTACTACAACGGCAGCTTACAACAACTCTCGGGAAATATCAACTATCGCTATCGACAATTTGCAACGATTGCCTTAAACTATAATATCAACCGGATTATTCTTACAGAAGGATTTAAAGGAACAGATTTATTTCTTGTTGGTCCACGGATCGATATCACCCTTTCAACTAAGTTATTTTGGACGACTTTCTTGCAATACAATAGCCAGTTTGACAACTTCAATATTAACAGCCGGATCCAATGGCGCTTTCGCCCTGTCTCAGATTTTTTCTTGGTTTATACTGATAATTATTTCCCTGAAACTTTCAAGGTCAAGGATAGAGCGTTAGTGTTTAAATTCACATATTGGCTTAATCTGTAACGGCAATTAGTTTCACTAAGGTAAATCAAGCCAACAGTACAGGATGATTAAAATATAGTAAGGCTATAAATTCACAGCACAATGTATTCTTGAGAGGATGGAATAATCGATTTACGTTAGGGTTAGCGATTTTTTCCATCTTTTTTAAGTAAAAAGATAATGCATGATGGATAAGAAATGGAATGTCAAAATATCAAATCATGCCCAAGTTGGCGGTATTGAAACCTCCATACTAGATAATGGAAATGGGAAGGGAACTCGCATTGCTTGGATTAATACTGGCAGCGGGCTACGTTTCAAAGTCGTGATTGATCGGGCGATGGATATTGCAGAGGCATTTTATAATCAGCACAGTTTGGCGTGGTTGAGTCATTTGGGAGTAACGCCACCTCAACCATTTTCAAATTCTGGTACAAATTGGCTGAAAACCTTTGGCGGTGGTTTGCTAACGACTTGTGGCCTTGATCATGTCGGTGGGACGGAGGTAGATTCATTTGGAGAGCGGGGTTTACATGGGCAAATTTCAAACACACCTGCTGAGATTGAATCAATTTCTCAGCCAGATATTTTGACAGGTAAAATGGAAATGAGTATCAGGGGAAAAATGAAGCAAACTCAAATCTTTGGTCCTTCTTATGAACTGATAAGGACTATTTCGGGGCGTATAGGCGTGCCTGAAATTATTATTCAGGATGAAATTAGAAACGTGGGGAATGAACCAATTCCCTTAATGATGTTGTATCATATTAATTTCGGTTGGCCATTAGTTGATGAAGGTACAGAAATACTGTGGAACGGATCATGGATTTCGAGAGAGGGCGAAGCTGCGGCTAAAATTTTCAGGGAAGGAAACAACTTCCGAAAGTGCCCTGCTTTACGACCTGATCATACTGGTAGCGGAGAGGAAGCTGCTTTTATTTCACCAATCACAGATCACAACGGGTTTTGTACATGCGGCCTGTATAACTCGAAAATAGGATTAGCGGTAGAAGTAAAATTTGATAAAAATCAATTGCCTTGGCTAATTAATTGGCAGCATTGGGGTGAACGTGAGTATGTAACAGCCCTTGAGCCAGCCACCAACCCTCCGACAGGACAGGCTTCGGCCCGAAGGGAAAGCAGCCTTATGTTTCTTGAGCCAGGTGCTTGTAAGAAGATTGATCTTACTTTAACTGTGCTGGACGATCGTATTAAAATTGGTAATCTGCTTAAAAAATTTAATTAAATATAAAACTGTACTGATATGAAATTAGCAAGCCAAGCATTGGATCAGGGAAATGGAATTTTACGATTAACTCCTACTTGGGTACCTCGTTCTTTCTGCGTGCCAGGTAGAAGAATCAAGTTACATCCTGATCATTACTATGTTCTAGGTGGAATCCGCGGTGGCATCGATGAGCGGTGGCTATCTTCTACAACGCCAGCAAAAAACGGTGCGCTAACAGGAGAAAATGAAGGATTAAGCTTTATTGCATTTAAGGATGGACATAAAGAGGTTAAATTGTTATTGAAGGATGCTGTTGATGAACTAAAGGAAGACCTGCTTGGTGAGAGGATGTGGAATAAGTACAAGAGTTGGCCTATGTATTCTAAATTTTTTGACAATAAAGGCCCCTTACCTCATCATGTTCATCATAATGATGAGAAAGCAAAACTAGTGGGTCAACTAGGAAAACCAGAAGCTTACTACTTTCCTCCTCAACTAAACAACCACGGTGGTGATTTCCCTTACACATTTATGGGAATCGCACCGGGAACACCAAAAGAAAAAATAAAACAGTGTCTCATTAATTTCACAAAAGGGGACAACAAAATTACCAATTACTCGCAAGCGTTTCGCCTCGAACCAGGAACTGGTTGGGATGTGCCTCCAGGACTATTACATGCACCTGGAAGTCTTTGTACTTATGAGCCGCAAAAGGCTTCGGATGTCTTTGCCATGTATCAGTCATTGGTCAATGATGCGATTATTCCCGAAGAATTATTGTGGAATTGCATGCCAGAATCAAAAGTTGGTGATTTTAATTACCTGATGGAAGTGCTGGATTGGGACCTGAATGTTGATCCGAACATGATGCAGAACAGATTTATGGAGCCGAGGCCAGTCAGGTCAAAGAATGAAATGAAGGAAGATGGCTATCAGGAGAATTGGATTTGTTATAAATCCCATGATTTTAGTGCCAAGGAATTGACGATAGCACCAAGTGCAACTATTACTGTAAAGGATAAAGCTGCTTATGGCATGATCATGATGCAAGGACACGGAAAAATGGGAGTATGGGATATTGAAACTCCTGCTTTGATCCGTTATGGCGAGTTAACTAACGATGAATTTTTTATTGGCGAAAAGGCCGCATTGGAAGGAATTAAAATAACGAACCTCTCCAAAGCAGATCCAATTGTTATGTTGAAGCATTTTGGGCCTGAAAATCCTGAACTATCCATGTAAAATGCCCTTGCTATGTAGCAGAAAACAGGATAGAGCAGGATTGTTCTGTAGGTCTCTCTAATTATTTTTATCCTAAACCTCGTTCATATATTGTCAAATTAAACTTCTGCAAAATGAAAAATAATAAATCATTTTATTTGGGAATTGCCTTGTTGCTGTCGATACAAGTCGGAGTAATTGCTCAGGCAGTTCAGGAGCAACCACAGCGTCCGGCAAATTTTGCCCCATTTCAGTATCAGTACAGCATTGAACAACTTAGAGATAAATTTTCTGAAGATGTAATGAAACGTGGAGCCGAAGAAGTAAAAAAAATTGTCGCTCTCAACGAAAAAGGTAAATACAAAGCAACACCGGAATCTCTAAAGGAACATCCGATGCCTGATTGGTTTCAAGATGCCAAGTTGGGCATATTTCTCGATTGGGGCCCATGGTCATCAGCAGGATATGCTCCTAAAAAAGGAGCAGAAGCAAGTACGGGTGGATCTTATCCTGATTGGTATGAATTTCTGATGGACTATCGCTATAAAGGCTACCATGATAAGACATTTGGAACAGATTTTAGAAGAGATGACTTGCTACCTTTATTAACGGGCGTAAATATTAATGCAGATGAGTATATAAACCTTGCAATTGAAGCAGGAGCCAAGTACTACGTTCCTTTTGCGAAGCACCATGGTGGCTGGACAATGTGGGAGTCTTCCTATACAAAACGAAATGCAGTTGAAATGGGCCCTAAGCGAGATATCTACAAGGAACTAGCAAATGCTGCAAAGGCAAAAGGAATGAAATTGGGATTTTATTTTTCTGTCTCCGAGTGGGAGTACCCTGTTATTGTAGATCAACCCTTAAGTCAATGGGATCCCACAAAGAACCTGGCTGTTTTTCAAGATCAACTAGGGCAAATTCCCAGAGCTACACCTTTGATTAGTTTTTTTCCTGAAACTATGGACAGAATGATTTCGGGAAAGATTCCTGTACGTAATTATTTCTCCGACTATATGATGCCATCATTCAAGGAAGCGGTAGATAAGTTTGATCCTGATTTAATTTGGTATGATGGTGGTTGGGGAAGCTCGGTAGCTGTAAGTAGGGCAGCTGAACTTTCCGCTTATTTCTATAATCAGGCCAATGGCCGCAAGGATGTGGTAATCAACAACCGGGCAGGCAGCACTCTCACAGAGGCTGAATTAGGAACGCTAAAGGAACTTATGGAGAAAGGAGAGCGTGAAAAGGCGATGCAAATGTATTTGAACTCGACACAACTAGGGGACTATGGTACACCTGAATTTACAATCGGTGAGGTGGACATTACCAAGAAATGGGAAGTTTGCAGATCTATCAGTCCGGCCTTCGGCTACAACTGGCAAGATGATGAAGAGAGCTCCTTATCAAGTGGTGACCTGATAAAAATGTTCGTCAAGATTGTTGCAGAGAACGGAAATCTGCTACTTGTTATAAGCCCCGATGGTTCAGGTAAACTTCCCGAAATTCAAAAAAGCAGGTTGGTTGAATTGGGAAAATGGTTAAAAGTAAATGGGGAAGGGATTTATGAAACCAGAACATGGCTAACTACAAAAGACGCGGACACGTATTTTACGAAAAGTAAAGATGGAAAATTCGTTTACGTTCACCTCACAGTATGGCCTGGAAAAACCATAATAGTAAAAAACATCTCACCATTGCCGAGCTCAAAAATTTCTATGCTTGGCACCAATAATAATTTAACGTGGGCCCAAACAGGTAAGAATATTAAGATCACTATTCCAAATAATTTGCAAGTCGAAAGCTCCAGACCTTCCAAGCATGCATGGGTTTTAAAAGTTCAAATTTCAAAATAGAAAAACTATGAAACGATTACGGTTACTTTTAATTTGTATAGCAACTTGGGCCTATACAGTGAATTCATTTAGTCAAGTACAACCAAAGAGGCCAGAAGGATTTGAACCTTACAAGTACAAATACAGCATTGAACAACTTAATGAGAAGTATTCTGACGATATGATGAAAAGGGCAGTTGTTGATGTAAAAAAAATGACAGAAGTAAATGAAAAGGGCACCTACAAACCTAACGCAGAATCGCTCGCAAAACATACTATGCCAGATTGGTTTAGAGACGCCAAGCTTGGTATATTCTTCGATTGGGGGCCCTGGTCTGCAGCGGGTTATGCCTCTCCGCGTGATCCTAAATTGGGTACTGGTGGATCTTACCCTGATTGGTACGAATTTTTGATGGACTACTCCTATAAGTCATATCATGATTCTATCTGGGGTGCGGATTTTAGAAGAGATGATTTCTTGCCCTTACTGACTGGCACTAATCTGAATGCTGAAGAATATATGGATTTAGCAGTAAAAGCCGGAGCAAAATATTTTGTGCCGTTTGGTCGCCATCATGCTGGTTGGACAATGTGGGAATCCCAATACACATTCAGAAATGCTAAAGAGATGGGACCTAAGCGTGACATTGAAATGGAATTCGCAAATGCAGCCAGAAAAAGAGGATTAAAATTTGCGTTATATTTTTCCATAGCGGAGTGGGAGTATCCTGTAATTGTTGATAAGCGAATAAGTCAGTGGGATCCAACCGCACACCTGGCTGTTTTTCAAGATGCGATGGCAATACTTCCTCGCCCTTTGCCCTACGCAAGTTTCTTTCCCGCCATTCATGATCGAATGCTATCAGGAAAAATTCCGGTTAGGGATTATTACGCAGATTATTTAATGCCTCTGTTCAAAGAAGCGGTGGATAAATTTGATCCTGATCTTGTTTGGTATGATGGCGGATGGGGAACTCCGGTTTCTGGAAGCAGGGCAATGGAACTTTCCGCCTATTTCTATAATCAAGCACAAGGCCGTAAAGAAGTTGTTATTAATAACAGGGCTGGAAGCACTTTGTCGGCTGGTGAAATGAAGGAATTGAGAAAATTAATGGAAAGCGGAGATCAGGAAAGTCTTGCTGAACTAGTTACAAAAAACCGTCAGTTGGGCGACTACACCACACCGGAATATCACATTGGAAAGATTGACCCAAGCGTAAACTGGGAAGTTTGTAGATCAATAAGTCCGGCATTTGGATATAACTGGAAGGATAGTGAGGCAAATTCTTTATCGAGTGAAGGATTGATCAAAATGTTTATAGAAATTGTAGCAGGAAATGGGAATTTACTGCTTGTGATTAATCCAGACGGATCAGGAAAGCTTTCTGAGGTTCAAAGGAAAAGACTTATCGATTTAGGAGATTGGTTAAAAATAAATGGTGAGTCCATCTATTCCACCAGGCCTTATAAAATTCAACATGAGGGAGACCAGTATTTCACTCAAAGTAAGGATGGCAAACATGTCTACGTTCATTCAGTAACCTGGCCAGGTAAATTACTTAATCTGCAAAATTTATTACCTGTCAAAGGCTCCCAAATTATCATGATAGGTGCGAAGAGTTCATTAACATGGAAACAAGTGGGTAATAATACCGAGATTTCAATTCCTGAAGTTTTGCAATCTGAAAAAAACAGGCCTGGCAAATATGCTTGGGTAGTTAAAGTTCAAGTGAAAAAATAACATCCGCGAGAATCTTTACGTATCAATAGTAATTAAATATGAATTCTGCTGTAAAATATAATAAAGGTTTTATTTGGATGGTAAGCCTCACGGCTGCCATGGGCGGATTTCTGTTTGGCTACGATTGGGTTGTTATCGGTGGTGCTAAGCCTTTCTATGAACCGTTTTTTGGGTTGGTAACAAATGCTCAAAAAGGCTGGGGAACAAGTTCAGCGTTGATCGGCTGTATGTTAGGAGCGTTGGCTTGCGTATTCATGGCTGATAAATTTGGAAGGAAACAGTTGCTTATTTATGCAGGCTTATTGTTTGCAGTATCGGCAATAGGAACAGCACTGGCTACAAATTTTTTCTGGTTTAATTTTTATCGGATTGTTGGAGGTGTAGCTATGGGGATTGCACTCAATCTCTCCCCTATGTATATCGCTGAAATTGCTCCGCCAGAAAAACGAGGGATGTACGTTTCAATTAATCAGCTCTTGATCATGATTGGAGTATTGATAGCTCAGGTGGTTAATTGGAGAATAGCTTTGCTAGATACGGACTTGGCAACAGATGCTACAAATGAAGTGATTGCCCAAAGTTGGAGTGGATTATATGGCTGGAGATGGATGTTTGGCGTAGAAATACTACCAGCATTTATCTTCTTTATACTTATGTTTTTTGTGCCAGAAAGTGTCCGATGGCTAGTGAAAAATGGTCAGCCAGAAAAGGCGGAGCAAATCCTAATTAAAATCGGTGGAGTTGACTATGCAACGAGTCAAATAAAGGACATTAGGTCAACTGTCAATAAAAAAGATATTGGTCATGTAAATTTCAGAGAGCTGCTGAACAAAAAGGTGATAAAAATTATTGGTTTGGGTATTTTTTTAGCTTTCCTTCAGCAGTGGAGTGGATTAAACGTGGTGATTTATTATGCGTCTGATATCTTTCAAGCTGCCGGCTATAACCTGAGAGAAATGATGCTAAATATTGTTGTGATTGGATCGGTAATGGTTTTTTCTGTGATCATAACTATGTTTACGGTGGATAAGCTAGGAAGGAAGACGCTGTTGCTATTTGGCACTTCGTCCATGGCAATCGTATATGCTTTAATTGGTTACTGTTTTTATTCAAACTACAGCGGCTTCGTTATTGTACTTTTGGTATTGGCTAATGTGATGTTCTATTCAATTACTTTGGCACCTTTACTTTGGGTAGTTTTATCCGAGATTTTTCCTAACAGAATAAGAGGAGCTGCTATGTCCATTGCGGCTCTAGCCCATTGGGTAGGTAATTTTTCCTTGACCTTTACTTTTCCAGCCATCAAAGAGAGTTTGGGATGGGCTAATAATTTTTGGCTTTATGGATTAATATGTGCGTTTGGTTTTTGCGTGCTTTATATTGTTCTGCCTGAAACGAAGGAAAAAACGTTGGAGGAAATAGAACACGCATTGGTCGATTGAGAAAACTCAAAAGTTAGAATCCCAGATGCGGTGAAGGCCAATATGAAATTTATGATTTGGTATCACAAATTTCAATTATACTACCATTTTAAGTAAAACGCAGAAATTAACTATAAGTGCCCATATTAGTTGCTAAAACGCAGAAAAGCATCAAATGAACCCGAATGTGCTTGATTATTTGAATCAAAAGTTGACAGTCTAATTTCTTCGGGACTAGGCAAGTTTGCTGAAAACAACGGCATTAAACCACGATTGTATTTAATAACGATACCCTTTAAAATAAGAGTTTATCTCTAGCATCGGATGATCGATCCTCCGACCTTTTTAATAGAGCAAGATCCCCGTTCTTGAAAAATTTTCGCTTTTCAAGCCTACTCTTATCATTGTCTATAATGATCTCTCCCTGGGTTCAACACGCCTTTTTAGAATTACTAATTTTTTTAGCGCTCTGATTCGCGACTATTCGGAACTAGTCCCTATCTGTTTAGAACTAGTCCCCAACTCTATTGTCTGGACACACTAAGTACTAAAAATGATCTTTTTATCGTTTAATTTATCTAAAATATAAAAAAGTGGAGTAAAGTGGTTGAAAGTGGTTGAAAATTACTTACGTTTGTTTAGGAGAAAATAGACAACCACTAAAGTCATGACTTTCTTCACCAGCGAATACGAAAGTAAACTT
>Ga0209591_10002345_pt1 | contig 22759 bp, 19 predicted proteins | sample MAT01_FD_187207 | JGI IMG/M metagenome (GOLD analysis project Ga0209591, IMG submission 187207) | Freshwater microbial communities from Lake Fryxell liftoff mats and glacier meltwater in Antarctica - MAT-01 (SPAdes) (version 2) | ecosystem: Environmental > Aquatic > Freshwater > Ice > Liftoff... | reverse complement strand
ATACTGGAAAGTACTGAGCCTCATTCCCGACACGCCAGTCATAGCGCTACCTCTCCGTCCTGGCGATCTCTGCATCCGCATCAACGGCGAACCGGTGAGCGCGTGGGATTACGAACGCTACAGCAAGCTGCTCAAGAATGCGCCTAAAGTAACCTACACCTTCCTCAACGCCGCCAAGGAACAGGACCACGAAATCGCGGTGTTCGATCTGGTGCCGTAAGGCGGGGAGTAGCGGCAGGCGTCCCTGCCTGCCGAGTTGTGGCACGGGTCTCCCGACCCGTGATTCGTCAAACCCACGGATCGGAGATCCGTGCCACTCCTTCAAGCCCACAGACCCGGAGGCCTGTGGCTTCTCCAGAAACCCTCAATTCTTCCGCAGCAGAAATGCCGCAGCCGCATCGTGACCTTCGCTCCACGGATACGCCAAGATATGTTTCTCGCGTTTGAAAACCCCGCCGGCCCGGCTATCGAAAAACGCGCGCATCACCCCTTCGTTTTCCTGCGCGTCGAGACTGCACGTACTGTACACCAACCGTCCACCCGACTTCACCATGCGTGCGGCGGCGTGGAGCAAAGCGAGCTGCTGATTGGCATGCTGCGCAAAATCTCCCTCTTGCAGGCGTTGTTTCACGTCGATGCGGTGGCGCATCACGCCGGTGTTACTGCACGGTGCGTCGAGCAACACGGCATCGTAGGATTCAGGCAGACTGAAATCGCGGAAGAATACCGTGCCGACTTTCTCCAGATCGGCGGGCATAAGCGACACGTCGACCGTCTTCGGAGCGCGCGCCAGATTTTCCCGCAGCCGCATGAGGCGCGGCCCTTCCTCGTCGAGGGCGACGAGTTTTCCGCTCTGCATCGCATCGGCGATCATAAGGCTTTTGCCACCGGGCGCGGCGCAGGCATCGAGAATGGTTTCGCCTGGTTGAGGCGCGAGCAAGTCCACACAGAGCCGCGTCGAGGGATCTTGCAGGTAGATCACGCCATCATTCGCGAGCTTGCGAATTTCTTCCCAATGCCCGGCCTTCACCTCGAAAAATTTCTCCCATTTGGTCGGAGCGAGAAACTCCGGAACCGGATCCGCTGTCCGCCAGCGCGCGTACACCGGCGCAGGTTGCTGGTTCCACTCTAGGAGTTGGCGCGCCACGGCGGGGCCGAATTGTTTCACCCAACGCGATGTCAACCACTCGGGGTGGGCAAATTCCTCGCCCAACGTTTTTGCCGGCTCGTCGAGACGCAGCGCCATTTTCCGCGCCACGGCGTTGACCAAGCCGGATTCCTTGGGGCTCGCGAGATTTTTGGACTTCTCCACGGCGTGGTGAATAATTTTGGCCACGGCTCCGATTTTGTCGCTGGCGAGGCGTTGTTCATGCAATTCGAAGCCGGCGATCATCAAAATTGCCCGCACTTTAGTCCGCGGCGGTACAGCCATGAGCCCCGCCAAGGCTCCGTCGATCCGTCCAGCCCAGCGCACGACGCCATAAAAAAGATGCTGGGCCCGGGCGCGTTCCTGCGCTGGCAAACCGGGCGTAAGTTGTTCTAAGAGCGTATCAACTCTCTCCTGCGTAGCCAGCCAACGCTCAATGAGAATCACGGCCGTACCCCAGCCATCGGTGGCATGCGGCAAAGAGCGATTAGTGGTGTTTTGGAAACCCTGTTTGACATCCTGCTTCATTATGCCCTCTAGTCATCGGTTCACTGACTCGCTACGCAATCATGAATTCCGAAGCCATTACCGCTATCCTCGCCAAGAACCCCGCTCTCAAGGCGTCTAAACACAAGCTTGAGGCTATGAAGCCTGGTGCTTATGTCGTGCACCGCAGCTGGGGTTTCGGCCAAATTAAAGAACACGGCGAATCCGATCACAAGCTACTGATCAATTTCAAGGGCAAGAAAGCCCACGCCATGGACCCCGCTTTCTGCGTCGGTTCAATGGAAGTGCTCCCCGAGAAACACATCCTCGTGCGCAAGGAAAACGAGGCCGCCAAGATCAAACAACTCATTGAAGATGAGCCCGTGCAGCTCGTCGTCGAGGCCCTCGCCGGCTACGCCAACAAAGCCGCCAGCGCCATCGAGCTGGAGTTTACCCTCGCCCAAGTCGTCGGCGAAGAAAAATTTAAACGCTGGTTCTCCGGCGTGAAAAAGCAGCTGATCAAAGATCCGCGGATCAGCGTCCCGGCAAAAAAGACCGAGCTCTACGTCCTGCGCGCCGAACCCGTTTCCGCCGAAGACGAAATTCTCGAGGCCTTCGGTGCCACTCGTTCCGCTCGCCGCCGGATCACTCTCGCCGAAGATTTGCTCGCCGCTTCCATCAAAGAAGAGTCCAAAGCTGGTCTTCATACCGTGTTGACCGGACTCACCGAAGCCGTCCGCGACAGCAACCAGCTCGAAGCCTCCGAGCGTCTCTACGGTGCCTTCGTCCGCGACGAACTCGCCAAAATCCTCGGCCACGCCGCCGTGCTGAATCCGCCGCAGTCCGAGTTGATCAAGGAAGTGCGCGGCCTCACCGCCATCGCCGAAAAAATTCCCGTCCATTTCCAATCCCGTTTCCTCGATCTCGTGAAGGAAACCCATCCGCTCGAGTGGCGCGACATCGTGTTCGCCCTCCTCAAGACTTCGCAGGGCAAATTCACCACCGAGTGCATCAATTTCCTCATCGAAAATGGCCAGAGCGACGAACTCGCCCTGACCCTTGATCGCTGGAAGACCGAGCAAAATCTGCGCGCGCCCGTCCTGCTTTGGATCATCAAGAACCGTCATTCGAAGAAGTTCGCCAAGCTGCTCAACAATCTCGTCACACCGCGCCTGCTCAGCTCCATCTTCTTCGCGATCGATTACGAAGCGCTGCAATCCGCCGGCACCCGCCGTATCCCACTCGGCGAAATTTTGAGCGACGACACCGACCTTATTTCGGATCTGCTCTCCTCCGCCGACACCGAGACCGCCCGCGATCTCGCGAACACCTTGCTGCTCAACCAAGGCTTCGAGGAACTCACCAAGAAATCGCTCCTCGCCCGGTTCATCAAACTCTTCCCCTCGCTCCAGACACTCGTCGCCGGCGAATCCGAGACCAAGGATGACCAGCTCCTCGTCTCCCGCAGCAGCTACGAACGCCGCCGCATCGAATACGAAGAAATCATTTCCAAGCGCATCCCCGATAATTCCAAGGCCATCGCCACTGCCCGTGAACACGGCGATCTCAAGGAAAACTCGGAGTACAAGATGGCCAAACAGGATCAAGCCGTTCTCATGGGCCACAAAGCCCAGCTCGAGCGCGATCTCGCCCGGGCCCGTATCACCGATTTCCTCGAAGCCACCACCGATCAGGTTTCGGTCGGCACCATCGTCGATCTCCGCGATGTTTCGAACGGCAAAGCCGTCCGCTACTCCGTCCTCGGTGCATGGGACAGCGATCCAGATAATCACATCATCGCCTACAAGACCCCGCTCGGTCAGGCGCTCATGGCCAAAAAGCTCGGCGAACACGTGAAACTCAAAATCGCCGGCACCCAGCACGAGTATCAGCTCGCCGGCATCGTTCGCTACGCCGACGCCAAGAAAGGCTAAAGCTTCCAAACAACCAATCACTCTCAGCGGACCAAACGGTCCGCTGTTTTTTTGTTTTTAACCAAGTTCATGTTTCTCAAAGGCCTCATTCTTGGTTTCTCCGTTGCGGCTCCGATCGGCCCCATCGGCCTGCTTTGAACGCTGAACTACGGATGGCGAAATGGTTTCATCTCCGGGCTCGGTGTCGCCTGTGCCGACACTCTTTATGGTTTGGTCGCAGCGCTCGGATTGACCGCTATCTCCTCGCTTCTCCTCAGCATCCAGTTTTGGCTGCAACTCGGGGGCGGTCTGTTTCTACTCTGGTTGGGCAGCCGGAGCCTTCTTGCCAAAAACACCCGTATGACCACTCCAAGTCCGGTCATTAAAACCAACTACGCGACGGCCTTTACTTCCACCTTGTTGCTCACGCTCGCCAATCCGGCCACGGTTTTATTATTTTTCGCCGTGTTCGCCGGACTGGGTATTGGCCAATCCCTCGGCGGTAGTTCGACCGCATTGCAGCTAGTCTTCGGGATTTTTCTCGGTTCATCCGCTTGGTGGTTAATCTTATGTCTGCTGGCCGGCCGGTTGCGAGGCCACCTGAATGATGCTCGTATGCGCGTCATTCATCTTCTCACCGCCGGCAGCCTTCTCCTTCTCGGTCTGTGCTCCCTCTGGCAGGCGATCCAAGCGAAGCTCTTGTAAACCTCCCCGATTTTCTCCATAGCTTTAAAGCCCGATGACCAACTCCTGGGATAATCTCAAAGTACTCTCCGATTCCACGCGACTGCGTTTGCTCGCCTTGCTCTCGAAAGAAGAGCTCTCCGTGGCCGAACTTCAGGAAATTCTCGGCATGGGTCAGTCACGTATTTCCTCGCAGCTTGCGCTGCTTCGTCAGGCCGGTTTCGTCACCGATCGCCGTGACGGCAAAAAAGCTTTCTACTCACTTCTCCCCAGCCTCGCCGCCAAACAGCTCGCGTTGCTCCGCGCCGCCTGCGAGGCCGTCGCTGATTTACCCGAGTCCCTCGAAGACCGCGACAGCCTGGAACGCATCTTGCTCAAGCGCCGTCGCGTCTCCGAGCAATATTTCAACCTCATCGCCGGGCGGCTCGGCAAAGGTTACTGCCCCGGGCGCACCTGGGAGGCCATCGGGCATCTGGCGCTCCGGCTCGTTCCGGCGATCACGGTGGCTGATCTTGGCGCCGGCGAAGGTCTCATCTCCCAACTCATCGCCCACCGCGCGGAACGCGTCTGGTGCATTGATAATTCTCCGAAGATGATCGAAGTCGGTACCGAGCTGGCGAACAAGAACGGCCTCGCCAATCTCACTTACAAACTGGGCGATATCGAACAGGTGCCGCTCCCCGACAAATCCGTGGATCTCGCGATTCTCTCACAGGCTTTGCATCACGCGAGTCATCCGCAGAACGCCGTCAATGAAGCGTTCCGCATCTTAAAACCAGGCGGCCAGCTCCTCGTGCTCGATCTCAAAGAGCACACCTTTGAACAAGCCCACGAACTGTATGGCGATCTCTGGCTCGGCTTCAAAGAAAGCACGATCCACGGTTTTCTAAAAAAATCCGGCTTTCAAAAAGTCGAAGCATCCGTCGTCTCCCACGAGGAGAACGAGCCCCATTTCGAGACGCTCCTCGCCAGCGGCGTGAAGCCAGGGAAGTAAAGCCCCCGGAGCAAGCTCCGGGGCAATTGATCAAGACATCGCCAACTCAGCGTGCGGCGATCATTGCAGGCTCCTACAAATTTCAATTCAACATTCGCACCAGCTCCGCTTCGTCGATCACGGGTACGCCGAGCTCCTTGGCCTTGTCGAGTTTTGAACCCGCTTCCGCTCCGGCGAGCACATAGCTCGTCTTCTTGCTCACGCTGCCGGAAACCTTACCGCCCGCTGCCTCGATCTTCGCTCCGGCCTCATCGCGCGACATCGTGGGTAACGTACCGGTCAGCACGAAGGTTTTCCCCACGAAGACCGTACTGGCTCCCACCGGTTTCGTCGGCACCTGCGGCTGCACGCCGATGCGGAGCAGCTCGGCTATCAGCACCTGATTATTTGCGACACTGAAGAATCCCACAATCGCCCGCGCCATCGTTTCACCGATGCCGGAGATGACACTCGCCTTGTTGGCGATAAAGTTTTCCAACTGGGCCGCCGCCAGTTTTTCAATCGATTGAAAATGCGCCGCCAAATCCTTCGACGCCGACACGCCTACATGCGGAATGCCGAGACCGTGGATCAGCCGCCAGAGTTCGCAGGCTTTAGCTTTCTCGATGGCGACGAGAAGATTGTCGGTCGATTTGCCCACGCTCTTGCCCATCGTCAGCAAATCTTCCCGCCGCAGTTTGAAGAGATCGGGCAGCTCTTTCACCCAGCCGCGCTCCACCAAATCGTCGATCATCGCCAGACCGAGACCATCGATATCGAGCGCCGCCTTGGAAACAAAATGGGTCAACCGACGGCGCACCTGCGCGGGGCAGCTCAGATTCGGACAACGCATCGCGACCTCGCCTTCGAGTTGGACGACTGCCGTGCGGCACACCGGACACTGCGCCGGGAATTCGTACGGTTGGCACTCCGGCGTGCGGCGCTGGAGATTCACCTCGATGACGGCCGGGATGACTTCGCCCGCTTTCTCGACCAGTACGTAATCGCCCGGACGGATATCTTTGCGCGCGATCTCATCCTTGTTGTGCAACGTCGCGCGCGCCACCGTGGATCCCGCAAGCAACACCGGTTCCAGTTCCGCCACGGGCGTGAGCACGCCGGTGCGACCGACCTGTACCGTGATGGAGTTGATGCGCGTCTCGGCCCGCTCGGGCTCGAACTTATAGGCGATGGCCCAACGCGGCGCTTTCGCCGTGCTGCCTGCCTCGCGTTGCAGGCGAAAATCATCGAGCTTCACCACCGCGCCATCGGTGCCGTAGGCGAAGGAGTGGCGCAATTGGTCCAGCTCGCGCACCGCCGCCCAGACGGCATCGATGCCCTGCGCCTGCCAATAACGCTCCACGGTGGGCAGGCCCCAATGCTTCACCAATTCGTGACACTGTTTCTGTGCTTCCGCGACGCGAGGTTCACTGATCCCCACGCCGTAAAGCACGATTTCCATTTTGCGCTGCGCAACTTCCTTCGGATCGAGCTGCTTGATCGTGCCCGCCGCGAGATTGCGCGGATTCGCATAGAGTGCTTCACCCGCCTCCTCGCGCGCTTGGTTGATGCGCTGAAACTCCGCCAACGTCATGAAAATCTCGCCGCGAATCTCAATCACCTCCGGCACCGGCGTGTTCGGCCCCGCTTTCAATTCGCCGGGCAGCGAGTAGATCGTCCGCGCGTTCGCCGTGATGTCGTCGCCTTCGACACCGTTGCCGCGCGTGACGGCGCGCACGAGTTTTCCTTTTTCGTAGGTCACGCTCACGGCCAAGCCGTCGATCTTAGGCTCGACGACGTAAGCCAGATCCTCGCGGCCAAAAAGCTTCACGAGCCGTTGGTGAAACGCGCGTAGTTCTTCCTCCGAGTAAGTGTTGTCGAGGCTCTGCATGGGCTGGCGATGCCGATAGGTGACGAAGCCATCCAATCGATCATCGCCGACTTGGGTGGTCGGTGACGCTTTCGCTACCGCAAACTGCGGAAATGCTTTCTCCAGATCGGCGAGGTCGCGCTCCAGTTGGTCGTACTCGCGATCCGAAATTTCCGGCTTAGTCTGACGGTAATACAGCTCGGCGTGATACGCGACGATGGCGCGCAATTCCTCGATACGTTTTTGAGCTTCAGCGGGTGACATCGGCAGGAGGAGACGGAAAGTCGACCGAAATTTCAACCGGCGGTTTCTTACGCCGCAAGGGCATTTCCATCAACTGACGGTAGCCGGTCCATTTCAGATACAGCACGACGGCCGTGATCGCGCCCAGGGTGTCGGCCAACCAGTCAGCCAAATCGTATTGGCGGATTCCGTGAGTCAGACTCTGCCGAAATTCGTCGCCCAAGCCATAAGCTGAGGCCAGCACAAGCGCCCACCACCCGCCAAGCAGTGGCCAGCGGCGAACCGCACCGAGGCGAACCATTGTGGTGGCCAGCGCCCCGTACGCCCCGAAATGCCCGAGCTTGTCGATCTGAAACAAATCAAAGGATGGCAAGGTGGCCGGAAACCCGGAACACCACGTGATCGTCCCAGCCAGCAGGAAAGGCCAGACAGTCTCGCGACGGATCATTAACTTAAACGGCATCATGATTGAACGGAGCTTGAGTAAATCTTCCCGTCCCGTCGCGGTAATAATACCACTGGGAAGCGAAAACAACAGGTGCCTTATTACTCGAGGATATCTGGCTCCGATGCCCCGTAGGTTGCGAGCTTGTCTCGTTCTGCTGGACAGCAGAATGGCGCGGCCAGCGCGCCACCTCCGCTAGGCATCCCAGCGGCAGAAAATCATGCAGGAAAGGGCTTGCATCAGCTTAAATGCTGAGGCTCTTTTAACGCTCCTAAGGTCTCGGGCCGTAGCGTAGTCTGGTAGCGCGCTTGCATGGGGTGCAAGAGGTCGTGAGTTCGAATCTCACCGGCCCGACCATTTAGGAAATGCCTCACGGTTTTTGCGCAGAGGTGAATGTAGCTCGCGGCGATTTGATCCGCCCTGCTACGCCATCCTTCAGATGGCGACGAAGGGCATCCTTCGCTCGCTGGCGGATGGAACATTAGTATTCAACGGCTGGATGGCCTGCCATACGAAGCTCGCCGACCACCGGGAGGCGAGCGAAGGCTGGCGTCCCCGGCGAGAATCGAACTCACAACCACCTGCTTAGAAGGCAGGTGCTCTATCCAGTTGAGCTACGAGGACGTGGCAACCGAATGTTTTTTGGCCAGTCATTGCTGAAATTGCAGCATTTTTCTGGGGCGCGCGGCGATGAAGCGAAGGTGGGCGCGTTAACCGCTGCCTAAATAAAACGTCTGCCGGCGCTTTAATCCGAATTCCGGGAATACCGAATAGGGTTGCTCTCAACTATTCCGAAACGCGGTTCAGGTAGAGGCCGTTGCCCTCAACGGCCAAGAGAAGTGTGCGCTGCGCGCGAAAATGGCGCTCGGGGCATGCGCCGCTACCGGTAACAGGTTTACTTTAATCTCAGCCAATCCGGAATTGAGTTTGGGCGAAGGAAGATGCGGCAAACGATTCTCCCGTCATGCGCCCGCCTACGTCCTGCGGACTACGGCGCGGCAGCCTTCGCCAAGTGCATCGTGGATTTTTAAACTCATTCCGCCCTCATTCTGGCTGGCCGTGCCATCCGAAGTTCATCGCATAGCGATGAGCGAAGGATGGTGGAGCAGATCGGGATCAAACCGACGACCTCGTCATTGCGAACGACGCGCTCTATCAACTGAGCTACTGCCCCCCAACAGGAAGAGGAGTTATTGAGGAACACGCCTCTCAGAGTAAAACAAAATTTTTGCCAGAGCGTCGATATCGGCTAATGATTTAACCTGTCCGTAAACTTGGCCCCTAATTTGCTGTTGCACCCACTGAGTACACCGAAGAAACAAACCTTCCGGAACTCAATTTACCTCCCTATCAGCCATGAAAAAGACCACTAAGACCACACCAGCCAGCAAGACAACCGTCGTTCCAACGACCAAGACGACGGTCGCTTCTGCGATCAAAACCGCCCTCGCTCCGGTGACTAAGTCAATCAAGGCTCCGGTCAAGAAGAGTGCCCCGGTGAAAAAAAAGCCCGCCGGCACGACTGCTGCGGTCGCCACCATCATTTCCGCCAAAGTCGACCTCGGCTTTGGCAATCACCTCTACCTGCGCGGCGAAGGCCCCGGCTTGAGCTGGGACAAAGGTCAGGCGATGGATTGCAGCAGCAATTTGCTTTGGTCCACCAACCTCACAGGCGCGACCGCTCCGGTGGTTTTCAAAGTCCTCGTGAACGACCTGACATGGAGCACCGGCAAGGACTACGTGGTCGAACCCGGCCAGAGCGTGACCATCACCCCGACGTTCTGATAACCGGCTGATTCTCGCGCATTAGTCTGACCGGATCATTCCGTAGTGGGTAGCGCGCTCCTCACGCTATTCTGCTGGCCAGCAGAACGAGGCAAGCTCGCAACCTACAGAAAATCCCATTCGCCGCAGGCATATCAGCCCGCAGCGTGCATCCATATCATGATCGAGCACAATGTATCCGGCCTGCTTTTTCCGACGGATCGGGATTGATCGACCGCAGCGCCGCCCGCACTTCCTCGGCGCTGATTTTTTCGCCCGCCTCATTCTTCGGCGGCAGGATGATGCACCGCATTTTAATGCGCGTGAACGGCCACGGAATATAAAACCGGTCCCAGCTTCGGAGTCGAAACGCGCGGCCAAATTCTGCCCCCATCAAAACCATCGGCGCATTGATCCGCCGCGTCACGACGAGTACACCGGGCTCCACGACGTAAAGCGGTCCGCGCGGACCGTCGGGCGTGATGCCGATATCGTGACCTTCGCGCATTTTCTCGATCAGAATACGCCCCGCTTCGCGGCCTAAATTACTGCTCGATCCGCGCACGGGGTGCAGTCCGATCATCCGATAAAGTGCCGCCAGCCACGCCCCGTCCTTGCTCGCGCTCACCAGACCGTAGATCCGGCGTTGCTGACGGTAACGGCGGAAAAATTCCGGCGAAAGAAACAGACGGTTGTGCCACGCCACGACCGCGACCGGTTCATCCGACTTGGTCAACCGGCGCAACGTTTCCGGATCAGCCTCGAAGCGCAGCGTCCGCACCCATGTCCGCAACAACGTCGCGAGCAGCCACAGCGCCACGCGCCGCCAGCCGGTGACTTCATTGATCGTCGCTGTGGTTTCGGTTTGCAGGCCTCTGTTATGCGAGGAGAACCGCGTGGTCGCCAAGTTAATCTTGAGCCACCTTCAACTCCGCTCGACGCTGCCCACATGCTACTCCCGCCCTGCCCTCATCTACCGTCCGCCCCCGCAGAGATGGATGCCAGCGCACTCACGGCCCACAGCGACGCGCGCGACGGAGCTTTTTATCTGACAGCGCTCACCTACGGCCAGTATCTCTGGCAACGCGGCCTCGTCGCCCGCGCCATGTTGAAACTCAATCGCGGTCTTGGCGCCGATTTGCGCGGCGACGAACCCGAGCTGCACCGCTGGCCCCTGCCTTACGCCGCGATGGGCTGGTTTCTCCACTACGCCCCCGCCGATATTTTCATTGGCAATCCCCGCGTCCATTTCCAACACCTCGCGGATCGCATGAATGAACCCCGCCGCGAACAACGCCGGTGGCGCGCCTGGGCCTGTTGGCAGATCACCCGCGTCATACGCCCCGAATTTTCCGGCGACCCCAAGCACGCCGTGCTAGAGCCAACCCCGACGGAAATTTTCGCAGCGCTCGAACGCTACGGCCATCCCGGCGAAGCCGAAACGTGGCAACACTTGATCGCGTCGCTCACAGCCCGAAAAAGCTGACGCTCTGAGCTGGGGCTCAGAGAACCTGATCCCAGCCCGCAGAGTGACTCGGGACGAGGAAACGAGCTGAGCCTGCCATGGCACAAACCGGATGAATTATAACGAGATGGAGCGCGACCTTCCGACTTCGCCAAGGCTACGACGGACAAGCCGGGCGCGCTGGGTGCCGGAGTGTAGCCGCGTTTGAGCCGCAGGCGAAAGCGCGGTGTCTGGCGGCCCCGTTTTCGGGCTGCGCCCTCAAACGAGGCTACACGCACAATCCAAAACCATACCCACGGGTCTTGAGACCAGTGCCACTTCCCCCATCTCCCCAAGCTCCGCGTCCTCCGCGCCCTTCGCAGGCTCAGGCCGTCCTGAGCAAAGTCGAACGGACACGCCCTTCGCGTTAAATGTCTTTTTTCCGGTTATCGATCAAGTTGAGATCACCCCATTCCTCTGGGACCAAACGTCTGAATCTACACCCCTATCCATCCCTAAAAAAATCCTGTCGCTTCGTTGCCGCTGAAGGGTAGTCCTCATTTGCAAAATTCAAAGCATACTGGCATGCTTCCGGCATAATCCAACTATCCCTCCCACCTAAATCATGAGCCGACAGCAGCGCATCTCCGAATCCGTTTCCGGTATCCACACCGAGGAAATCAACGCGCACTTCAACCTGCTGCCGGAGCGCTATTTTGTCCAGACCGACGACCACGAACTCACCCTCCACATCGGGATGGTGAACCAGCTCCTCCACTCCATTTCCGCCGCCGATTCCCTCGGTTCACTCCGCCCCATCATCGAATGGCAGAATGATCCGATCCGCGGCTTGAGCACGGCGCACATCGTCACCTGGGATCGCGCCGGCCTGTTTCACAAACTCGCCGGAGCTTTCAGCATGGCCGGCCTAAACATTATTTCGGCCAAGATTACAACCCGCAGCGACCACATCGCCATCGACACCTTTGAAGTCAGCGAGCCCGGCAACGGCCCGGTGCGCGATGGCCACGCCCGCGAACTCTTCTCCCGCACCGTCGAAGCCGCCTTGATGGGCACCAAGGATCTGGGCGCCGACATCGCCTCGCAGATCAAAAAATTCGCCAATCCCACCAGCGGCGCCACCTCGCCCAGCGTGGAAGTGTATCTGGAAATCACTTCGCCCCGCGCCATCGTCGAGATCCACGCCCCTGATCGCTTCGGCCTGCTCTACCGCGTCGGCCACGTCTTCGCCGAGCTCGGCTACAGTTTGTCTGGAGCCCGAGTGCATACCCAGCGCGGCATCGCCATCGACAGCTTCTACCTCGATGCCGACGAGAAAATCCCATTGGACAGCACGCGCCTCACTCAGCTCAAGTCCGCCCTGACCACGACTCTCGCTCAGTCACCGGCCCTCGTCTGAGCTGGGCAAGCGAGCCACAACGCTCGTTTTCACTCCACAACCGACGTCCCGCTTGAATCATCGCAGACGTCGCCAACGCGCTAAGTCAGGCGTTTTTCAATAGGCATCAAGCTCTATTAGAATTCCCCGAAGATTACCCATGACACAAAGTCATTTCTTCGGATCAAATTTTATCGTCACCTCAAGTCGAACATTCACCTTCTCCTTGTTTTTTCGACCGGGAATATATTTCCATTTAGAAACGGCCTGCAGTGCGGGGAGCTCGAATTCTTTTCGCGTCGAGGATTTCACCGTCGGATCGCGCACAGAACCGTCAAGATCAACGACACATTCGATGTTCACTTCACCAGCGATGCCCTGCAACTTCAGGTCAGCAGGATAAGCGAGTCTGGCTAGAACCATGAGTTTGGGTGGACGATCGATTTCTGACAGAGTGTAGATTTGGGTGCGGTTGTCGGGGACGGTACCAGAGCTGGCGAATGCAGCTGTAGCGAAAGACAAAGCAAGAGCCATGAGTAAAAGTTTCATAGGTCAGGTTTTCATCGGAATGAATATAGGGATGAACTGAAGATCAAGTTGCACGGGACTAAAAAAACCCAAGTCTAGCGCAGGCGAGACAGGGGAGTTTGTTGTCATATCGAGAAGATGAAAAGTATGCGGCTTGTCGTTGTAGTTCCCAGCAACACGATAGCTATGTCCTGCGACAAGTAAGACGTCAAAGAACCCCGGGCCTCGCGAGCGCGACTGTCGGTCAATCCCGCGGACGGCAACAGAACTCGGAATTGGACGCGATGTCCTCCCGTGGGTATCAAATAACCACGCAGTGCTTCGCGCTTCATCTGATGTTGCGGTCGCGCAGTGTCGACTAATTCGATTTGCAGGACGATTCGCTGTTGACGCTGGAGAATCTCGGAAAAGGTTGCCTCTTCACAGTTGGCGAGGAACACGGAATCAGGAGGAAGCGAATCAACCATCCCGTCGGTTGTATTACATGAAGTGAATGCAACGATTAAGCTCAGGAGTCCGACATAAAAACAAATAGACGGGGCATGATATTCATAAGTCGGAAGGGCGAACAAAGAAGGATTTGTGTTTCATGAGTTCAATGTGTTCTGCTATCAATAGTTGCATAAGTTCGTGCATTAATAATAGAAAAGTGTATGGTCTGTGAATGGCCCTCAAAAAAAAGAAAGTATCCACACACAAGGAGAAGCTGCGCTTTGAAAAAAGGCGGGCGGTGGTTGCGGCGGTGCAACGCGGGGAGGAAGTGACGGTGGTGGCGCGGGTGCATGATGTCGCGGTTCGCAGTGTCTTTGATTGGTTGGCGTGGTATCGGCAAGGTGGCTGGACGGCGCTGCAAGAAGGATTGCGCAGTGGCCGGCCACCGAAGGTGTCCAGTGTGGTGATGCGCTGGCTCTACCGGGCCATTACCAAGGAGAATCCGTTGCAGCATAAATTTGAGTTTTGCCTGTGGACGCTGGCGCTCATCCGCCAGTTGCTCCGCCGGGAACACGGCATTATTTTAAGCAAGAGTGCCGTGAGCCGTCTCCTCGGACAACTGGGCCTGAGTCCGCAGCGCCCGCTTTACCGCAGCTACAAGCAGCGCCCGAAGGAGCTGAAGTATTTTCTGGCCAAGACTTATCCTGGCTTGCAGGCCTTGGCTCGCCGCACCGGCGCGGTGATCTTCTTTGTCGATGAGGCCGCGGTCCGTTCCGATGCGCATCGGGGCACCACGTGGGGAAAGATCGGCGTAACCCCGGTGGTGCGGGACAGTGGGGACCGTTTCAGTTTGCGCCTGATCAGCGCGGTCAGCCCGCGCGGCGACATGCGATTTGCGACTTTTGAGGGCGCGATGACCGGAGCGAGGTTTGTGGAGTTCATTGAGAAACTGCGCAAAGATGTGCGTCGGCCGCTGATCATCATCGCGGATAACGCGTCCTATCACCGGAGTCAGCCGCTCAAGGATTATGTCGCCGGCACCGCCGGTAAAGTCGTCGTGGAGAACTTACCGCGTTACGCCCCGGAACTGAATCCCGACGAGCAGGTGTGGAATCACGCAAAATCGTCGTTGGCCCGCCTGTTCGTGAGCACCAAGGCGGAGATGAAGCAAGCGGTGCTGAATATTTTGCGATCAATCCAACGCCGCAGCGGACTAGTTCAGTCCTTTTTCCAATTGCCCGATACGTCATACGCGGCCTAAGCCAATCTGTGCACGTACTTATGCAAAGACTGATATTTCTGCGTAGGTCCCGGATCAAGGCCTGATCTTGCGACGACCTGACCTTGATCCTCACCCAGTCGGTGCAGGCTATTCTCATTGGGCAAAATCATGACGCTGGAGAGCATGGGGAGAAGCCGCAGCTTGGTTTCTCCTGCTCAGCCGGCGAGCGCAAAGAGCGCCGACCTGTCACGATCAGTCGATTGAGGTTGCGGATTCAACTGCCGTTCCTCGCGCTTGATCGGGGATTGACCTGTAGGTGGCGAGCTCGCCTCGTTCTGCTGGCCAGCAGAATAGCGCGACCAGCGCGCTACCGACCACGGAACGATCCGATCAGCCTATTGTACCATCCTCTATCATCCGCGCTTTCACCGATGGGCTCAGGCGACAGAGCGTCGGTGTGCCCCTCGACTGACTCTGGGTCCTGAGCCCATTCGATTGTGCTCAGGTCCTTGAGCTTGTCGAAACGACTTGTCGAACGGAGAAACCGACGCCCACCCACGGCATGATCCCGCATCTGTAATTCGCCGAATTATTCCGCAGAAATTTTCACTCCCCAAGTCGCGCGGGACCTGCTCAGCTTCCGGCCTGCATGAATCCTGCCGACCCACGCGATCTCGCCGTCCTCTACCGTATCGCCGCCTTGACGGCGAGTGATGAGGATGCCCGCAGCGCGGAACGCGCCGTGCTGGCGGAAATCATGTCGGTGCTCCCGGCGGACAGCGGTTCCCTTTCCCTGCTCAACCCGCACACGGGCTATCTCGAAATCGTCACGCAACAGGGCTTGCCGCCCGACACGGGGGATTTCGCGCTGAAACTTGGTCAAGGCGTCACGGGCTGGGTGACGCTGCACGGGCGGGCCTTGCTGATTCCCGAGGTCTCGCTCGACCAACGTTACATCGCCGCGCGGACCAGTGTGCGCTGCGAAATGGCGGCTCCTCTCATCGCGCGCGGCCAGACGATCGGGGTGATCAATCTCGACGCGGATCGCGCGCACGCGTTCAACGACAGCGATCTGGCGCGCATGCAGCTCTTCGCGCAGGAAGCCAGCCGCACGCTCCACCGCATCTGGCAGCTCGAGCGCCTCCAGAGCGAATCCGCCCAGTTGGAAACGCTCGTCAATCTCGGCCACTCGCTCGTGGCCCGCTTGGAGGAAGGCGATCTGCTTTCCACGCTCACGCGCAGTGGTCGCGAACTTTTCGGGGCGCGGCTTTGCACGTTGCACGCCTGTGATCCCGCCCAACAAACCTTCGAGCTCCAGGCCTCGAGCAGTGAGGAAAACTTCTCCGAAACCGCTTTGCGCCGCGAGCCGTTCGAGGCCGAGCATTCCTTTCTCGCCACGGCTCTCCGTACGAATCGGGTGGTCGAGTTTCAATTGCTCGACACCACCGGAGCCCACGGCGCGCTCGATCTGCCGACCGATCCCCTGATTTGCTCCGCGCTCGCCACGCCGTTGTTCGTCGATAGCGCGCCCGCCGGCGTCCTCGCGGTCTACACGGCTCATCCGCACCGTTTTTCCGACGCGCAAAAACGTCTGCTCGCCGCCCTCGGCAGTTTTGCCGCCGTGGCGCTGCACAATTCCCGGCTCTATGCCCGCGTTTTCCAATCCGAAGAAGTGCTGCGGAAAAACCAAACGCTCACGACGCTCGGCCTGCTCGCGGCGGAGATTGCCCACGAAATCAGAAATCCCCTGACGGTGATCAAACTCCTCCACGGCACGCTCGGCGCCGATTTCGCCGTAGGCGATCCGCGCCGCCGCGATCTGGAGGTCATCACGGAAAAAATCGAACAACTGGAAGTCATCGTCTCGCGCGTCCTCTCGTTTGGTCGCGCGCCGTCTGTGCTGCATTCGCGCTGGCCGCTGGCGGCCGTGCTCGAGGACACGTTGCATTTGCTGCGCGCCAAGCTCACGCAGGCTGGCGTGCAAATCCGCTATGTGCCGCCGACCCGCCCCGTGGCCATCGAGGTCAACAAGGGCCAGATCCAACAGGTGTTTCTCAATCTCGTCATCAATTCGCTCCAAGCGATGCCCCACGGCGGGAAACTCGCCATCGAGTGCACCATCGAAACGGCGGTCGCTCACCTCGATTTCAGCGACACCGGCGGCGGCATCCCGGCGGAGTTGCAGCCGCGGATCTTTGAATCATTCCTCTCCGGCAAAGCCGATGGCACCGGGCTGGGCCTGACCATCGCCCAACGCATCATGAAAGATCACCGCGGCGAACTCTCCCTCGTCCGCACCGGGCCGCAAGGCACGACGATGCGCGTCACCCTGCCGTTGCCACCGGGCGCAGCGTGAGATCGACCATCAGGTCGATCGCGATTTTCTCCAGATCGGCGCGAACCGCTTCTAGTTTCACGGTCGACGGCACGAGCACGCGGACGCGGGCTTGAAAAAGATTCCCGCCGCCCATCGGGGCGCTGACGCATTCGGAGGTAAGTTCCTCGACGTTGACCCCGTGCGCGGCGAGCACGCTGGTGACATTGCGCAAAATCCCCGGCCGATCATGGCCGACTAATTCGATGGTGGCGGCAGTCCCGGCCATGATCGGAAGCGCGCCTTCGCCGGCATCAACTGAGACGCGCAGTCCTTCGACTGAGAGTTGCTCCAACGCCGCGCGCAAAGCCGCCACGCGTTCCGCCGGCACCTCCACCCGCACGATCCCCGCGAACTGGCCGCCGAGATGGCACATGCGACTTTCGAGCCAGTTGCCTCCGTGATCGGCGACGCGGCTGGCGACAAGTTGCACGAGGCCCGGACGGTCGGCCCCGATGATGGTCATGACGAGATGGGTGAACATAGTTGAAAAATATTATCCAGCCGGCCGGGTAGCGAAAGGCGCGCGGCTATGCAGCACGGCCGCCGGTTTGTCCGTCTCGGCCACCGTAGTCTGGATGGAAAGCGTTTTATACGCGAGCTGGATATGCCGGTTCTGCTCCAGCTCCGCGATGAGCCGGAGGTTGATCTTGTTCCGCGTCGTAGTATCGCGAAAATGTCCGACATAGAGCAGACTGAACGTGATGCCATTGTCCGTGATCCGGGTATAAATCTTGGGTTTATACTCGGCATCCTCCACGCCGTAGCGCTGCAGCATCGCGGTGGAATATTTCTGGGCATCCGCAAAATCCTGCCGCGTTTCCTCCTCCAGAATGCGTTCAAACAACGCCGTCGCATCGGCCACCGGCGTGCTGAAGGTAATGGTCACCTCCAGCTTTTCCCACGTGTACGGATGACAGTGGGAGGAATTGAAAACCTTGGACCGAAATACAAAGCTGTTCGGAATGACCACGACGCGTCCGGTCGGCTGATCCACACCCAGCCAGTTGTTGATTTCCAACAGCGTGGTCCGCAGCAACTGGATATCGATCACATCCCCGAGCGTGCCATCAATCTCCAGCCGATCACCGATGACAAACTTCCGGCTGACCATGATCACCGACCAGCCAAAGAAGGAGATACAGACGTCCTGCAGAGCGATCACGATTGCTGCGCTCACCAGACCCAGCGTGGCCGCGATCAATTGCAGATCCTCGATCAAATATAATACCATGATCAGCGTGATCAGGAGGAAGGTCCCGTACCGACCCAGCCGGCGGGCCATAAACAATTCTTCCTTTTTGTAACGCAGCGGCAGCAACAACCGGCTGGAAAGCAGGTAAATCAAAAAGAGGATAGCGACCGCCGTGATGGGAGGCAGCAGACGATTTACGTAGGCCTCCTTCATCGCCTCCATTTGCTCGCCCAGCAAAGTCACCTCGTACTCCACCAGTTTTTGCTGGGAACCGATAATTTCCTGGGCGCGCTGCAACGCTTCGGTCTGATCGGACAGGAAAGGCAGCCGTAAACCGACAAATTGTTTCTGCGCCCTCTGGGTGGCCAGTAAACGCTCCAACTCAACGTTGCGGCGCAGGAAACCCGACTGCCGTTCGAGCATCAGTAGTTCCTCGTCAAGATTGGCCAGTCTTTCCCGGCCTGATTCCAGACCGGCCCGGGCCACTTGGAAATTTCTTCCAATACTGGCGGACTTCCCTCTCAACTGCTGCACCCGATCGGTGTGCATTTGCAGCGCTTCGCGTTTTTCAATCCAAGTGCGGATCGAAAGCCGCGGTGTCGCGCCCTCTTCATTCAGTAATTGCTCCCGCAATTTTTTGGCCAGTTGGATCAACATCTGCTCATATTCCGCCGCATCTTGCTGGAGCGCGATGGCTCGGATTTCCTCGTTCTTGTTGAACAACTGTTCATCCAACTCGGCTTGGCGCGTCTCCGCCTTTGCCCCCAGGGTATCAGCCTTTAGCTTGATCAACGCATCGCGTTCACTGGTCACCTTGGCCCGGCTCACTTCAAGCTGCTTCTGCCGGGCCTCCACCACCGTCGGCACGGAGCTCACCGTCTGTAATCGTTCCCGTAGCTTTTCCTGCGTCTCGCCCTGTATCGTGGCCTTCCGCAGGCGATCACGCGTTTCAATCTCCTCGCGTTTTTCCAGGATTTCCAGCTCCTGTTTCAACGAGTCCAGTTTGCGCTGCAGACGCGGCCGGTCGGCACTGGGCGAGTTGCTGTCCGCCATCACCGCTTCCAATGATTTCACCCCTTCCTTGAGTTGGGTGATGCGTTGCTCATCCCGGGCCCAGCCCACCGTGCATAAGAGCGTTGCCAGAAGAAACCGGAGAAAAATTGAACGCATAAATATCGGGGATCGAAGAAGTCGTAACGGATGGAATGGGCCGAAAAACTTATTCCTCCAGCTCAACATTCCAATAAGCGAGGTCGAGGAAATCCTTCCACTTTTCGTGGCTCTGGTTGCCGATGACGAGTGAGATCACGGGCCGCCACTTGGGTTTCACCGGTTTGCGGATCAACCGCATGTGCGCCTCGTGCGGGAGCCGGTTCGCCTTGCGCGAATTGCACTTGATGCACGAGCAAACGATATTTTCCCACGTCGTCTTGCCGCCGTAATGCCGCGGGATCACGTGATCGAGATTCAGTTGCTCGGTCGGAAAGATATGTCCGCAATACTGGCACTTGTCCCCATCGCGATCAAAGACGTTATTACGGGTCAGCTTGAGTTCTTTGCAGGGCAGTTTGTCGAAAAAGGTCAGCAAGATCACCCGCGGCAGCCGGATCGTGCGGTTGATGGTGTGCACGGTTTCCAACGCATCGATCGGGGGATTGTAGGTCGAGAAATCCACCCAATCCATCAGCGAAAAAGTCCGAAAATTATCCTCGGTTTGATGGACAACTTGGGCGTGCTCCCGCGCGAGCAACGCGAAGGCCCGACGGGCGCCGATGATGTTCACCGCCTGCCAGAGGCGGTTCAGAACGAGCACCGGCTGATCAAGGGCGACTTGCATAGGCAACGGGCCTTGGAACTAGCTGCCTCGTTTTCACCTGTCAAGTCGCGCGCGGTGACAGTCGCGTGGCGGTAGCTATGCTTCGAACAAGGTGGTCGCCGATTTCCCCATCGGCGATAGGCGTCGGCCTGGAAACCGACGCCCACCCTCAGCTCAACTCACCCCGGCGTCACCAACGAGACCTTGAGCGCCTGATCCTTCAAGCGAATGCCTTCGAGTTTCTGCACGACGATCTCCGCGTGTTCGCTGAGCACATCCACATGCGTGTGGGCCTCGTGAATATCGATCGCGCCGACGATATTAGCCGGCAGACGCGTCACTCCCGCGATCTTACCGACGATATCTCCGGGCGTAATCAGGTGCTGACTGCCGACGTTGAAAGCTACCGGGGTATAGCCCGGCTCGCGACCCGTGCGGGGTTTTCGCACATAGCTACCTTTGTCCTTCTTCGGCTTACCCGCAGGCACCGACTCCGACGGCTTGGCACTTACGGCCGGCATCTCAGGCTGAATGTACGTCGAATTAATTTTCGGCGCGCGCTGCATCGGCGCCACCGGGTTTGCCACCGGTGAGACCACCGGCTTCGGCGCAACTGCCGCTGCTGGTGCCGCCGCCTTCGGGGCGGTACGCGTTGCCCCCATCGCGTTGCTTTGTGCCGGAAAAATCGGTTTTGAGCTCGGCGCCGTGGGCACCGGTGCCGGTGCCGCCCGCAGCGTCTTGACTGGAGCCGGAGCCGCTGGTTTAGCCGTCTCAGGGTTCGCGCCCTTCAACATATGAATCAAGGCCGAAGCGATGTCAGTGCTCGTGTGCCCCTGCTCCATCAAGCGATCAAGCATCTGATCGTGGGTCTTGAATTTCTTGGCCTCGAGCGTCGCGCGCAGTTTTTCCATGAACACATTTTCCCGCGCCTCGTCCACCTGATCCATTGAGGGGACGCGCTCGCGGCGGATCTTGAGCTTCGCGTAATGTATCATGCTTTGGAGCATGTAGACTTCGCGGCCCGAAACGAAGGTGATCGCCCGTCCCTTCTTGCCCGCGCGGCCCGTGCGGCCGATGCGGTGCGTGTAATCCTCGGCGTCGTTCGGCAAATCGAAATTGAAGACGACTTCGAGATCATCCACATCGAGTCCGCGCGCCGCGACATCCGTCGCGATCAGAAATTCAAAACCACGGCGACGAAACTTCTCCATCACGCGTGTGCGCTGTGCCTGCGTGATGTCGCCGTGCAGCCGATCCACGGCGTAGCCGCGCGAGTGCAGATTTTCATCGAGTTCATCGACCATGATCTTGGTGCTGCAAAACACGATGCCGTAGCGGAAGTCATACAAATCGATCAGGCGCGTGAGCACCTCGAGTTTCGAACGGCGGTCCACCTCGTAGTAAACTTGGTCAACTTGCGGCGCGTTCTGCGCCTGTGCTTCGATCTTCACCCACTCAGGTTTTTTGGTGTAGCGCTTGATCAGTTCCTGGATGGCGTACGGCATCGTCGCCGAGAAGAACAGACATTGCCGCGTCGCCACCGGCACGGACTTGAGGATGTGCTCGATGTCGTCGCGGAAACCCATGTCGAGCATCCGGTCGGCCTCGTCGAGCACAACGACCTTGAGATTATCGAGGCGCAAAGAACCGCGTTCCATGTGATCCATCACGCGACCCGGCGTACCGATGACCACCTGCGCCCCCGCATCCAACGCGCGGTACTGCCGATCATAACTCTGACCGCCATAGATCGGCACTTCCATCAGGCCCTTCTTGAAAAATCCCAGTTTGCCGAACTCCTCGGCAACTTGCACCGCCAGTTCGCGCGTCGGACAGAGCACGAGTACCTGCACGGCCCGCAGCTTCACATCGACTTTTTCGATCGCGGGAATAGCGAAGGCCGCCGTCTTGCCCGAGCCCGTGGCGGATTGGCCCACGACATCGCGTCCGGCCATGGCGAAAGGGATGACCGCAGTCTGGATGGGCGAGGCTTCCTCGAAACCCATCTTATCCACAGCTTTTAATATCTCAGGGGACAACCCCAACTCAGTAAACGGACGTTTTTCCATAAGCGCACAGATTGGCTACGCCGAAGGAAAATAGAGAGATAAAAGTGCAGCCCCATAAAAAATGCCCGTCATCCGACCTGAGCCGAGCTGATCCGACGTAGCGGCAGGCGTCTCTGCCTGCCGTAGTTTTGGTGACGGTTGGTCTCCGCCTGCCGAGTTGCGCGACAAGCGCGCAACCTACGACCAACCCCACAGGCACGGAGACCTGAGGCTACGTCGCGTCAGCCCATGAGACATCGTCCCCACTTTCAGCCGCGCTTCACAAAAAACGCCCTTCATCCGGGCCGAGCCGAGCAAGTTACGCTGACTAGCCCGCAAAATTTACCCCTAGCCCTAGACTTCCTGATCCCGAGGAATGAGGATGAGCGCAACTCCGTCGCGAATCGGGATAAAATACAATTCACGCGGAGGACGCGGTGAGCGCGGAGGCTGACGTGATTTCACCCCGCGTTATCCCGTCGGCTGGGCTTGTTTCCCTTCGTGGAAATTCGGGTGGTTAGTGGGCAACCTGGGTTTTCTCTCGGAGTATTGGCCCACGAACCACACCAGCGTCCCGAAAAACTTGGACTTTGGGTAGGGCGAACTCTCCGGGTGAGCCGCAGCTCGGCGGGACGCTGCCGAGTGTCGCTTAAGCACGGTAACGCCCTACCAGCGGAATCCTGTTTCAACAGGCTAACTTCAAAAGACGTTGGTTTCACACGAATTGACCCGAATGATGGCCCTGCTCCGCACTATCTCCAAGTAAAGACTCGGCG
>Ga0209591_10002342_pt1 | contig 22778 bp, 25 predicted proteins | sample MAT01_FD_187207 | JGI IMG/M metagenome (GOLD analysis project Ga0209591, IMG submission 187207) | Freshwater microbial communities from Lake Fryxell liftoff mats and glacier meltwater in Antarctica - MAT-01 (SPAdes) (version 2) | ecosystem: Environmental > Aquatic > Freshwater > Ice > Liftoff... | reverse complement strand
GCTGGAAAGCGGGGACGCTGACGCAGCCTGGTGCTACGAATCGCTGGCGCGCGCGCTGCACCTGCGGTACGTGCGACTCGGTGATGCGCGCGATCTTGGCTCGGCGAGTGATTCCGCGCTCTACCGCACAGTGTCGGTACGCGTCACGGGTAATGCGCCTGGTGATTCGATCACCGTTGCCGGCTCGCCGATTCGTTATGCGATGGCCATCGTGACGGGGAGCCGACGCGCCGATGCCGCTGCGGCGCTTCAAGTGCGGCTGCTTAACACGTCGAGCCGCCGGATCATGCGACAGTTCGGTCTCGATGTCCTGGATACGCTGCGCGTTGTGACGGCGGTCGCACCTTCCGTTCCAGCGCCGTGACGGGTACGCGTTCGCGGTTGGTGTTGACGACGGTGGCAACGCTGCTGGGATCGTTGCTGGTCGTCGCGCTCGTCCTGCCGACGGGGACGCTGGTCACTGGTGCTGGAGTGTCTGGCCTCGCGCAGGCGTTCGCTGACGCCGACGTGCTGCAGTCGGTGCTGCTCACGGTACTGTCGGCAACGGCCGCCACCTTGGTGACCGTGGTGGCCGGGGTGCCGCTCGCGTATCTGCTGGCGCGGGTACCGTTTCGCGGCCGTGCTGCGGTGGAAGCGTTGCTCGAGCTGCCGCTCGTGATTCCGCATCCGGTGATCGGCATGGCGCTCCTGCTCGCCGTCGGCCGTGGCAGCGCGGTGGGCCGGTCGCTGGCGCCGCTCGGTTTGTCGATCGTGAACTCACCGCTGGGAATCGTGGTCGCGATGCTGGTCGTGAGTGCGCCATTGTTCATTCTGGGCGCGCGTGAGGCGATCGCACGGGTGGATGAGCGCCTGGAGCTGGTCGCCCGAACGCTCGGTGATGACCGGTGGGCGGCGGCGCAGCGCGTGACACTGCCAATGGCGCGCAACGGAATCGTGACGGCGGCGACCGCGATGTGGGCACGCGCCACCAGTGAATTCGGCGCGATCGTGCTCGTCGCATACCACCCTCGTGTCGCAAGCGTTCTGGCGTACGACCGCTATGTCACGTACGGGCTTCAAGCCGCATTGCCGGTGGCTGCGGCGCTGGTCTGTGTGGCGCTCGTGATACTGCTGATCGTGCGAGCTTCACGTCGTCAGGAGCGAGCATGATCCGCGTCACAGGACTGACCGTCAGCGTTCCACAATTCACGTTGCGCGACGTGACGTTCATCGTACCGGCTGGTGGGGTCGGTGTGGTGACCGGTCCGACGGGGGCCGGGAAGACCACGCTGCTCGAAACCATCGCCGGTGTGCGGCGGGCCACCAGTGGCACGGTGCACCTCGGCGATCGCAATGTGACTGCACTGCACCCCGAGCAACGGAGTGTGGGGTTGGTATATCAGCAGGCGTGGCTGTTCCCGCATCTCTCGGTGCGCGCGAACGTCAATTACGGGGCGACGAATGACGGAACGGTTGCGGCGTTGATCTCTTTGCTGCGTCTCGACTCGCTGCTCGAGAAGCCTGTGGGAACGCTGAGCGGTGGTGAACGGCAGTTGGTGGCGTTGGCACGCGCGCTGGCACGTGAGCCGGAGACATTGCTTCTCGATGAACCGTTCGCCGCGATGGATACGCCGTTGCGTGGCGGCATTCGTTCGGCGGTGCTCGAATGGTCAGCGGCTCGTGGATGTACCACGCTGCTCGTGACGCACGACGCGACCGAAGCTCAACTCGCAGGGGGCGTGCAGATCCGCATCGATGCAGGTACCGTGACGCTTCGCCCACACTCAGCGACCGAGCAGGCGGTGCCGGAGTCGAAGCAATGATCCTGCGCTGGCGCGCAGCAGCAACACGTCGATGCTGAATCGGAGAACACGTCCGGCCGTGAGCGCAGCGGCGAACAGCGGAAAGGCCATGCCGGCGGCGCCGGCGCCCATGGCCACCGCCTTCGTGCTCAGCGGCGTCAGTGTGCTGGCGAGGATGAAGAGCCAGCCGTGTTGCGCCAGAAGTGCGATGGCGCGCGCCAGCGTCGCGTCCGACACACCCAACAGCAGCAATAGCGGCTTGCCGATGGAGGCAAACGCCGCTGCACCGATCCAGAACGCGACGAACCCGCCGAGAATCGAACCGGCCATGGCGGCAATCGCCAGTCGCCAGGCGCGTGGCGGGTCAGCGATCGCCAGCGGAGCCAGCAACAGCTCGGCGGGACCGGGGACCACTGAACCCTGTCCGAAATTCCAGAGAAAGACGGCGGGGATGGCGCCGCGCGCATGGGCGAAACGTTCGACTGATGCCCAGACGCTGGCCCAGAACCTTTGCATTCGCACAATGTATGCATGCCATGTGCCCGCGCGCTAAATTCACGGAATGACTCGCATCGCGTTCGTCAACGGCGCATTTGTCCCCGAGGCAGAAGCGATGGTCTCGATCTTCGATCGGGGCTTTCTGTTCGCCGACGGCGTCTACGAAGTGATCGCCCTGCTGGATGGGCGATTTGTGGATGATGGACCGCATCTCGATCGGCTTGAACGATCGCTGGCCGAGATTCAACTCCACCTGCCCGTCACACGCGCAGCACTGCACGCAATGCTGATCGAGCTCGCCGCCAGGAATGGTATCGACGAAGGACTCGTGTACCTGCAGGTGACGCGAGGCCCCGCCGAACGCGATTTCGCCTTTCCGACGGCGCCGACGCCCACCATCGTCGCGTACGCGCGTCCACTGGCGGTGATCGATCACCCCCGCGCTGCCACCGGTGCGACGGCGATTACCGTTCCCGATCAGCGATGGGCGCGTCGCGACATCAAGAGCATCGCGCTGTTGCCACAGGTGCTGGCCAAGCAGGCGGCGCGCGCTGCGGGGGCATTCGAGGCGTTGATGGTGGAGGACGGCGAGCTCACCGAGGGTGGCGCCGCGACCCTGTTCATGGTCAAACATGGTGCGCTCGTGACACACGCCCTCGGCACGGCGGTGCTGCCGGGCATTACGCGCGAGCGGGTATTCGCACTGGCGGCCGCGCGTGCAGTGAGTGTCCACGAGCGGAGTATCGCGCTCGACGAGTTGCTCCTGGCCGATGAGCTGTTCGTGACGGCGGCAACAGCATTCGTGATGCCGATCGTTCAGGTGGACGGGGCCACGATTGGCAGTGGGGCTCCCGGGCCGATCACGCGCGAGTTGCGCGCGGATTACATCGCCAGTGTCCGGCACGGAGCCGCCGCGCTGTCGGGTGAATGAGACAAGCGTACCGGGTTCGGCGATGCGCGTGATGATGCTGACGGTGCAGATTTCGCCATGCGCTCTCTCATACGGTTTCTGCTCGCTGCGGCCTTCGCCGCCCCACTGACGGCCCAGAATTCTCCCCTCCCGCTGATTCCGTTGCCGCGCGAAGTGGCTCGGGGCGCTCGTGTTCCGATTGCGAACAGTCTGTCCATCGTGCATCGGGGAGGATCGGACGATGAGTTCACCGCACGCGTCATTGCGGCGTCGATGAAGGAGCGACGAATCACGGTTGACACCGTGGTGAGGGCGGGGCGCCTGTCGGTCGAGCGGTTGCGACTCGGTTCGCCACGTGCACAGCAGCTGCTGCGCGACAGGCGGTTGACCTTCGACACGGTGATGACGAACGAGGGCTATGCACTCCTCGCCGACTCGCTCGGCGTTTCGGCGATCTCAAGGAGGGGTATGTGCTGGGACGCGAGGTGTACGAGCACGCATGGGCCAACGAGAACAGCCCCACGTACCTGGGCAACCTGACGAATCGGTATGACGCGGCGGCGCAGTTGTAAATTCAGCGCAGCGACAGGACGCGGGCAGCCATCGCCCAGTTTCGGCGCAGTGGGACGCTGCCGCCCATGGAAGAATTAGGCATACCTCGGCCAGCGCTGATCCCGTAGTCGTGCGGAACACGACACGGGGGCGTCACTCGCAATGAGTGGCGCCCCCGTGTCATATCCGGCACTACGCTGGCGATCAGGGAAGGCTGAAGCTCCCCAATCGTCCAAAGCTGAAGAACTCCGAGCCTGTGATAGGCGTGTTGTTCGTGCCTGTCCCGGTCTGCCCGAAGAACGTGCTGGTGACTTCGGCTGCCCCCGATCCAAGCGCCCAGGTGCTCAACCATCCGGAAACTGCGCCGAAGTCGGGCATCGTGAAGGCGTAGTCGATGGCCGTGACACGTCCAAGCACCGTCGCAAAAAGCTCCCACCGTCGCGACCGTCCAGACTGTTCGAATGCCACCTGAGCAATTCCGTTGAATGCAATCGGCAGCGCCCCGGACGCAGCCGCGCGCGGATACGAACCGCCCGTGATGCCGGTAATCGTGGGTGCGCCCGGATCACTCCGCATCGAGAAATTGACGATCGTGGTCGGGCCGCGCGTGTAGCGAGTGACGAAGCGATTGAGGGTCGTACCAACCTGCTGCGTGGCCTGTACCTGCTGCAGGTCGCCGGGGAACAGCGCAAAATCTGGAATCCCTTGGTATGGTGCTGCAACACCACTCGACAACTGCGGCAGCGAGAAGCTGGCGCCGGAACCGGTCGCTGACTTCCACTGGTTGACGGCGCGAATGGGTCCGTCGTTCGGTGCCGTCACGGTGACCGACCCGTTGGCCGGGGCAAAAGAGGCTCCGCCGGCGAGGTCGAGAACACCGAGCGACGAACCGTCGGCAGCATTCACATTGCGCGTCAGCAGCACGCGGCTCGCGATGCTGGTGACGAGATCAGCTCGGACCGCCACCAGATCCAGCGGACCGTTCGGCACTCTGTTGATCGTGAAAGCCGATGTGGCCTGACTCGTCGCGCCCGACAGTGCGGTGCCGAGTGAAACCGTCGCAACTTCAGTGGATGTCACGAAACCGGTGACGGAGCCGCTGAGTGACTTGGTGCCGGCAACGGGGTTCTCCGTGCACTCGCTCGCGGCAGCGGCGGCCATTTCGCCGAGCCCGTAATACCCGACGCGTGTCGTGATCTTGCCGAGATTCGACGTGACCGTGGCAACGCCCACCTGCGGCTGTCCGACGGCGAAGTTGTACTGACCAGCGCTGGTCTCTGTCACACGCTGCCACGTTCCAGTGAGTCCATCCTGGTAGGCAAACCAGATCGGGAACCGGTCGGTGTTGCAGAAGCGCCAGACGATGTTGTTGGTCGGCGGTGCACTCACCGTAACCACGTAGGTCGTCATTGCCTCCGTGATCCCAGTCGCGTTGGCGCGCAGTGTGAGCGTATACGGTCCCGGCACCACCGACGTCAACGTCGCAACACCGAAGGTCAATGTGCTGGCGGTCACGGGGTTGGCCACCGACAGGGTCGTTGTCATGCCAGTGGGTGCACCGGTGACGGTCATCGTGACACCGCCCGCGAATCCACCGGCTCGGGCGATGCCAATCACACTGCTGGCACTCTGCCCAGCGATGATGGCTGCGGTGCCGGGTGTCGTTGTGAGGGTGACCGATGGGTTGACCAGCGGTGCCGCAACGGTGAGCGCAATTTCGGTCGTGACATCGGTCACGCCCGCACCGCGCGCGCGAACTGTGACCGTCGCCGCTCCGAGTGCGGCAGTGCTCGACGCCTCGAGTGCCAGGCTGCTGCTGGTGGCGCCTGCGGTGAGCGACGCGGGCGTAAACGTGGCGGTGACGCCAGTGGGCAACCCTTCCGCCGTCAGTGCAACATCCCCTGCGAAGTTCGTGCGGCCGAGCGTCAGTGCAGCGGTTCCACTCGCGCTCTGCGTGACGGACAACGTGGGAGCGGCGGTTGAGACGGTGATGCTCGCCGCTGGCAGGGGTGGAATCGTCACCGGCCCGTCTTTCTTCCCGGAGCACGCCGCCAGCAGGAGCATGGTGGCGGCAGCCATGGAGCGCGAACATCTGATTGTTGGCATAATCGACGGGCTGAGGACGGCGGTGTGTGTCTTGGCGGCGGCGTTGGCGCCACTCCGATGCATTGAAGAAACACGGCTGAGAGTGGTGGGCCAAGGCTTCAGCGCGGGATTCAACCCGTTTCGCATGAAAGCAAGGGAAACTTGTCTGCTCTCACGACGGTCCCATCTGCAAGCCGTGTAGCGTCACGTCCTTTTACGGCGTGGCGAGAGCCTCGGTCATCGCCAGCGTCACGAGACGCACGCAGGCGCGGCGGGCAGGAAAGCGCACCACGCTGGCGAGGGCGCGGAGATCGCCAAGGTCAGCGCCATCGATTCCGCTCTCACCAAGGGGTGTTTCGATCAGCCGCTCGACCTGGGCGATCACGGCACGCGCATCCGGCACGGTGCCGCCGATGACACGACTGAGCAGCATCGACGCCGTCGCCTGTGTGATCGAGCAGGCCTGCGCGGTAAACGCGGCGTCGGCGATCGTGTCGCCATCCCGCAGCACCTGAATCGACAGGACGTCGCCGCACAGCGGATTCCGGTGCTCCGTTGCCGGGCTGGCAACGGAGAGCACGCCCTTGTGGCGGGGCGACCGATAATGGGTCAGGATGATCTCCTGATACAGTGACGCGGCGGCGATGTCGACCGAGGCCACTGTCACAGGAGGAGGTACGTCAGCGGGCGGTGGCATCGGCGAACATCGTTCTGGCGTGCTGCACGCCAGCGACCAGTGCGGCAACGTCCTCGCTCGTCGAGTGCACCCAGACCGACGCGCGGGCGGTCGCCGAGACGCCGAGGCGGCGCATGAGCGGTTGTGCGCAGTGATGTCCGGCCCGCACACACACCCCGTGCTCATCAAGGATCGTCGCCAGGTCGTGGGCGTGGACATCCTCGAATGCAAAACTCACCACGCCGCTCCGATCGGTGGCGTTCATCGGCCCGAAGATCCGGACACCCTCGAACGCCTGCAGCGACTCGAGCATCGTCGCCGTGAGTGCCACTTCATGGGCGCGGACGCGGTCCATTCCGAGACCGGTGAGGTAGTCGCAGGCGGCGGCCAGACCGACGGCATCGGCGGCGTTCGGCGTCCCCGCTTCGAAGCGATGGGGAAGAGAATTGAAGGTCGTTACCTGATCACCAACAATGTCGATCATGTCGCCACCGAACTGCCATGCCGACGTCTGTTCGAGCAGAGCACGACGACCCCATAAAATACCGATGCCCATCGGCCCACCCACCTTATGACCGCTGAAGGCGTAGAAATCAACGCCGAGCGCCTCCACGTCCACACTCAGGTGCGGCACCGCCTGCGCGCCGTCGCAGACGACGATGGCACCGACAGCGTGCGCCATGGACACGATCTGATCCACGGGGTTGATCGTTCCCAGCGCATTTGATACGTGCGGAAATGCCACCAGCTTCACCCGGGCATCCAGCACGCTGGCCAGCGACGTCATATCGATGCGACCGTCATCCGTGAGCTCGGCGATACGAAATTCCGCGCCGGTGCGTGCCGCCAGCTGCTGGAACGTGACGAAGCTGGCGTGGTGGTCCATGGCGGTGACCACGATCGCATCGCCAGCGCCGATATGCCGATCGCCCCAGCCGTACGCCACCAGGTTCATCGCCTCGGTCGTTCCGCGCACGAAGAGCGTGCAGTCTGCATCCTGCGCACCGATGAACCGGGCGATCGTTGCGCGTGCATCGTGGTAGCGTTCGGTGGCCCGCGCCGACAGCGCATACGCACCGCGATGCGGGTTGGCGTTGTCGTGCGTGTAGAAGTGTTCCACGGCGTCCAGCACGGCCTGCGGTTTCTGGGCCGTCGCTGCCGAATCCAGATAGCGCAGTGCGGGGTCGTTGGCGAGCAGCGGAAAATCGCTGCGTGGAGCAAGAGCTGTCATAGGAATGCACTCGTTGGAGCAATCGTGATTGTACCATCTTCGATACGCAGCACTGCATCGGTCATCGTCCCGATGTCGAGCACCGCAACTTTGCCCGTCACCTCGCCGTCGTGCTGAAGATCGCCGAACCCTTTCACGGCGTCGTACCGTCGCTCAGCAGTGCGTTACGAAAAGCATGCCACCCAAGCGACGCACACTTGACCCGGATCGGAAAGCGTGAGACACCGCCCAGTGCCGCAATCTGCCCCAGAGTCTTCCGCTCCGTCATCGGATCGGACTTGCCGGTGAGCAGGTCGTGCACGCGGTCGAAGACTGCGAGAGCCTCGGTGCGCGACTTTCCCCGGACCGCATCGGTCATCAACGACGACGAGGCGCGCGAAATCGCGCACCCCTGACCGACGAACCGAACCTCCTCGATGATCTCGTTCTCAACGGTCAACCAGACGGTAACCTCGTCACCGCAGAGCGGATTCCGTCCACTCGCGTGATGGTTGCAGCTCGCCGGTTCGCCATAGTTGCGCGGTCGGCGGTTGTGATCGAGGATGATGCTCTGATAGAGCTCGTTGAGATCAGACACCGGCTAGCTGTGTGTCGCTGCCGCGTGCGTCGGAGCCGCGCCCGCGTACCGCTCGAGGGTGAGTTGCTCCAACGCCTGCTTCACGGTCTCGTTCTCGATCGTTTCCAGCACGTCGGCGGCGAACGCGTAGGTGAGCAGCTTTCGCGCCGTCTCCGCCGGCACGCCGCGGCTCTTCATGTAGAACAGCCCCGCTTCGTCCATGCGGCCCACCGTGGCACCATGCGTGCATCGGACATCATCGGCAAAGATTTCAAGCTGTGGCTTGGTGTCGATCCGGGCGTCGGGGGAGAGCAGCAGCGTGTGGTTGCTCTGCTTGCCGTCAGTTTTCTGTGCAATCGCGTGCACGTACACCTTGCCGTTGAACACCGCGCGCGATGATCCATCCAGGACACCCTTGTACAGCTCGCGGCTGAAGCAGTGCGGCTGTGCATGTTCAATGCGCGTCTGATGATCGGTATGTTGCGCGCCCTTGCCCAGATACAGTCCGTTGAGCGTGGCACCGCAGTTCTCGCCATCGAGGATGGTGTACACATTGGTGCGGCTGAGCTTTGCACCCATCGCCATCGAGAAGTGCACGTAGTGGCTGTCACGCGCCTGGTGCGCTTCGGTTGTGCTGACGTGCGTGGCGAGATCCGACTCACGCTGAATCTTGCTGTGCGTGACCGTCGCATTCTCACCAACCACCACCTCTGCCACATGATTCGTGAAATACGCCACCTCGGCGAGGCTCACGAAGCTTTCGAGTACCGTTGCCTTCGACGAGCGCCCGGCGACGATCAGTGTCCGCGGAAAGGTTGCCGATCCGGCCGCCGATGCGTCGGCGACGTGCAGGATATGAATCGGCGTTTCGCTGACGACATCGTTCGCCAGCCACACCAGCACACCATCCTGCATCAGCCCCGTATTGAGCGCGGTCATGGCGTGTTCACTGACGGCTACCGTGCCCAGATGCTGCTGCAGCAACGCCGGCTGCTCACGCGACGCCCGCTCCAGATCCATCACCGTCACGCCGTCCGGGATCAGGTCGAGCGATGACAGCGCGGCCGAGTACCGGCCGTTCAGCATCACGACCGTCGGCCACTCGGCGTTGATCACGTATGGAGTGAGATCCGCCACGGTCGTCGTCGACGAACCGCCGGCGACCGCAAAGGGCACGTCGGCGATCGATGACAGCGAGGTGTAGTGCCAGTCTTCGAGGGCCGGCGTGGGGAATCCGAGCGCGCTGAACGATGTCATCGCGTTGCGACGCATCGGGGCGAGCCACGACGGTTCATCGCGGCCGGAGCGGGCTGCAAACGCTGCCTGCCAATGCGAGACACTCACGCCAACGCCTCCTGCAGAAGCCAGTCGTAGCCCTTCTCTTCCAGCTCGAGCGCCAGCTCCTTGCCACCGCTGCGGATGATGCGGCCACCGGCCAGCACATGGACGTAGTCGGGAACGATGTAGTTCAACAGACGCTGGTAGTGCGTGACCACGATCGTCGCGTTGTCAGGACGTCGGAGCTTGTTGACGCCTTCGGCCACGACGCGAAGCGCATCGATGTCGAGTCCGGAATCCGTCTCGTCGAGGATCGCGAGCTTCGGTTCCAGCACGGCCATCTGCAGAATTTCGTTGCGCTTCTTCTCGCCACCGGAGAAGCCCATGTTCACACTGCGGGCCAGCATCGCGTCGTCCATCTCGACGATCTTGAGCTTCTCTTCCATCACGTCGAGAAACTCCATCGGGTCCACCTCTTCTCCACCGCGGGCGACGCGCATGGCGTTGTACGCGCTGCGGAGAAAGTAGGCGTTGCTCACGCCGGGAATTTCAATCGGGTACTGGAACGCCAGGAAGACACCCTTGTGTGCACGCTCCTCCGGCTCGAGCTCGAGAAGGTCCTCGCCCTCAAACAGCACCGATCCGCCGGTCACTTCATAGGAAGGGTGTCCGGCCAGCACCTGGGCGAGCGTGCTCTTGCCGCTGCCGTTCGGGCCCATGATCGCATGCACTTCACCGGCGTTGACGGTGAGGTTGATGCCCTTCAGGATCTCTTTGTCACCGACGGTGGCCGTCAGATTCGAAATTTCAAGCATATCCGTTTCTCTCGTTGCAGCGTGTGAGAAGTATCGTGGTCCAGGGCGGCTCAGCCGACGGAGCCTTCGAGTGTGATGCCAAGCAGTTGCTGTGCTTCCAGAGCGAATTCCATCGGCAGTTCCTTGAACACTTCCTTGCAGAAGCCGGCGACGATCATGCTGACCGCGTTCTCTGCACTCATGCCGCGCTGCTTCAGGTAGAAGATCTGGTCTTCACCGATCTTGGTGGTCGACGCTTCATGTTCCAGCGTCGCCGTGTTGTTGTTGATCTCGATATACGGGAATGTGTGCGCGCCGCAGGCATTCCCGATCAGCATGCTGTCGCACTGCGTGTAGTTTCGCGCGCCCGATGCCTTCGGCAACACCTTGACCATGCCGCGATAGCTGTTCTGCCCGCGACCGGCGCTGATGCCCTTGCTCACGATATTCGACTTCGTGTTGCGGCCGATGTGGATCATCTTCGTCCCCGTGTCGGCCTGCTGCATGTTGTTGACCACCGCCACCGAGTAAAACTCGCCGATCGAGTTGTCGCCCTGCAGGATCACGCTCGGATACTTCCAGGTGATCGCCGAGCCCGTTTCCACCTGCGTCCACGAGATCTTGGCGTTCTTCATCGCCTTGCCACGCTTGGTGACGAAGTTGAAAATTCCGCCGACGCCGTTCTCGTCACCGGCGTACCAGTTCTGCACGGTGCTGTACTTGATGGTGGCATCGTCGAGCGCAATCAACTCGACCACGGCCGCGTGCAGCTGGTTCGTGGAACGCTTCGGCGCGGTACAGCCCTCGAGATAGCTGACGCTGGAGCCCTCTTCGGCGACGATCAGGGTGCGCTCGAACTGGCCTGTGTCGGCCGCATTGATACGGAAGTAGGTACTCAACTCCATCGGACACTTCACGCCCTTCGGGATGTAGCAGAAGCTGCCATCGCTGAAGACGGCGGAGTTGAGCGCCGCGAAGAAGTTGTCGCTGTACGGGATCACACTGCCCAGATACTTGCGAATCAGTTCAGGGTGTTCGTGCACGGCCTCACTGAAGCTGCAGAACACGATGCCATGCTTCGCCAGCTCTGCCTTGTAGGTGGTGCCGACCGAGACGCTGTCGAAGACGGCGTCGACTGCCACACCGGCCAGCATCTTCTGCTCGTGAAGCGGAATCCCCAATTTCTTGTAGGTGTCCAGCAGCTTCGGATCCACCTCATCCAGCGAGCCGAGCGGCTTGTCCGTCTTCGGCGCTGAATAGTAGCGAACTGCCTGATAGTCGATGGCTGGATAGTGCACGTTCGGCCAGACCGGTTCGGTCATGGTCAACCACCGGCGATACGCCTTCAACCGCCATTCCAGCAGCCACTCCGGCTCGGCCTTCTTGGCTGAGATGAGGCGTACGACATCCTCATTCAATCCCGGCGGGATCGTGTCGGATTCGATGTCGGTAACAAATCCATACTGATATTCACGCCCGACGAGGGCCTCGATTTCGGTGCTCATTCTCTCACGCGTCTCCACGCCGATCACCGGCGTTGGTTGTGGCCAGCTCTGGGGACTCGGGCGCCCGCTGCGCTCCGCCCACCACGTATTCACATGTATTACACCCCGCCAGAATGTGCTGGCGACGCACGACCGGAACGCCGAGCACCTCGGCGATGAACTCCGCCTCGGTGGCACAGACCTCCGGATACTGCTCCGCGACGGCTCGGATCGCACAGTTGTGCTTGCGCAGTACCGGCAAGCCTGACGCGTCCTCCACATCCGCTTCCGCCATATAGCCCATCGACGTCCAGAGCTCAGCCATCAGCTGCACCCGCTCTGACAAAGGGAGCTGCTGGAGTGCGGGGCCTGCATCCGCCGCCAGGGCAGTCCACTTCCGGCGAAAAAACTCACTGACACCAGCGCGACCGCGGTCGGCTGCAATGGCGTCCAACGTCTCCAGCAACACGGTCGCGTACTGTCGAGGAAAAAGAGCTTCGCCACCACCGGTTAGCGTGAAGGCGTGCACCGGACCGCCCACCCCGCGCACCTCGCGCGTGTGCCGAACGATCCCCGCCGCTTCCAGCGTTTCCAGATGGCGCCGCATGGCGTTCGGCGTCAGGTCGAAGAGCGCCGCCAGCTCACGCGCCGTCAGCGGCTGACGCTTCTTCAGCGCAAGCAGCAGGTCGGCCTGAATGCCGCGATATCCGACAAGAGCGGTGCCCATTTCTTCCATGACGAGCAACTTAGTCGGGAATCCCGATTCGTCAACAAAACTGTTGACGAATCGACTTGCTGGTTAGCGGGCACGAGTGATCTGATAAGGGAGGGAGGGGCAGTGGAGTGGAGCTTTCCCGTTGGGCCAGGACCCAGGCGATCACCGATTTCCGTCCGCTGCCGTAGACCACACCAAGGAGGCGCGGCGGGGGTTATGTTGCTGTGCCTGCCGTCGATCCGTCTGATTCGGCGGATGACGGCGTCACCGAAGTCCTCTCAGCACCCCGATGGCCCACCTCATCTTCGGCGACCAGACTCGACCCCTCGGTTTGGGCGTCCTGTCCATTGGCAGCGGCGTCGAAGCCACGTGGCGCATCCGGGAGCCGGATCTCCTGCGGCTGCACGCCCTCGTGATGGGCGACACCACCTACGGCGTGCCGACCATCAGCCGCGCAACGGCCGATGCTGAGATCTTCGTCAACGGACAGCTGCTCACCGGTGATCCGCACCGGCTACAGGTGGGCGACGTCATTGTGATGGGTGCGCACGAGTTCCGCTATGCGTCCGATGCGCCGCCGCCGGTGAATGGTACTGGCACCGGATGGTTGCGCGATGCGCGTCGGGACCGCGTCTACGCGCTCGGGCAGGACACGACCACCATCGGGCGCGAACCGGGGAGCACCATCCTCCTCCAGGAGCCCGAGGTGACGCGCGTCCACGCAAAGGTCGAACGGGACGGCGACGCAGTCCGGCTCCTGCCGGAGGTTGGCGCGCTCACGCTGCTCAACGGCAACAAGGTCGAGAAGTCCACGCGGCTCGCCGACGGCGATGCCATCGGTATCGGACGCACCGTGCTCTGGTTCACGGTTGACCCTCCGGTCCGACGCGCGCTGGAGACGGCGAATGCGATGCGGACCGATCGGTACACGCGTCGCGTGCCGACGGGAAAGCTGGGTGTGGTGGAGCGCCGCGAGGAGCGCGAGGTGCGCCAGCGGAAGCTGTGGCAGCGCGCGATCACCGGACTCGCCCTGCTGGTGCTCCTCGTGATCGGTGGTGTGCTGGTGTGGCGCTCCGGAGCGATGGCCAGCATTCTCCAGCTGCTCGGCTGAGAGTCGGTGGCGCATGCGTCGGTGGCGTGCGCAGCGATGCTCGTCGCGCTTGCGGCGTGCACGACACCGGAACCGCGCATCGGCCCAGGCGCTCCGGCTGCAAGAGTAGAGACTGCGGTGACGGACTCTGCTCCGGATGAGCGTCCCGACTCGGTGCGTTCCACCCCCGCCGACAACGTGACGATGATCCTCGCGCTGCTGCCCGCGCCGCGCGGCAGCGCGCTGGATGGAGTCGCGGCTGCGCTGGCAGAACGAGCGGTCTTCGCTCCCCGCACGCAGCGATGGTTCATTGCGCGCGCTGCAGACGATGGCACGCTGGCGCTCGATGTGGGCCGCATCGATGGTGGAGTCGGGAGCGGCGATGTCGAGCGCATGGAGTTCCATCGGATGCTTGCGGCGCGCAGTCCCGTGCAACAGGGCATGACGTTCACCGTGCATACGCCGCAGACGGCGCTGGTGGCGACAGTCACCGGTCTGATGCTCAACGGACGACGTATCGTCGCGAGACTCGACACACCACCAAACCTCGGCGTCGCCGTGGCACCGGTCGAATGGCGCGGTCAGCCGGGCGCGCCTCTTCGTGAATCGGCTCGCACGCCGTGCCTGCCGGGGGATTCGGCGGCAATCGAGGCCGCCATTGCGCGATTCACGTCGTCCCGAACGGATTCTGTCAGTTCGCTCCGCGGCTGCTTTGGAGCTTTTCGGGCTATCATCACTGTGCGGCCGCGCGACATCACGCCCGAGTCTGTGGAGCGCGTGATCATGGTACGCACCACCGGTGCGATTCGAAGCGGAAAGCTGCGCGATCTCTCCTATCCGTTGCACGAGCTGCTCGCCGTGACCGACATCGACGGCAATGGCACAGAGGAGATACTGGTCCACAGCTTTCGTCCGGCCATGGAGACGTGGGCGGCGCTGCGGATGACGGACTCGGTGGCTTTCACGCGCTTTGCGAGCGGCTTCACGATCGAGAAGCGCTGAGCGAGAGCCCGCCCATCAGCGATGGGTATGGGCGCCGCGTAGATCGTACATCGTACCAGGCTGGGTACGAGTCACCACCATTGGAGAGTTCGTCTATGCGTCGTCTGTTCGCTGCGATCTGTGCGCTCACTGGTCTCGCTGATGCGATGCAGGCGCAGCGCGCTGGCATCCCGACACCGGTTGGCATTCTGGGATGGGAGCCAGGCACGGACCGCAAACTCCCCTCGTGGCAACAGGTCACGGAGTACTTTCACGCGCTCGATGCCGCGAGCCCGAACGTGCAGGTGCGCACGCTCGGCAAGACAACGCTCGGTCGACCGTTCATCGTCGCGTTCATCAGCGATTCGGCCAATCTCGCCAATCTCGAATCGTTCCGGCTGATCCAGCAACAGCTGCTCGATCCCCGCAAGCGCACCGTTACAGACCGCGAACGGCTGCTCGCGCAAGGGCGCAACATCGTGCTGATCACGTCGAGCATTCACTCCAATGAGGTCGGCGGATTCCTGACGCCACTCGTGATCGCAGATCGTCTGATTCGCAGTGACACACCAGAGTCGCGCGAAATCCTGAAGGAAACGATCATCATGCTGGTGCCGAGCCAGAACCCGGATGGTGTGGACATCGTTGGTGACTGGTATCGGAGCACGCTCGGAACGCCCGCCGAAGGGACGCAGCCTCCAATGCTGTATCATCACTACACGGGCCACGACAACAATCGTGACTGGTATGCGTTTACGCAGGTGGAGCAACGAATGGTGGTCGATTCGTTGTATACGCCGTGGGATCCGCAGATCGTCAACGACATTCACCAGCAGGGCGCGAACGGCGGACGCATCTTCATTCCGCCGTACATGGATCCTGTCGAGCCCAACATCGATCCGGTGCTGACCATCAGCACGAACGCACTCGGCATGGCGATGGGATGGCGCATGATCGCCGAGGGGAAGACCGGTATCGCGACAAACGCCTCGTACGACCAGTGGTCACCCGCGCGTCAGTACTCCTTGAATCATCATGGAGTGCGCATCCTCACCGAAACGGCGAGTGCACGGCTGGCCTCTCCGATCGATGTCCCCTTCGAACAACTCGGTACTGCACGCGGATACGATGCGCGCGTCACGTCCTGGAACTTTCCCGCCCGGTGGCCCGGTGGCCGGTGGACGATTGGTGATATCGTCGCCTATCAGAGCAGCGCATCGTGGGCGCTCCTGGCCTCGGTCGCACGCGACCGCAGGCAGTGGCTGGAGAGCTATCTGGTGATTGCCGATCGCGCCTTCGCCCCCGATCACCCATGGACGACCACCGCCGTTCCGTCAGCGTTCGTCATTCCCCGCGACCAGCGCGACCCGCAAGCGCTTCAGCGTCTGCTGTGGACGTTGCAGCATGGACAGGTTGAAGTGTACGAGTCGGTGCCTGCGGGCAGCTACATCGTGCCGACCATGCAGCCCTTCGGCTCGTATGCGAAGGCGCTGCTGGAGCGTCAGCAGTACCCGAATCTGAGCGAGTACCCGGGCGGACCGCCGAAGCGGCCGTACGATGTGACGGCGCATACGTTACCGCTGTTGTTCGGTGTCCGCGTCGAAGCCGTGATGGAAGCCGCGCCGGCGCTTGGTGCGATCGTTACGCCGGTCGCCGAACCCCGATTCAGCGTGACGGGGCTGTCCGGGAAGTCGCCGAAGCGCATTGCCATCTATCGCAGCTACGCCCCGTCGATGGATGAAGGGTGGACACGGTGGCTGTTCGATGTGAATCGCATTCCGTATCGCACGGTGCTCGACGCCGAGATGCGGGCGGGAAGCCTGCGATCACGTTTCGATGTGATCATCCTGCCGGAACAGAGTCCCGCGCAACTGCGGCGTGGCGTTGGTGCACCGTACCCCGATTCGTTGCGCGGTGGGCTGGGTGACACTGGTGCCGCGAGCCTCCAGGCATTCGTTCGCGATGGTGGCACACTGATCACCTTCAACGACGCCAGTGAGTACGCCATCAGCACGCTCGATCTTCCGGTGAAGAACGTCCTTGATCGGGTACCGAACACGGAGTTCTACGCCCCCGGTTCGCTTCTCGCAGTGACACTGAACGCCACCCATCCGGTGAGCGCGCGGATGACGACAGAGATTCCGGCGATCTGGTTCGAGGACTCACCGGCGTTCGAGATCACGGATTCGACGCGCGCGGTTGCGGTGTCGTCGTATCAGACCAGCGGTGATCCGCTATTGTCGGGGTGGTTGCAGGGTGGCTCCAGGCTGAACGGGCGTGCCGCGCTCGTTGATGTGACGGTCGGGCGCGGCCACGTGATCCTGTTTGGTTTCCGGCCGCAGTATCGCGGCCAGAGCATGAACACGCAGCCGCTGTTGTGGGGCGCCATCGTGCGGTAACTGCACGAGAGTTGACACGACCATTGCGAGCTATCGCGCGGGCCGTCGCACTGCGTCGTTCGCCGAGAGGAGCTGGAGCAGAGTGTCCAATCGCGCCTGCATCATCTGCACCTGATACGTCGTCGAGCGTGCGTCCGGATTGAGGGTGCGACCGACGGCGTCGGTCCAACGGTACAGGGATCCGTCAAGGAACCAGACGCTGTCGATGGCGGCGGTGCGCCTCACTCGGCGAAGGGTGAGTGTGGCGCCGAGGAACGCTCCGTTGCTGTACCAGTAGTCGTCGACCGCCGTGAACTGTGGTCCCTCGCTCTCGACACGCAATCGCCTCCACACCGGGCCGGTGCGCCATCCAGTGAGCAGGCCGTGGGTCCCGGCGCCGAGGGCGACAGGACGCTGCGTGACCTCCATGACTGCGGTATCGCGTTCTATCGTGGCGACCGAGCGCGCCAGGGCGGCGAGCGTGGCACCGGTATCGCGCGGCGACACGACGACCGGATCGGTCGAATGATCACGCGCTGTTTGACGGTCAGGCCGCTCCTCGGCGCGGGTACACGCAGTCAGAGTGACGGCCATCCAGACGACGAGTGTTCGAGCGAGTGGCGCGAACGAACCCGTCGCGCGCGAGCGCAGTCGCGCCTCAGGCAGAAGCGGCGGTCGCGAGGCGCTGTGCTCGCGCGGCCTGGAAGCTCCGAACGCAGAGCCCGAGAAATACGAGGCAGGTGACGAACATCGCGGCCTGCACCTTTGCGGCCATCGGTCGGGCGACATCAGCGCCGGCGATCAGCTTGACGAAGGTCACCGTTCCCATCACCGACCCCAGGACACCCAGCAGCGCGATCACGGAGGCGCCGTGCATTGCGTGCTTCTTGAGCTGCGGTCGCATGGCCAACGCACCGCAGATCTCGAGTAGCAAGCCGAAGGCGGCCGGGATGAGGGCGGTGAGACTGTGGCTGTCGCTGAAGACGTAGCCGATGATACCGAGGGAAACGAGCACGCTACCGACGACGATCGTCACGATGGGCATGGAGCACTCCGAAAGGCGTTCAGTGCATCTGGGTCGCGAGACGCGATGTTGTCGGTAAATTCTACTGCATTCGAACGGCGCCCCCTCCCTCCGACCTTACGAGCTCCTCAGATCATGACTCTCGACGAGTATCAGCGGCTCGCCGCCCGGACCATGGGCACTCGCACGCCATCGGATCAGCTCTCGAACATGGCCCTCGGACTGGCGGGAGAGGCGGGTGAGACGGCTGACATGCTGAAGAAGCACCTGTTCCACGGCAAGGCGCTGGACGTGGACGAACTGGTGAAGGAGCTGGGCGATGTGTTGTGGTATGTGGCGGGAATGGCGAGTGCTGTCGGCGCATCGTTGGACGACGTGGCGCAGCGAAACGTCGACAAGCTGCGGCGTCGCTATCCGGATGGTTTCTCCGTCGAGGCCAGCGCGATGCGCGCCGATGTCATTGCCTAGTTATCTCCTGTATTGCTCTGTTGCTGGCTTTATGGTGGTCGCGTCATGCAGGAGTGGATCGTCCAGATCTCTCTCTGACGGAACCCGTCCGACGCCTCGCAATCCGGCGCCGGAGCAGACTGGACCCGCCGCCGATCTGCGGTTCTACGATGCGTCGCGGGGCACCGTGACCAGCGAGGACATCGATCGCCTCCGGGAGCGGGTGTTGGCCGTACCCGTGATCGGGAAGTACCCGGACGATGTCGGGAACACCTTTCGCCACGGACGCAGCGGCGGGCGTCAGCACAACGCTGCCGACATCATGGCGCCCCGGGGGACACTCGTGCTGAGCGCCGACGACGGAACGATCCGCCGACTGTCCACCAATACCCTGGGCGGAATTACCATCTACGCCACCGATCCCGACGAGCGGTTCGTCTACTACTACGCCCACCTCGACGGCTACGCCCCGGATCTGCGTGTCGACCGGCGCGTGCGTCGAGGGGAGGTGCTCGGTTACGTTGGGACGACGGGGAATGCCCCACCGAACGCCCCCCACCTGCACTTTCAGATCATGCGGCTGCTGGATCGCGATCGGTTGTGGGACGGCGTTCCCATCGACCCGAAGCCATTCCTCCAGCTGCCTGGAGCACTGCGATGACGATGACCAGCAAGGACCGCGCTGCGCTGCGCGGAGAAGCACATCATCTCACGGCCGCCGTCCACATCGGTCACCAGGGGCTCACGCCGACGGTGATCGAGACGGTAGATGACGCACTTCGCACGCGCGAGTTGGTCAAGATCCAGCTTGCCAAGACCACTGATGAGACGCCGAAAGCGGCAGCGGCTCGGCTGGCCGAAGAAACGAGTGCGGAAGTGGTTCAGGTGATCGGACGCACCTGTACCCTCTATCGCTGGAACCCCGATCTGAAACGCACCAAGGATTCACCGCCGTGGCGGACCTAGTCGAGCCAGTTGCGTGCGCGAAAAAATCGCGTAAATCACCCTTCGCCGGCTGCAGTCGGTTTATCGAGTGGGTACCCCCTGCTCATCCCGCACAGAGTCCTTCAATCGTCGGATTGCACACATGCCGTACGTGATCACTGAAGCTTGCATCAATACCAAGGACAAGGCGTGCGTTGACGTCTGTCCGGTGGATTGCATCTACGAGGGGCCAGATCAGCTCTACATCCAGCCCGACGAGTGCATCGATTGCGGCGCCTGCGAGCCGGAGTGTCCCGTGACCGCCATCTTCCCGGAAGAGGATGTCCCGGCAGGGATGGTGAAGTACGTCCAGATCAACCGCGACGTCTTCAAGAGCACCACGCCGCCAGGCAGGCCCACGCGGTAACTGTCGTGGGGCATGCGTCGCCACCGATCCTGGTGTGCGACGCGTCTTCCACTGCCGTGGATCAGACCATCGGCAGTCTCACTCGCCTAGCGCCACCTCCAGAAACTCGGCGATGGCGGCGTTGACTGTTGCTGGTTGCTCGAGTGGTGCGAGGTGTCCAGCGTCGGCGATCGTCACGAGACGCGACCTGGGCAGCGCGGCGGCCATCGCGAAAGCGTCGGTGGGCGGAGTCAGTGTGTCCTCGATCCCGACCAGCACCAGCGTCGGCACGGTGACGGTCGAGAGCGTCTCGGTCGAGCTGGGACGATTCATGAGCGCCTGCGCCGCACCGATCACCCCGCGGGCCGGGGCACGGCGGAGCATCTCCGCAACCGCATCCGCCAGCGCAGGTCGATCGGCCCGCGTCGTCGCGCCGAGCTGTTGCTCGAGCATGCCGGCCACGGCGACAACCACTCCGTCGCACTCGACCGTCGTGATGAGTGCCCTTCTGCTGGCCCGACCGCTCTCCGTATCGGGATCGGCCTTGGTATCAATCAGAATGAGGGCACGCACCCGTGATGCATGCTTCCGCCAGAACGCGAACGCGATGTAGCCGCCCATGGACAGCCCGGCAATCACGGCCCGCTCCACACCGGCGGCGTCCAGGAGCGAGGCGATGGAGTCGGCAAACCCGTCCATGCTCGGGTTCTCCAGCGCGGTCGATCGACCGAACCCGGGAAGGTCGGGGATGAGCAGCCTCACCTGCGGAAACGCCGCTGCGCGCTGTTCAATCTGAAAGCGCCAGAGCGTCCGATCGTGAGGGAACCCATGGAGGAGCACTACGACCTGCGATGCGTCCTGTGGGCCAACGTCGTCCCACGCGAGTGTACCGTCATTGACGGTGAGTGTGTGTTCCATACCGTAATCTGACACGAAGCAGCCTGCGGAGCGTGAGGATGGTTATCCTTCCGGTATGCCTTCACGTCCGCCAAGCCACGTCATGCAGTACCTCGACACCGGAACGGCGGTGGCCGCCTTTGCCCTCGAGATCGCTCAGGCTCCACAGATCGCGTTGGACACCGAAGGAGCGAGCTTTCATCGCTTCATCGATCGTGTCTACCTCATGCAACTGTCCACGCGCACGGCAACGGCGATCGTGGATCCGCTTCCGACGGGTGATCTGGGTGCGCTCAAGCCGTTGGTTGAGAGTCCGGACATCGAAATCGTGTTTCACGATGCCGACTACGATTTGCGGCTTTTGCGGCAGGACTACGGTTGGGCAACGCGCCGGATCTTTGACACGCGGATCGCTGCGCAGCTGCTTGGCTACAAGGCATTCGGTCTGGCGGCGCTCCTTGAGCAGCACTTTGGGATTGCGCTCGACAAGAAGTTTCAGCGCGCGGATTGGAGCTTGCGACCGTTGAGCGAGGGTATGCTGCAGTATGCGTCGCAGGACACGATGTACCTACTGGGACTGCGGGACATTCTGCACGACGAACTGGCGGCGAAGGGACGGCTCGGCTGGGCGGCGGAAGAGTTCACACGGCTCGAGCAGACGCAGTGGAGCGCCGAAGATGCGGCCCAACTCTTCCTGAAAGTGAAGGGGGCGCGTGACCTCACCCGACGCGAGCTGGCCGTACTTCGGGAGTTGGTGCCTTGGCGCGATGGCATCGCGAAGGAAATGGATCGTGCCACGTTTCGCGTGGTGAGCAACGATGTGCTGCTCGAGATTTGCCGGGTGCTGCCGACATCGCGACAAGCACTTGGCGTGATCAAGGGGATGCCGCGTGGGGTACTGGATCAGCGTGGTGAGGCACTGTTGGCGTGCGTCGCACGTGCGGTCGCGCTGGACGAGACGGCGTTGCCGAAGTTTCCCAAGGCACCGCGGTGGGAGAAGGATCCGGCGTTCGACGATCGAGCTGCGCGCCTGCGTGCGGTGCGCGACGATGTTGCGTCTGCGCTCGGCCTCGACCCTGGTGTGTTGTGTTCGCGGGAGAAGCTGGAGGGTATTGCTCGCCGGATGCCGACGTCGATGGAGGAGCTGTATGCCACACCGGATCTTCGGAAGTGGCAGGCCGATCTGCTTGGGCCGGGGATTCTGCTTGCGCTGTCGGTTGGTGCAGCGCCGGCGTCTGCGTCTGCGTCAGATGCGAGCGTACCGGCTTCCGTCATGACGGACGATTCGCCGTATCGGGATTAGTGGTTTGATCGTGAGGGGCGGCGGTGAGCAGAACGACTTGACGCAGAACGACTTGACGCAGAACGACTTGACGCAGAACGGCTTGAGGCAGAACGGCTTGACGCAGAACGGCTTGACGCAGAACAGCTTGACGCAGAACAGCTTGACGCAGAACAGCTTGACGCAGAACTACTTCGCGCGGTACTGCGGTCGTGCTGAATCACTGGCAGAGTGCTTTGGTAAAGTGCATTGGAATCGGGACGTCGTTGGACGAGCTGTTCTCCCAAAAATCATACGCCCATTGGGAAGCGACGGTTTCGGAGGCGCATAGCTGCGTCTGCAGTTCTGCGTCAAGTTCTTCTGCGTCCGATCTTCTGCGTCCGCCCTTCTGCGTTTGATTCTTTTGTGTTGATCAGTTCCAAGCAGTCGGCGCGCTACGGGCACAGAACGGCTTGAGGCAGAACGGCTTGAGGCAGAACGGCTTGACGCGGAACGGCTTGACGCAGAACGGCTTGACGCAGAACGGCTTGACGCGGAGCGGCTTGTTTGGAGCGGCTTGCTGGGAACGGCGTGGTGCTCGGTGGCTGTGAGTATGGGCGAATGAGATTGAGCGTGTCGAATCAGTCGACTGCGCTGGCAGACGGGCGAGCAGCGACTGCCATCGAGCCGGCGTCAATGAATCGACGAACGATTCGAGCGTGCCCGCGGGTGGCATCACCAGCGTCATCACGAAGGCATCGCCGCCGAACGGCAGTTCACCAACCACGGTGCTGCCCTGACTGAGGCGGA
>Ga0209591_10002341_pt1 | contig 22780 bp, 21 predicted proteins | sample MAT01_FD_187207 | JGI IMG/M metagenome (GOLD analysis project Ga0209591, IMG submission 187207) | Freshwater microbial communities from Lake Fryxell liftoff mats and glacier meltwater in Antarctica - MAT-01 (SPAdes) (version 2) | ecosystem: Environmental > Aquatic > Freshwater > Ice > Liftoff... | reverse complement strand
AAAAAGGTCCCACTATGCAACCGGCGTCAAGCTCAGCAAGACCGCCCAGAAGGCAGTCGAAGCCAACTACAGCGCCGCGAAGGGCTCGAACCCTGGTTTGTGGGACATCCGATGCCAGCACCCCGGCGGGTAGATTTGTCGTCTGCAAGTCCCCAACGAAGGCGCGGATCCCGATTGCGGTCCGCGGCGTCTTCACCGAACGCGGCTTCCACGCCGCCTCGATGGGCGAGCTGCTCGCCGCCAAACAGCAGCTCGTCGACAACAACACGCGCGCCTTCACGCTCATAGCCGACGACCCGGCCCTCTCGCGCCTCCTCTTCCGTCAGGCGGGCGGCGTCTTGGACGGGCTGGCCAGCCACCTCGACGCCTTCTTCGGCGGCATCGCTGCCCTGGCCGAGCGGTCCCTGCGCGCCGGCCAGTCGCTTGGCCTCGTGAAGACAGGCGACGTGCGGCTCCTGGCGCGGCTGGCGCTCGGCCTCTTCAAGGAAGCGGCGCTATCCCTCGACCAAGGGCACGCGCCTTCCGTGCTCGCGACCGAGGTGCTCGACAGGGTGCTGTTCGGCGTGCGGGTCCCGAAGACGAAACGCTGAGCGGGCTCACGAGCACGACAGGAACGACAGGTTCTCGCGCATCCAATCGGCCGCGAAGGCCCAGCCGCAATACCAGACGAAGCGGGTCGGCATCGCGCACAGGAGTAGCCAGTGGATGGGGCCGATGCGCTTCGAACCGTACAACGTGAAGAGGCCGAGCAGTGGCGGAAAGCCGACGAGCCCGCCACTCAGAAACAAGGCGTAGGTGCCCCAGCCCGCCTCGCGGATCTGCACCTTCGCGACCGCCCTTCGCACGAACTCCCAACGCGTCAGGATGCGCGCCGCGAACGTATAGAGGACCACGTAGCCGATGAACTGCCCGAGCACGGTCATCAGCGCGATGAGCCACGGGGTCGCGTCCGGGTGCGCGGTCATCTGGGCGACGACCATCACCTCGGCATTGAAGAGCCAGATGACGCCGGACGGCAGCGCGAGGCAGAACGTGAGGAGGTAGATCACGAAGGGCGCGTTGCCCAGCGACCACCGTAGTTGAGGAGTAGCTCGTCGCTTGCGACGAGTAGGATGCCGGCACCGAGCATCTCTTCGAAGGCGCGCGGGATGTCCTCGGGCGCAAGGGCTACGCCGCGGCAGCCATCGACCACGACCGAGGTGGCGAACCCGAGCGATGCCGCGTCGAGGGCCGTCCACTTGACGCAATAGTCGGTCGCGAGGCCCATCACGCAGACCTCGCGAATGCCGTGCTTGCGCAATACCGCCTCGAGGTCGGTGGCGTGGCGACGGCCGTTATCGAAGAAGCCGGAGTAGCTGTCGACACTCGGGTCCTGCCCCTTGCGGGTCACGTGCACGACGTTGCTGAGGTCCAGGCCAGGCGCGAACTCCGCGCCGCTAGACCCTTGGACGCAGTGCGGCGGCCACAAGACCTGGGGCAACCCGTGGAGGTCTATCACCTGGCCAGGCGACGTGCCCGGGTGCTGGCGCGCGAAGCTCTCATGCAAGGGCGGATGCCAGTCCTGGGTCGCCACGACGAGGTCAAATAGGTCGGGTCGCGCCGAGAGCCGGTTGGCGATCGCCACGACCTCGTCACCGCGACCGACCGCGAGCGCGCCGCCGGGCAGGAAGTCGTTCTGGATGTCGATGAGCAACAGGGCTCGCTTGGCAGGCACCGGTTCCATGAGGCTCTCCGCGGGTCGAGGGCTGAGTCGGTGAGCGCGTACTTGTGGCCCCCTGAGGCGAAGCGTATCCTTCATCGTGCGCTCGGTCACGCAAGGTCCGCGCCCAGGAAGGTGGTCCCGTCATGCGATTCGCTCTCTCGTTCATCGGTCTGGCGTTCGTCGCCGCATCCACCTCCGCCTGCGGCGACGCCGCCAGCGAGAACACCGCAGCGCCCCTGAGCTGCGGCGGCTGCGGCGTCGACGAGTATTGCTCGGACAGCCAGTGCATCTCCAACGAGGGCTGCAGCATCACGGGCTTCACGTCGACCAATCAAGTCGCCTTCGCGCGCTATGCGGGCGGCCAGACGCGCGTGCGCTTCGTCGCTTCCAACGTCGAGAAGGAGCCACCGTTCGACAAGCTCGTGCTCGAACTCAATCACGACCAGTTCTTCAAGGACACCGAGCCGGCGCCCGGCACCTTCCCGCTCGAAGGCACGAGCGAAATCGGCGGCCCGCTGTTCGTGCGCGGCTACACTTACTGCAACGACTTCGACTGCGCGTTCCCCTATGTGGTCGAGTCGGGCAGCTTCCAGATGGATGAGGTCGGCGCGCCCGGCTCACACCTGAAGGGCTGGCTGCGTGGCCTCAAGATGAAGCAGGTGCGCATCGACCCGAGCAGCGGCAACGTGCTGCCGTTCGCCAACGGCAATGTCTGGTGCGCGGGCGACTTCCGCCTCGACGTCGAGGTACCGCCGTTGCCGACCGCCTCGGAGGCCTGTGTCGGCGCGGGCACCGGCAACAAGATCGGCGACAACGTGCGCAACTTCACGCTCACCAACTGCTACGGCGACCCGATCGACCTGCACGACCGCTGCGGCAAGGCGGAGGCTATCTGGATCGTCGCGACCGCCGGCTGGTGCGGTGCCTGCGAGGCGTTCGTACCCCAGGCGGCACAGCGCACGAAGGACAACGCCGACGCTGGCCTCGACCTGATGGTCGTCATCGGTGAGAACGCCGCCGGGGCCGAGCCCTCGCTCGAGTACTGCAAGGACTACGCGGGCAAGAAGGGCCTCGATGCCGCGGCGACGTTCATCGACCACGACGGCACCAACTCGTGGCCGGTGCTCTTTGGGGCGATCGACACCTACAGCGGTGGATCGATCGGGTTGCCTTGGAACGCGGTCCTCGATGGCCGCAGCATGGAGTACATCTGGAGCTCCAACGCCGGCAGCGGCGATCTCTACAACGTCCAGGACGAGCTGATGTCACGCGAGTGACGCAGCGATAGTTACCCGGGAAATAATCACTTTCTCGGCAACTGCACAGGGTCTGCTACAACACGGAAACAAGCCTCACGTTCGTCGTGGGGCCTGCCGATGAAGCCACTGTCGGGGCGCTCTTGTCGGAGGGAGCGCAGCGACTGGGCTCCCACTCGGGAGCGCAGCGACTGGGCTCCCACTCGGGAGCGCAGCGACTGGGCTCCCACTCGGGAGCGCAGCGACTGGGCTCCCACTCGGGAGCGCAGCGACGGTGCTCTCGAGTGGGGAGCATCCGAGGGAAACCAAACTGGATGGGGGGCTCGATGAAGGCGCTACTCGGTGGACTCGGTGTTGTGTTGGCGATGGTTCAGTTCGGTGGCGCTTCGCACGCGATCGACGTCCGCAACGAAGATGAGCGGAAGTACCAGGTGACTATCACCTCGTCCTCGATGAGCCGCGACATCGACCTCAACGCCTTGACGTTGTCGCTGGTCGTCTGCGTTGGCGAGTGTGAGTTCTATGTGCCCGGCGTCGGTCGCGCGAAGGCGCGCGGCAATGACACGGTCACCATCAAGAACGGCAAGATCATCACGGAAGCGCGTCGCTGACGTCCCTCCCGGTCGGCCGAGCAAGCTTGGCCGCTACGATTCAAACGCGAACGGCCGAGCACTGCTTGGCCGTTCGCGTTTCGAGTTCAGGGCTTTGCGCCCTTCTTGCCCTTACCGAGCGCGATCGGGGCATCCTTTCCGACGACAGCGCCGCCCTGCTCTTTGCGGTACATGTCAGCTTCGCCCTTGGGCCACCACTCGTACTTGGGCACGCCGTCGGGCACGAGCAGGTCGCGCTTCTTGTTGGCCTTCACCATCAACAGGATGCCGAGACCGAGCAGCACGATGGCGAACCACTGGCCGGGCGTGAGCCCGTAGCGCACGTCGACCTCGCGCAGGAAGTCGAGCATGAAGCGGAACGGCATATAGGCCAGCACGAACACGATGAGGTACCAGCCCTTCACGTGCGGGACCTTGCGCTGGCTCCAGAAGAAGGCAGCCATCGCCATCGACCACAGTGCCTCGTACCAGCCGAGGTTGTGGATGACCTTGCCGTGCAGGCTGATGCCGTTGCGGTCGAGCGAGTCGCCGCCGTAGGTCATGCCCATGAAGAAGTCGGTGACCGAACCGGGGTGGTCGAAGGCCGTCGTGCAGCCGAGGCGGCCGAAGATCCAGGCGAACGCGAAGCCGAAGACGATCGAGTCGGCGTACGGCAGGAACGGGAGCTCCTTGTGGCGACGGAAGTAGTAGAGCACGCCGAGGGTGCCGCCGATGAAGCCGCCGAAGGAGCTTATCCCCTTCCAGATCATAAAGATCCTGAGCGGTTCGCCCGGCACGAGCTGGCCGTTCACCATGTGATCGACCAGCTCGTGAGGGAAGTACGCGAGCTGGTGCACGAGATGCGCGCCGATGAAGCCGGGGATCACCGCCCATAGGGCGACATCGGCGACGACCCGCTCGGACAGGCCGAGCATCCTGGCGCGGCGCCCGGCGATGATCGTCCCGAGCACGATGCCGATACCGACCAGGAAGCCGAACGGGGCGAGCTGGAGGCTGCCGTGGCCAAAGGGCTCCCAGGGTTCCATCGGGAAGCTGAAGCCGAACATCGTGTCGAGCATCGCGGACTCCTTAGCGCGGGCGATTTGCCCCTGGGATGCCGCCGGAAGGCGAGCGTCAGCGCGCGAGGGGGCCGGATAGCAGAATCCGCGGGCCTTACCAAGCGCGGACGCGTGGGGGGCTCAGTATCGCCTTGGGCTGCCTTGGCCAGGGCCCGCGCCCCAATGAGAATGTCCTTCGACCCGGGACTTGTCGCAGCGTGCGCTCACAGCTCCGCGGACGGTCGCGCGAGACCCAGGCGCTCGACCTCGGCGGCGGCCTCTTCGCCGACCGGCGTGCCCGCGAAGATGAAGCGTCGCACCAACGGGTCGGGCACCTCCTGGAGGCCCTCTGGTGTCTCCGCCGCGAGGATCCGTCCCTCGTGCAACATGGCGATCTGGTGGGCGATTCGGAACGCCGACGGCATGTCGTGCGACACCACGAGGCTCGTGATGTCGAAGTTGTCCTGGGCCTCGACGATCATGTCGTCGAGGTAGCGCGTGAGGATCGGGTCCTGCCCGGTCGTCGGCTCGTCATAGATGATGAGCTCGGGGCGGCCGACGAGCGCACGCGCGAGTCCGGTGCGCTTGCGTTGGCCCGCCGAGACCTGTGCTGGCGCGCGCCCGGCGATGTCGACGAGCTTGAGCTTCTCGAGGATCTCGTCGCTGCGCTCACGCACCTCGGCGCGCTTCAGGCCCCGCTCGACGAGTGGGAACTCGACGTTCTCGCGCAGCGTCAGCGCGTCGAGCAGTGCCGCGCCCTGGAACACCATGCCGTAGCGTTCGCGCAGGCGGATGAGGGCGTCGTTGCTGAGGTCAGGCAGGTTCTGACCGAACACCACGACGCTGCCACTGTCGGGCCGCAAGAGCCCGATGATGTGCTTCATGATGACCGACTTGCCGCTGCCCGAACCGCCGATGAGCACCGTGATGCGTTGCTTTGGAACGACGAGATCGACGCCGTTCAAGACCTGCTGCGAACCAAAGCTCTTGTGCACGTCCTTCAGCTCGGCGATCGCCGTCTCGTCCGGGGCGAGCTGCCAGACCTTCTGGGTGGGGCGCGGCGTGGCCCCCGGCGAGGCGTGCGACTCGTGATCCGAGGCCTCGCGAAGTGAGGCTGCGCTCGCGAAAACGCCCGCATGCGCGAGGCGACCGACATCGGCGAAGAAGACCTCGACGAGCGGGGTCTTCTTCGGGCCGAGCACTTCATCGAGCGTGCCGTAGGCGGCGATCCTGCCGCCTTCGAGCATCGCCAGGCGATCGGCGAGCTTCATGGTGGACGTCATGTCATGCGACACGACAACCGACGTGATGCCGTAGCGCTGGCGCGTGTCGACCAGCAGCCGATCGACGAAGTCGATCATCACTGGATCGAGGCCGGTCGTCGGCTCGTCGAAGAGCACGACCTCCGGGTTCGAGATCACCGCGCGCGCGAGCGAAACGCGCTTGCGCATGCCACCCGAGAGCTGGGAGGGGAGCTTCTTGCCGGCGTTCGCGAGGTCGAGAAGACTCAATAGCTCGTGCACCCGCTCGAGGATCTCGCGGTACGGCAGCGACGTGTTCTCGGACAACGGGAACGCGATGTTCTGCTCGACCGTGAGGGAATCGAGGAGCGCGTAGCTCTGGAACATCATCGTCAGGCGGCGCCGCAGGTCGAGGAGCCGCTGCGGCGAGACGTCGCGCGTGTTCTCGCCGAAGATGAGCACGTCCCCCTCGTCCGGCAGCACGAGCCCGTTCATGAGCCGCATCAGCACCGACTTGCCCGAGCCCGAGGCGCCGGCGATGACGGTCGTCAGGCCGGTGTGGATGTCGAGGTCGAGGTCGGCCAGCACGACGCGATCGCCGTAGCGCTTGTGCACGCCACGCAATCGGATGACCGGCTCATTGGGATCGGCCGGCCAGCGCGGCACGTCGGGCAGCAGCAGGTTCTGGCGAACCTCCGGCGAGCCAGCCGCGGACGATGGCGGCGCCGTCTCGGGGGCGCTTCGGGGGGGATTCGAGGGGGCTTGAACCAAGGCGGACCGTGTCGATTCGAGAGAGGCGCGAGCGGCTCGGAACCTTGCGCCTGCTGCCCGGGTCGTGCAAGTTGCCCGAAAGGACGAGGAGGATGTCGATGGCGAAGGAACTCACGTTTGCACCGGCCACCGGGGCTCTGGGCAAGCCCGCCCCTGCGAAGGGCGACACGCTGCGTCAGCGCGCGTACATCATCGGGATAGCCCTCGCTACGATGTGGGGCCTCGAGGTGATCGACGCTATCATCGGCCAGCGCATGAACAGCCTCGGGATCGAGCCGCGCACCGCCAGCGGCCTCATTGGGATCCCACTCGCCCCGTTCCTGCATGGGGGCTTCGGGCACCTCATCGCCAATACGATCCCGTTCGCGCTGCTCGGCTTCCTGACGATCATGCGCGGCGTCTCGACCTTCTTCCTGGTGTCCGCGTTCGTGACCATCGTCGGGGGCCTGGCCGTCTGGCTGCTCGCGTCGAGCGGCTATCACATCGGCGCCAGCGGGGTCATCTTCGGCCTCTTTGGCTACAACCTCGCGATGGGGATCTTCGAGCGCAGCTTCAAGTCGATCGCCATGGCTGCGCTCGTTGGCCTCCTCTACGGCAGCATGCTCTTCGGGGTGTTCCCGGGGCAACGCGGCATCTCGTGGGAAGGCCACCTGTTCGGCTTTGCTGCGGGCGTCGGTTTCGCCTACCTGTCGGTCCGCAAAGCCGCCAAGGCAGCCGCCAAGAAGTAAACAGTGTTGCATGGCGAAGGAGCCAAATCGTGAGGCCAGGAGCGACTGGAGGAAGTGCCGAGCCGTACTCGTCGTACGGCGCACAAGCGACCGAAGGAGCGACGCCTCATCACGATTCGGATCCGAAGCCAGGCAACACGGTTTAGCTGCGACGATTGTGCGTCCTGACCTTCAGCTGAGCGCCGGTTCGGCGAGGTGCTCGGGGAAGACGGTCACCGTGCGCAGATGGTGGGAGGCGCCGCTGAGATCGGTCGGGAGTCGCGCGAAGTAGCGCATCGCAGCCGGCAAAGTGCCAAAAGTGCGTTCGAGTAGGGCGAACCGATCATCGATGTTCGAACGCACGGGCGGCGTGGTCGTTGGGTCGACGCGATAGGCGCGCACGAACGCGAGCAGGCGGGCGTGGTAACCGGGCTCCTCGACGATGGCGCCGATCGACCGGGCGCGCGGGTGGCTGCCATCGATGACGCCGCGGGTCTGGGCTTCGAGCGCGTCGAGCCCGTCGCGATGGGTCGACAGGAGTTGCACGTCATAGACCGGGTTCGCGTGCACGACCTGGAGGAGGTGACCGATGACCGCGTCGCGATCGACGAAGAAGCCGACCGGGTCGAGCATCGCGCCCGGGTCGTCGACGAGCCGCAGGAGCTGATGGAACGCGAACGAGATCCCCTGCTGTCGGTAGTAGTCAGCCGCCGCGGGAGTGATCCAGAAGCGCACCATGTCGAGGCTGCCAACGATGAGCTGGAGGCGCGTCGGGACCTGCGCGATGAGGCCAGCGCGCACGAGCGGCTCGAGGCGCAGAGCCAGCCCTCCGTCACGCCGCATGATGCGGCCCCAGGCAGCGAGCGTGGTGCCGACGCGGGCGAGCTTGCCGGGCCATTGCTGACGTGATCCGATCGCCGCGCGCAACAGATCCAGCGCCGGCTTCGTCGTGCGCGCGGAGGCGTCACCAGCCCTCGGGTCCGCCATCTGGGGAGTGGTCGCCGGCGCGGGGGTTTGCATTCGTCGGGTCATCATGGCTGCCTCGTCTGCCTCTCGGGCGGGTCTTCGCAAGGATGGCGAAGCCTGGACTGCAGGCTACCCCCAAAAACACGACCAACAAGACACGGTTTACCAGATGCAGATCGCCGTTTCAGCCGGAATCATCGGGGTCACGCCGCGGCCTGATGCGGGACCGACGCGCCTAGCGAGAGTGAACGACATCGTGCGCCTCTTTGGCGAGACCGGCTGGCACGAGCAGTCGCCGGCGCTCGCGGCGGCCGCGTTGGCGTTGATGGAAGGGGTGCCGCGGGTGGTCGTCGCGTCATCGCTCGCGACCCTGCCCGCCGACATCGAGCTGATCGCAATCACGGGCAACAGCACCGCGACCGCAACGCACGAGCTCGTCGCGCCGCCGGGCGTCACGCTGCTCGTCGACCTCACACCGGAAGTGACGGTGGCCGACGTGCTCGCCGCGAAGGCGCGCGGGGTTCGCTTCGTACATCCGGGCGGCACGGTGATGCTCCCGGGTCAACGCAGGGCCGTGAGGATCGGCGGCGCGGCGCTCGCATTGCCGCTCTTGTTCGGGCACTCGCAGCTCGGCGCGCTGGTCGAGCTCGCGACGCCATCACCGATCGCCCCGGCGCTCATCGAAGCGGGTGTGCTCGTGCTGACGACACGCACCCCCGTGCGCTCGGGACCGCGCGTCGTGTTGCCCGCGGGCGAGTCCCCACGCCCTCGCGCGACGCCGCTCGAAGCGGCCCCGGGCGGCCCCACCGCTCACCTCGAAACCGCCTTGAACGACCTGGCGCGACGCTTCACCCATCGCCTCGGCAAGGACCGCGGCGCGCACGCGACCCTGAAGCGCGAAGCCGAGCGCCTGCTGCAAGCCGAGGTCGCGGCCGGCACCATCACCGGCTACGCGCTCGCCATCGAGCCGGCCGGTGACGACCTCGCGATCGACGTCGCGGTCACCCTGCCCAGACGCGTCGGCAAGGTGATCATCCGCGTGCATCAAACGTAGGCAGCGTGCCGGATCCAGGCGTGTATCAGCGGCACGTCCGCAAGCGCGAAGTCGAACGTCAGGAGGCGCCCCGGCTCGACCCACGCGAACGCGTCGTGGTCGATCGGCGAGAGACGGCCGGACTCCCAGCGGCAATGCCAGGCCTCGAGAGCGAGCGGCCCATTGCCATAGTCGTGCTCGTTGGTCGCTAGCCATTGGCCTACGCTGACCGTTATCCCGAGCTCCTCGTCGAGCTCACGCACGAGGCACTGCGCCGGGCTCTCGCCGGGTTCGATCTTGCCCCCGGGCAGCTCCCACTTGCCCGCCAGCCGACGGTCGGGTCGGAGCCGCGCTATCAACACCCGTCCGGGCGCCCACAGGTACTCCGGCAGGCACCAGCCCGCATTGTCCCGCGCCGCTTCGGCCTCGATGAGCGCCCCGGCCACCCTCAGCATCGCTGCGTTCCCCGGGATCGCAGCGGCGCAAGATCGGTCCTCGGAATGTCGCGACGCTCGGCCATGGCTCGCCTCTACCCGATTCCGGGCGTTCTGATAAGCTCGCCATCGATGGACCTCCTGGTGCTCGGATCTTCAGACGCGTTCAATGGTGCGGGCCGCTGTCACGCCGCGTACGTCGTGCAGGACGGTACGGCCCCGCCCATCGCCGTGGACTTCGGTGCGACGACGCTCTTTGCGATGCGCCGCGCGGGCCTCGCCGGGACTGACCTCGGCGCCGTGTTGATTACCCACCTGCACGGTGACCACTTCGGCGGCCTGCCGTTCCTGCTGCTCGACGGCATGTACCACGACGTGCGCAGTGAGCCGCTGCACCTCGTCGGCGCCGTCGGGCTCGAGTCGCGTCTGCTCACCCTCTTCGATGCACTCTATACCGACGTCGCGCGCCGCCCCCGCCCCTACCCGACCCACATCGCTGAGATCGCCCCGGGCGACGTCCGTGAGGTCTGCGGTTACCGGGTCGAAGCGTTCGCGGCCGAGCACATGGACCCGCCCGAGCTGCCGCTCTGCCTGCGCATCACCGGCCCCTCGGGCAAGGTGATCGCGTTCTCGGGCGACACCGAGCCGTGCGATGGCTTCTTCGAGGCCGCGCGCGGCGCCGACCTGTTGGTCGCCGAATGCACCGGGCTCCGCCCGCCGTGCGGCCGTCACATGGCTTGGAATCCCGACTGGCGCAGCATGCTCGGGCGCGCTGGCGCCAAACGCATCCTGCTGTCGCATCTCTCGCGCGAGGTGCGCGAACAGATCCCCACGCTGCTTGCCGAGTGCCCACCCGGCATCGACCTGTTCTTCGCCGACGACCTGCTGCGGGTCGTCGTCTGAACACGCCACCCGCCACGCTCACCGGAGCTCCCATGCGTCGTTCGTTGTCCGCCCTTTCCTTCCTGGCGCTCGCGCCCGCCTGGCTCTCGTGCGGCGCGACCAAGCAGCTCGGCGATCTCTTGGCGCCCTACACCCCGAAGCTCCGCTTCGAGCGCCTCGCCGTCGACAAGATCGACTTCTCGAGCATCTCGGTCGACTTCGTCTTCGCCGTGCAGAACCCGAACCCCATCTCGGTGAAGCTCGACCAGTTCGGCTACAGCCTCGGGCTCGAAGGCGTGGAGTTCCTGAAGGGCCGCAACACCGACGGCATCGCGCTCAAGTCGAAGGGCGACACCGAGCTGTCGATCCCCGTCGCGCTCGCGTTCGCCGACATCTTCAAGCTCGTGCAGAACATCGACGGCAAGGACGACATCGCGTTCTCGTTGGCCGGCGACTTCGGCTTCAATACCCCAGTCGGCATGGCCACCATCCCCTTCAAAGAGGAAGGCCGCTTCCCGGTCGTGCGTCCGCCGACGATCTCGCTGAAGGGCGCCAAGCTCGGCGAGATCAGCGTGATGAAGGGCAAGGCCGTGCTCAATGTCGACCTCGGCTTCAAAAACGACAAGGGCGGCGCGCCGATAAGCTTCAAGGGCTTTGACTACGCCCTGAAGCTCGCGGGCACGGCCGTCTCGACGGGCGTGCTCGAGAACGTGCCCGACGCGCCGGCCGGTCAGGAGCAGCTCGTGACGCTGCCGGTGAGCCTCGACCTGTTGAAGCTCGGCAAGACGATGATCACCGCGCTCCAGAGCAAGAAGCCGGTCGACGTGGCACTCGACGCGAAGGTGATGGTCGGCACCCCGTTCGGGGCGATCCCGTTCGATGTCGCGCAGGCCGCGGCCTTCCTCCTGAAGTGAGGGTGTCACTGCCGCTGGCCTTCGCAAGGAGGGCGAAGCCTGGACTGCTGGCCCACCTCGCATGTGGGTTGCTGGCCGCAAGTGGCCCCGCTCTGGCGGGGTCGCCCGCCCATGCCGCCTTCGACCCCGACGAGGATCGCGCGGTGCGCATCACGTCGGAGACCGGCTTCGGCATCCTCGGCGGCACGGCCGGAGCATTCGGCGGCGCGTTCACGACCGGGCTCATGTGCGTCGCATTCGAGTCATCGGACAGCGGCTTTGGTTGCTTCGGGGCGGCGATCATCGGCGGGCTCGCCGGGGAGTTCTTCGGGATCTGGCTCGGCAGCTGGGCGGGTGGCCAGCTCGCGGGCGGCAACGGCGGCCTCGGCTGGACCCTGCTCGGCACGGCCAGCGGCGCGCTCGTCACGGGGGTCATCATCGCCGCCGCCGAGATCGACGTCGGCGACCTGGGCTGGTGGATCTTCACGAGCGTGCTGCCGCTCGCGGGATCGATCGTCGGCTACGAGCTCTCGACGACGCGAGAAGGCCCGCGCACGATCGGCGGGTCGCTCACGTTTCTGTTTTGAGCGCAGCCAGCGTCAGACGACCGTGATGCCCGCAAGGTCCTGCGGCGCCGGGTAGCGCAGTCCGAGCGACTCCATGCGCTGGATGATGACGTCCGAGATGACGAGATTGCGGTACCACTTCTTGTTGGCGGGCACGACGTACCAGGGCGCATGCGCGCTCGAGGTGCGGGCCAGCGCGTCCTCGTAGGCGTTTTGGTAGGCGTCCCACTTCGCCCGCACGGCGAGGTCCGCCTTGTCGAACTTCCAGAGCTTCTCTCGATCGGCGAGGCGCTCTTCGAGACGCTGCTTCTGTTCGTCCTTCGAGATGTGGAGGAAGAACTTGAGCACGGTCGTACCCTCGTCGACCAGCATGCGCTCGAAGTCGACGATGTGCTGGTAGCGCTTCTGCCAGCGCGCCTCCGGCACCAGCGCGTCGACGCGCACGACCAGCACGTCCTCGTAGTGCGAGCGGTTGAAGATCACGATCTCGCCGTTGCCCGGCGTCTGGCCGTGCACGCGCCAGAGGTAGTCGTGCGCCAGCTCGTTGGTCGAGGGCCGTTTGAACGACGCGACCTTGACGCCGACCGGGTTGGTGCGATCGAAGATGAGACGGATGGTGCCGTCCTTGCCCGATGTATCCATGCCCTGCAGCACGATCAGCACCTTGTGACGCTGGTCCGCGTAGAGGAGCTCCTGGAGCGCTTCGAGGCGCTTGGTCTGCCGCTCGAAGACGAGGGTCGCGTCCTTCTTGTCGCCGTTGAAGGCGCCTGTGTCGGATGGGTCGCGCTCGGCGAGCGAGAAGCTCGCGCCCGGGGTGACGCGATAGTGATCGGTGCTTGCGAGATCGTTCATGCCACTTCCTTCGTCAGGGCTTCAGCTTGGCCTGGTCGGGAAACTTCGCACGAGCTGCCGCGGCTGTCACACGCCCATTGACCCCATTGACCCTCGTCCAGCGGCGCGCTATGCGCCCCACACAACGTGGCGGCGCCGAGGAAGCTGGTGAAGATCCAGCACTGCCCCCGCAACTGTTACCGGGGACGAACCCGTAGAGGCCACTGGGCGCGACAGCGCCTGGGAAGGCGCGGGCAAGGGCGATCCGGGAGTCAGGATATTCGGCGCCGACGCATCGTGACGGGGACAGGTTCCCCGCCACCCAGGAGCGACCTCGGAGGGAGGACGCGTGGGAACCGGTGACGACGGAAGGTCCGCGCGTACCCCGGCGCCTTCGTGCCCTCCGCAGGGTCGCAGCGGAGAAGGCAATGAAGATGCAGTTCGGGCTCGGTGTGGTGGCCGCGACGCTGTTCATCGGTTGTGACGACAACGACACGGCCGGCAAGACGGACGCGACGGATGTGTTCGAGACGGTCGACGCCGCGGATTCGTCGGGGACCGAGGTCCTCGCCGAGACGTCGCCCGATAATGGGACTGAGGAGACCGATGGGGTGGCGCTGCCGGACGACGCGATCGAGCTCGTCGGAACCTGGGCAACCGAGTTCGGCGACGAGACGATCAGCGAGTCGCGCTGGGATGGCTTCTGCCTTCAGACGATCGTGAGCGCCGACAACGACGAGAACGTGGCGATCCTGGAGACGGTCGGTGGTGAAGGCTGCGGCGAAGGTTTTTCGCGCGTGATCTGGAACGACATCGTCAGCGAGGCCTTCGACTACTGCACGACCACCTACGGCGCGAGCACCGCGGAGGACGCGGCGACCGCCGCGACGAGTGGGATCAGCGACGACCTCGAGACCGGCTGCGGCGGCTTTCCGTGGTCGCACCTGACGCGGAAGTAGAGCAACGGCAGGTCGTGCCCCAGACCGTAACGGTTCCCGGGGGTAGCGCAGCGGACCGTGAGGAGCCGCGGAGGTCTCACGGGCACGACCGATACGGCGGGCGGGTAAGTAACGGACGGATCAACGCCCCACGATTGGCAGGAGCGGCAAGACGTCGCCGATGAGGTAGAGGCTGCCCGTCAGGAGCAGCCCGCCCTCAGGGCCAGCGATGGTGGTCGCGGTCGCGAGCGCTTCACGCGCATCCGGCCGCGCCAATACCACGGCGCGCGTGCCACGCTTGCGCGCGAGGCGCTGCACCAGCTCGACGTAACGCACGAAATCGGGGACCGGCCTGGCGCTCGACTGGGTCAAGACGACGGCGTCGACACGGGGCGACAACGCCGCCAACATCGTTCGCACGTCCTTGTCGGGGTTCACCCCAAAGAGCATGACGCGCGGACGTTCAGGCAGGTACGCCTCGATGTGGCGCGCCAACACACGCGCGCCCATCGGGTTGTGCGCCCCGTCGATCAACATCGCCGGCCACGGCACCTCGGGCGCCGCCTCGATGCGTTCGAGGCGCGCGCGGTTGCGAGCGCGGTAGAGCCCTTCGGCGAGATGATGCGCCTTCAGGTGAAAGCCGAGGCCACCGAGCGCCTCGGCCGCCGCGCACGCGAGCGACGCATTCAAGCCCTGGTGCACACCGCGGATCCCGAGCGTGACCGATCCCAGCCGATGGGTCGCGCCGCGATAGCGGAAGCCGTCCTCCTCGAAGCTGCCGACGAAGTCGACGCCGGCGCGGCGGGCGGGTGCGCGCAACGCGAAGGCGTAAGGTCCGACGACGTCGCGCCAGAGGCTCGGCGCGATGCCGCAGATGAGCGTGCCGCCCGGCTTCAAGATGGCGACCTTCTCCGCGGCGATGAGACGCCGGGTGGCACCGAGGATCTCTTGATGGTCGAGGCCGACCGGGGTCAGCACCGCGACCTTGGCGGGCACGACGTTGGTCGCGTCGAGGCGCCCACCGAGCCCGACCTCGAGCACCGCGATATCGACCTGGCGCTCGCGGAAGTAGCCGAGCGCCATCACCGTCAGGACCTCGAACTGCGTGAGCGGGATCGCCGGCTCGTGCTCCATCGCGTCGCGCACGATGCCGACCCAGCGCGCGAAGTCCGACGGCAGGATGGTGTGGCCACCGATGCGGATACGTTCGGTGACGCTGACGAGATGTGGGCTCGTGTAGAGGCCCACGCGATAGCCCGCCGCGTGCATGATCGAGGCGAGGAACGCGCAGGTCGAGCCCTTGCCGTTGGTGCCGGCGATAGTGACCGCGGCCATGCCCTCGTGCGGGTTCCCGATGCGCCCCAGTGCCGCGTCGACCCGCTCGAGACCGAGCACGATGCCGCGACCCGAGAGGCTCGTGAGCCACTCGAGCGCCGCGTCGAAAGCGCGTGCATCGGAAATGGGAAGTGCGACCACCACGCCTTGCAGGGTAGCGCTCGGCGTGGGCGCGGGCAATCGATCTTGGTGGGATGTGGGGGCTCTAGCGCGCGCAGGCGCCGTCGACGACAATGCCTCGCACGTCGATGTGCATCGTGTGCGGGGCCTTCTCGTCGCGGCCGAAGTAGGCGGTCCGGAGGAGCCAGGTCGAGACCGGCACCCAGCCCGCGACGCCGAGGCTGCCGCGCACGCTGTGCTCGATGCCATTGACGCTGAGCGACATGCCGCCGTCGTCGAACTTGATCGGGACGTCGGCCCACTCGCCGAGCGCCACGGTCGTTAGCTGCGGCATCGTTCGCTGGCCATCGGCGACACAGCCGACGCCCGCGCTGTCGGGGATGGCGGCACACAACTCGGAGGCTTCGTCGCATGCGAGGCCATCGACAGAGCCGCCGACCCGCGGGTCGCAACGACCACCGGCGGCGATGCGTGGCGCGCAGGCGCCGACCTCGAGCGCCAGCTCGTCGAGGGTCAACACGTTGCAGAAAGCGCTCGCCGCGCACTGCTCGTCGTCATCGCAGGGCTTGCCGGTGGCGAGCCGCGGCACGCACACCGCGCCCTGCTCGAGGTCTTCGCAGAAGGCGCTCTGCGCGGTCGTGACGCACGGCGCGGCGAGCGCTACCGAGGCCGCGGCGCAGCGGCCCAACTCACACGAGAGACCCTGGAGAGGTCCCGCTGTCGTCGCAGGCGCCGTGCGCCGCGAGCGCGAGGATGATGAGCACGACGGTCCGCAAGGCTGTCCTCCCGAGCTCGGGGCCGCGTCTACTATGGGGCGGCGGGCAATATCAGGGAATTGATTGATCGCGGAATTGCGGAGCAGACAGCGGTAGCTGATAGCATCGCGCGATGCGCGTGCTTGCTGGCTGGATGATGGTGATGTGGCTTGGGGGGAACGCTCTGGGCTGCGGCGAGGGCGTGGGCGGGGACGCGGGCGAGGGCGGGGACGTGGGCGAGGGCGAGGGCGAAGACGTCGCGGCCGAGGTCGAGGCGAGTGTGCCCGGACCAGTGGCCGGTGAGTTCGATCCCGACCACCTGCTGCTGGTCGACATCGTGATGAGGGCCAACGACTGGGACGCACTACGAAGCGAGACACGAAGCCTGTTCGGGCTGCTCGGACCGCGCTGCCTCGCCGGACCGGCGCCCGATGTGTTCACCTACAAGGAGGCGGAGGTCACGATCGATGGCGTCACGATCCGACGGGCAGGCCTCCGCAAGAAGGGCTTTCTCGGCTCGCTCGACGCGGTGCGACCGTCACTGCGCATCGAACTCGACGAGCTCGTGCCAGGCCAGCGACTCGGCGACCTCGAACGCCTCACCCTCAACAACGGGCTCCAGGATCCGAGCCGCTTGCGACAGTGCTTGGCCTACCAGGTGTTCCGCGACGCTGGCATCGCGGCGCCGCGTTGTGCCTTCGCGAGCGTGCGTGTCAACGGTGAGGATCTCGGCCTTTACAGCCACGTCGAGTCGGTCAAAAAACCCTTCCTGCGCGCCAACTTCCCGAGGAACTCTGGCGGCGACGGCGCGCTCGGCCAGCTCTGGGAAGGACAGCTCTCCGACTTCCGCGAAGGCTGGCTCGCGACGTTCGAGGCGAAGCTCGACGACGCGCCCGACGACCGCTCGGCCCTCGACGCGCTGACCGCGGCCATCGCGACCCCCGACGAAGGCCTCATCGCGGCCCTCGACGCGACCATCGACCTCGACCAGTTCATCACGTTCTGGGCTGTCGAGGTGCTCGTCGCGCACTGGGATGGCTACGCCGGCAATACCAACAACTTCTTCGTCTACCGCCCCGGCACGGGCGACACCCGGCTTCGCTTCATCCCGTGGGGGGTCGACGGCACGTTCGCCGCCGACGCGCCCGCGTTCTTCTCGACGGGTGCGCTGGCCGACCGGCTCCTGCGCCACCCTGTCGGCCGCGCCCGCTACATCGCCGAGCTGTCCCGATTGCTCACCGACGTGTGGAACGAGGGCCGCTACATCGACCTCATTGCGAGCTGGGATCGCCTCACGGCCGGTGCCCGCGAAGTACCCATCGACCCCCTCGACACGAGCGCTTCGGACGACGTGGCCGCCCTCAAAGTGTCCGTGGCCGGTCGCCGGCAGGCGCTGGAAGCAGCGCTGCTCGATCTCACCGCGGAGCTGCCGCCGCTGCGCGAGCCCCCATGCGCCAAACCCGGCGGCACCGTGACGGGGAGCTTTGCCACGCGCTGGAACACGCTCGCCAGCGACGACCTGTTCTCGACCGGTGACGGCACATTCGACCTCGACAGTGACCTCCTGCCGCGGCTGACGTTCGCCCGTGTCGGCAGTAAAGCCGGTGCCGACCCGACAGGCGCGCCCGACATCGCCCACGTCGTCCTCGCGGCGACGGTCGTCGACGGCGGCTACATGGTCGTGCTGCTCGACTTCCCGCGCCCGCTCGCCCCTGGCACCCATGCGCTCGGCGGCGACGCACAAGGCACTCTCTACTATCTCGAGCCCGGCGGCACAGGGCAGCTCATCGGCATGCTCGGCGACGGCGCGCTCGTCCTCGAACAGGCGGACGAGCTGCTCGACGACGGCTCGGGCCAGGCGAGCCGCATCGAAGGCAGCTTCAACGCTACGCTGTATGCCTTCTTCTAAACAGTGTCGCATGGCGAAGGAGACGAATCGTGAGGCAAGGAGCGACTGAAGGAAGCGCGGAGCCGTACTCGTCATACGGCGCACAAGCGACCGAAGGCGCGACGCTGCATCACGGCTTGGATCCGAAGCCAGCCGACACCGTTTCGATGCGTCTAGATGCGTGGCGAGCTGTTCAATCTGCTCGCCGCTGTGCCATGGTCTGCCTCGCGCCGAACGCCGTAACGCCTTCGGCGGCCGTTGCTGGGGGCGTCGATGACGAGCGCGCTGCGAGACCTTTGGAACCTCGACGACGAGGTTGCCTTCCTGAACCATGGCAGCTTCGGGGCGACCCCGAAGAGCGTGCTCGCGGCGCAGGCCCGTCTGCGCGATCAGCTCGAACAGGAGCCGGTGCGCTTCTTCGAGCGCTACCTGCCGGGTGCCCTCGCTGCCGCACGGGAAGCGGTCGCGGCGTGGGTCGGCGGCGACCCGGCCGGGCTCGCGTTCGTGCCCAACGCGTCGACGGGCGTCGCGACCGTGCTCGCGAACCTGAGGCTCGAGCCGGGTGACGAGCTGCTCGTGACCAACCATGCCTACGGTGCTTGCCGGAACGCGTTCGCGCTCACCGCGGAGAGGGCCGGGGCCGTGCTCGTCACCGCCGAGATCCCGTTTCCCGGAACGACCGAAGACACCATCGTCGCGGCGGTGCTCGCGGCAGTGACCTCGCGCACGAAGCTCGCGCTGATAGACCACGTCACGAGCCCGACCGGCCTGGTGTTCCCGCTCGAACGGCTCTTGCCTGAGTTCGCGGCGCGCGGCGTCGACGTGCTGGTCGACGCGGCTCACGCACCGGGCATGCTGGCAGTCGACCTCGACCGGCTCGCCGCGATCGGCGCGACCTACTACACCGCGAACGGGCACAAGTGGCCGTGCGCACCGAAGGGCGCTGCCTTCTTGTGGGTTCGTGCCGACCGGCGCGACGGCTTTCATCCGCTCGTCGTCTCGCATGGTCTGACCGCGCCGCTGGAACCGGGACAGACGCGTTTTCGCGCCGAGTTCGACTGGATGGGCACCGACGACCCGACCCCCTACCTCGCCTGGCCGACCGCGATCGAGCACCTCGGCGCGCTCATGGCGGGCGGTTGGGACACGATCCGGCGGCGCAACCGCGACCTTACGTTGGCGGCGCGCGACCGCCTGTGCGAGCTCCTCGCCATCGCACCTCCCGCGGACAACGCGCTGATCGGGTGCCTCGCGTCGCTGCCGCTGCCGCCCGGTCGCCGCCCCGAGCTGAGCGCACACGCCCTGCACGAACGCCTCGCCGACGTGCATCACGTGCAGCTGCCGATCTTCGATTGGGAGGGTCAGCGGGTGCTGCGCGTCGCGCTGCATCTGCACACCGACCTCGAGGACATCGAAGCGTTGGCGGTCGCGCTGCGGGCCGAAGGGTTCGCTGCCCACAGTTGAGGCTCCGCGATCCTTGCGAAGGCCTGAGCCGGCTACGAAGCGCGGTCAGAGCGTCGCTCAGGGGTGTGATCGAAATTGAGGGGTTTGCGATGGCAGTGGATCACGGCGGGCCCCACTTCATCAAGTTCTTCGGCTCTCTTCTGCTGCCGACCGAATGCGGGGTTGAGGCAAGTGCCCCCTCACTTCGAATCACACCCGGATGATGAACCACGGAGACACTGAGAACACGGAGATTTGAAGCTGAGGCATGAGGACATCTGCGAGCGCGTCATCGGCGTGGCCGTCGAGGTTCATTGGCATCGGGCACGCCAACGGCCGTCGGGCGCTCGCTTCTGGCTCCGCCTCCGTGACCCGTGTCTCCGTGGTTCGTCCGTTGTCGGATCGCGCCCCGAGCCATTCGCCCCTCATCTTGAATCACACCCGACGCTCAGCCCGCGATCGGCGACGCGTGTGTCTGCTATCGCCGCTGCCTTCGAGCTCGCTTCGGCCCCTGGCCCGGCCCCATGACTGGCCCACCAGGCCAGCGCCCGCTCACGGGTCCACGGCGTCGCGAGCGGCACCGCCTTGAGCGCCGTGGCGAGCGCCTCGGCATCGGGCGGACGATCCTCACGCCTCTTGGCGAGGCACTTCAGGATGACCGCATCCAGCTCTGGCGGCACCGGCGTCTTCGCGTGCAGCGACGGCGCCTCGGGCTCGACCCGCGCCTCGTGCTCCAAGCGCTTGAGCGCCTCATCCGAGCCACGCTCGCCGCGGTCGCGGCGGATGAGCTTGACCGCCGCCTCGCGCGCCAACATGCCGTGCTTCGCGCGCCACACTTCACCCATGCCGCCTTTGCCAAGCGGTGCCACGAGCTGGTAGCGGCCCATCTTCTGGGCACGACCGAGGTCCCGCCCCATCTGATAGATCACGTGCGCCGTGAGGTAGGCGACGAACGCCGCCATGACCAGCGGGATGAGCTGGAGCAGGACGATAAGCGTCGACGGTGGAGCGTGACCGACCAGTGGCGGCACAGCCAGCATGACGATCGGATTCGTCGCGATCGCCAACAACGCCACGATCAGGTAGCGGCGCGGCGGCATCGGCACGACCACAGGGACAACCAGCAGCACCGCGACCGGCATCGGTATGCCGCGCGCGAACGGATGCTCGCCCCACTCCGCGGTCGCCTCGGTGGCGCCGACGAGCGCGACCAACACGATGAAGAACACCTGCCCAAACAGCAGGAAGCGGCGCGGCGGCAGACGCGCGTAGGAGACCGCGAGCAGGATCGCCGCGAACACGCCGCCAATGGCGAAGAAGACGAGCTTCAGGTGGCTCTCGCGTGCGCTGCCGAACACCTCGGTGGACTCGCTCAGGAACCCGATGAGCACCCGCACGAATGACACACCCAACGTGACCGCCGCCGTCAGCCGCAGGCGCGACGCGGCACGCTCGACGACCTCATCGGGGAGCGCTGTGCCGCGGGTCCCAATGGCGTCGGGCACCGGCAGCACCGGGCGCTGATGATGGCTCGTCAGTGGGCGATCTCTAGCAGGCCACGCGAAAAAAGTCGCGACCCCAAAATTGAAGCCCAGAAGCGCACTTACACGAAACCGAGCACTCGCTCTTGCGCATACATAACGACCGTTATAAACGGCGCACATGACGGACTTCGACACGGTGGTCATTGGCTCGGGCGCTGGCGGCATGACCGCGGCGCTCGCACTCGCGCAGGCTGGTCAGAAGGTGCTCGTGCTCGAACAGCACGACGTACCCGGCGGCTGGTGTCACTCGTTCACGCTCGAGGGCTATCGCTTCAGCCCGGGCGTGCACTACCTCGGGCAGCTCCAGCCGGGTGGCAGCCTGCGGCGCATCTATGAAGGGCTCGGGGTCGCGGGCGACCTGACCTTCATCGAGCTCAACCCCGAGGGCTTCGACCACGCGATCATCGGCCACGGACGCGACGCCGTGCGCTTCGACATCCCGAAGGGCAAGGCGCGCTTCGCGGACCGCCTGGCCGACCGCTTCCCGCGCGACGCCGCCGCTATCCGACGGCACCTCGACACGGTGCAGCGCATCGGCGACCAGCTCGAGGGGCTCGGGTCAGCCCGCTCGTTCGGGGACAAGCTGCTCCTGCCGTGGCGCGCGCGCACGCTCTTGCGCCACCTGCCGATGTCGCTTTCGCGCATGCTCGACCGCAGTGGCGTCAAAGACCCGACGGCGCGCGCCATCCTGTCTATCCAGGCGGGCGACCACGCGATGACCCCGAAGCGTGCGCCGGCCATCCTGCACTCGACCGTGCAACACCACTACTTCAATGGCGCGTACTACCCGCAGGGCGGTGGCTTCGCCATCCCGCGCGCGTTCCATCGCGCGCTCAAGCGCCATGGCGGCGAGCTGCGCTTACAAGCCCGGGTCGACAAGATCCTGTTCGACAACGGCAGCCGCCAGGTCAGCGGCGTTCGGCTCGCGGACGGGACCGAGATCCGTTGCAAGCAGATCGTGTCCAATGCCGATCCGGCGGTCACGTTCGGGCGGCTCATCGACCCGGCGCTGCTGCCGACCGGGCTCAAGAAGAAGCTCGACAAGACCACCTGGTCGATGAGTGCGCTGTCGCTGTTCCTGGCGGTCGACATGGACGTGAAGGCCGCCGGGCTCGACTCGGGCAACGTCTGGTACGCGCGCACGCCCGACATCGACGCGATGTATGGGGCGACGAAGAGCGACGGCTCGGTGCTGGACGACATCCCCGGGTTGTTCTTGACGACGACGACGCTCAAGGATCCGACCAAGGCCCCCAAGCACGGGCACCACACGATGGAGTCATTCGCGTTCGTCGACTACCAGGCGTTCGAGCGCTGGGCCCACAGCAACTTCGGCAACCGGCCGGCCGACTACAGCGCGATGAAGCAGGTGTTGATCGGCAAGATGTTGAAGGTCCTGGGCGAGTTCGTGCCGGGCATCGGCGAGCACGTGAAGTTCGCCGACCTCGGCACGCCACTCACCAACCAGCACTATGTCGAGGCGACCGCAGGCAGCCTGTACGGAACCGAGAAGCGCATGCGCCAGCTCGGACCGTTCGCGTTCCAGCCCCGCTCGGCGTTCCCGGGCCTCTACCTGGCGGGCGCCAGCACCATGAGTGGGCACGGCATCATGGGCGCGACGTTGTCCGGTCTCGATGCGGCGCGCGCGATCCTGAAGGTGTCGAACGACGAGATCCTGAAGCAACGCGGCACGACCATCACGCTCATGGCGGCTGAAGACCCGACGACCTGGAGCAACAAGTCGCTCTCGCTCGCGGCGCGCAGCACGGCGACCGTCGACGGGACGGACCGTCAGGTGGGCCATGAGGTTGGCGATCAGGTTGGCGA
>Ga0209591_10002336_pt1 | contig 22805 bp, 20 predicted proteins | sample MAT01_FD_187207 | JGI IMG/M metagenome (GOLD analysis project Ga0209591, IMG submission 187207) | Freshwater microbial communities from Lake Fryxell liftoff mats and glacier meltwater in Antarctica - MAT-01 (SPAdes) (version 2) | ecosystem: Environmental > Aquatic > Freshwater > Ice > Liftoff... | reverse complement strand
TAAACGATTATTTTGTTATAGGCGGATACTCCTCCTACTTTCCATATTTAGATTCTATTGTTTATTCTAACGGGTTATCAAAACTATTTAGTTATCGAATTGATTTTGAAATGCCTTTTAAAAACATGGCTAGTTTGTTAAACACTTTTTATATGCTTGGCCCAGGAAATGAAGCAATTTATGTGCAATGTTATTATGTAGGAATCGCCGAAGTATTGGGTATATCGGAAAGCATAAAAAAATTCCGTTTTTATAGAGAAGGTGGAGCAACAGTATTGCGGCCTTATACTGTTTTATTAAGTAAAAAATATGGATTGATGAGTTTCTTTGATTTGAATTATTTAGCAAATTTTGTTGAAGGTTCTACCCCAGAATTTTATAATGTTGCTGGTATTCAATCACCTACGGTTAAAGCCGGGTTGTATTTCAGCGATTGGACAAATTATTTCCCATTTGATGAAAATGATATTCAAATTTAGCATAATTATAATTATTCTGATTACTTACCTTATAGCTACGATTATAGCAATTATATAAAAGATTCTATAACGTCGCGAGCAGATAATGCGGATAGCATAATTATAACTTTCGACAGAACTAAAAAAGATACTGCGGAAGTGTTAAGTCAAACATTAAATATTGTTATTACTTATTATCGAAAACATTTAAACCCTTTATTGATGGGGCCTCCGCAGAGACCAGTTGCAAGTAATTATGGGTGAATTTATGCCTCGTATAAGCCAATAATATATGCTTCTTGAAACGAAACATCTGTAGTATTTGAGGGAGCCGATACTATTTTATCTCATCGATTGAGCGGTGGTGAGTGGTATTTAGATACCTTATATTGTGTAATAAATACTATATATGATATCGGATATTATATTGAAATAAATAGTATCCATGGAATAGTAGTTAAATCAATCAGTTTTTCCGATGCAGGCATTATAGATACACTTATAGGTGGTATACTTCAAGAAGTGCCATTCGGATATACTGATTTTGAAACTTTGAATATTTATACAAATAATGCGGCTGCTACAAATGTTTTTCCTAATCCAGCATCTGATGGTATAAAAATTAGTATTAATACTCAGTCGAATTTGTTTTATTCGATTTACAATATTTTTGGACAACTTGTGTAAGATGGAATAATGGATAGCCAATCAATTAATATTCAACAATTAATTGATGGTATTTGCATAATGAAGGTCGGCAACATAATTAGTAAGTTCATTAAAACAGGAATTTAAATTAATAATTGAACGTTTTAATTGCCTTTGACTTTAATGCAGTAAATGCAACAATAAGCAACGTGACAGTTCCTCCAAAAACCACCGATGGCACTGTTCCCATAAGCCTTGCTGCTGCTCCACTTTCAAATGCGCCGAGTTCGTTACTGCTGCCAATAAACATGGTATTTACAGCTGCTACGCGACCGCGCATTTCATCTGGAGTAAGTACTTGAATAATGTTGCTTCGAATAACTACACTTACACTATCAAAGGCGCCATTTAAAAACAGTAATACCATCGATAAATAAAAATTAGTAGAAAGTCCGAATAAAATAATAGTTACGCCAAATCCAGCTACTGCCCATAGCAAGGTGTAACCAATACGTCCGGGCATTTTTTTCCAAGAAATATAACTTATAGTTAAAACAGCACCCAACGATGGCATAGCGCGTAAAATGCCAAGTCCTTGTGGTCCGCATTTTAAAATATCTTCTGCAAAAACAGGTAGTAACGCAACAGCACCACCAAATAAAACTGAAAACATATCTAAACTAAGCGCAGTAAGAATTACCTTGTTTTGAAATACAAAGCGAATACCTTGCTTTAATCTTTCAAAAACGGGTTCAGTATTGTTTAGTTGAACAGGCGGTTTTGATGATACTTTTGCAAATAGAATAATACCAGTCAGAATACAAATCAAAACAATAATCATTGAAATAGTCATACCCAAGCCAGCATAAATAAATCCACCTAAAGCTGGGCCAATAATTGCACTCATTTGCCAAACAGTTGAATTCATTGTTGAGGCTTTTATGAGTTGCTTGTTTTGATTTGATTTCGCTGTTGTTTGTTGGTCTGCAATATTTTCTATCGCATCAAGGTCAGTATCGGGAAGCGGATTTGTTTGAATATTGTTATTGCTCGTAAGTACAATTTGCGGAATAATTGACGTCGCCGTAGGCCCATAAAACCCTCTCGCTAATCCCGTTGTGAAAATAAAAGCATACATCAGTATAACAGTATCGCTGTCGCTATTAATGCTACGCATATATTCGGAGGTGAAAATGGCAAGCCCTAGCGAAGAAATAAACATCCCGACCAATGAAGCCAAAAGCAGGTTTCGCTTATTTCTAATATCGGCCAGGTGCCCGGCATAAAGCGCAATACTAATGGCAGGAATAGCTTCTGCAAGCCCTATTAAACCTAATGAAAAGGGGTCTTTTGTGATGGAATAAATTTCCCAGCCTGCCACAACATATTGTATAAGAAACGCAAACGTAATGAACACGCGCATACTTAAAAAGTAGCGAAACTCAAGGTTGCGAATAGGCGATTGATAGTTCACAAAAAAATATAATGCAAAAGTAACGCGCTATTATCGAACACTGTAATTTTGTAACTGTTTTTATTAGGAAGGCAATTTTACCAAATAACACATGCTATGGAAATAAATCAACAAAAACTGAAAGCCATTCAGCGTTTCGCTTTAATAATGTTATTTATGTTATTAATGCTTGGATCCGGATTTGTTTGGGGCGAATTTGTTCGAGTAAGTGATATAAATCAAAACGACTCAGAAGCTAATTCAAGTTATGGTAACGATTATATCATAACATATAACACCGGCGAAACAACGGAAGGGAAAAGTGTTTTTCAATCTAAATGTCAGCGATGTCATTTAATAGAAAAAAATATGACAGGTCCTGCATTAATGAATGTAAAAGATAGGTGGCCAGATTCAACGAATCTTTATAGCTGGATAAAAAATTCACAAGCATTTTTAGCAACTGGCGACGCCTATTCAAATGCATTAAATAAAAAATATAATTCTATAATGCCCGCTTTTCCCGAATTAAGTGATTCCACTATTGCTGAGTTGCTATATTATATTGATCCCGAATAAATAGTTTGTTACTATTTTAATTTTTCGTTGTCGAGGTGCCTTGTTTTATCCCGTTCATTTTTTTTCTCGAGGTTTTTCTGTAGCGCATCAGTTAGGTTAATTCCTGTTTGATTAGCAATACATATTAAAACAAATAATACATCTGCCAGTTCATCGGATAAGTGTTTGTCTTTATCACTTTCTTTAAAAGATTGTTCTCCGTATTTTCTTGCAATTATTCTGGCTACTTCACCAACTTCTTCGGTAAGCATTGCCATATTGGTGAGTTCGTTAAAGTAGCGAACACCGGTAGTAGTTATCCAGCGATCGATTGTATCTTGTGCTTCCTGAATTGTCATACTGCAAATGTATTAATAATGCAGTTGCGCTATAGGAAAAATAGTTAATTAATTATTTCCTATTATAAGCACTTTTGTAACAATGGTTTGGGATCCGTCTTCATTTGAACTATAAACCATATAAACACCAGTTTTTGCCCGGTTACCATCATAGCCGTTTCCATCCCAAACTGCTTGGCCTCCCAGCGCCGAAGTTTTATAGATTATCCTTCCTGCCATATCGGTAATGCGTACTTCAGCGTTTTCAGTTAGTCCGTTTATAGCAATAGTTCCGGTGTAGTCTTCACGAACAGGATTAGGAAAAACATTAACGGTGCTAATTGTTTCAACGCCTTCGGTTGCCGTATATCGATATGCGATTATGCCTTTATCTGTACCAAAATAAACGTCACCAGTAATTGGGTCAATTTCAATATTAATAACGGTGTTTGAAATTAACGGAGAATTATCAGTATTAAAGTAAATTAATTGTTCGGTGCCATCTTCACTTATTAAAAATGCACCACTGTTAGTTCCAACCCATTTTCTATTTGCACCATCAACAGCAATAGTATTAACAATATCGTTGCGCAATAATTGTTCGTAGAATCCGCCAAGGTTAACCAATGGCTGTGTTGCGTCGCCAGCGGTGGTTCCAGAAAACACTTCCGATGGATTGTAAAATATTGTAATACCTTCGCTTGTGCCTACCCAAACTTCATTTTGTTTATCAACTGCAATACAATTAATATAACTTGTGTGTAAATTTCCGTTGCCAGCTCCAGCTGCAAGTACTTTAATTAAATCATCACTTTCATCGTCGATGGTGCCATTGTCGTTAAATACTAAAATACCATTGCCACGTACTAATTGAAACCATTTTGTTTGCAGTTCATCAATGGCAATTTGTGCAACCTGATTTTCTATATCAGTGGGCATGCCAGGATTAAAATTTTTCCATGTTCCATCCGATTTTTTTACTGCAATGCAATTTGTTGCACCTAAATTGGAAATCCATAAATTATTATTTACATCTAATGCAAGCCCCGCCACACGATAAGAGTTTATATCTGCTGGTACTAAATTTAAATAGCCTTGTTTAAATAATTGTAGGGTGTTTGTGTTTCTGTTCAACTCAAGTAAGCCGCCGCCAAATGAACCAAACCATGCAATGTTGTTTACCGGATCAACTTCAACAGTAATAATATCGAAAATGGAATCTAATAGCGGGAAAGTATATTGTGATATATTATTCCAAGAAAAGTAATCATAAATAAAAAATCCATCCTGATTGTAATTATAACCCCAGGCAGCAGTAATTTCTCCAGGCGCAACAAAAAGTGTATTGCCCACGCTTTTCATGTCAAAAACTTTATCTGAAGCTGGGCCATTTGGAATATAGAAATTAAAACTTCCATCATATTTAACAACACCTGTAAAGGCATCTGCTATCCATAATGTGCCTTCGGAATCGGCATCACTTTGAGTGATATATGAAAAATGGATATCGGAAACAAGTTCTGTGACATTACCTTCTAAATCAATTTTTACAACCCTACACGAATCTGCTGGAATTGTAGCACCCAATACCTGCGTAATTAATAAATAATTATTTGAAGCCCGAACTTCTTTTGTTGTCCATATCGGTTCGAAAAAATAAGCCTCCCAACTGGTGCCATTAAATTGATATAATGTTTCTGCAATTTGCGTATAGAGTATATTATCAAAAACACAAATAAAATTTGCATCTCCTTCAGGCAATCCATCTAAACCACTTATTAATTCCCATTTTCCAAAGTCCTGTAAATTTGGTTCAGATAATTCACCGCGATAAATACCATTTACTGTAGCGGCATAAAAAGCATTTTCAAACACGGTAGTTTGGTTTACTTTCATGTTTGCTTCATTCGTATCAGTAAAAAAACATGTTGCCGGGCTTTCACGTTTTTTGGCATCGAATAATACAACTCCAAATCCACAGCTTAAAATTACAGTGTCGCCAAAAAAAGTTGCACTATAGATGTTTTTATCGCCACTAATATTGCTTGATTGGATAAACGGGTAGTTGAAAATTTCATTCCCAAACAAGAAATCAAGATTGCTATTAGTATAAGCTATAACTAAAGTTTGGTTTTCGTCATTATAATTGAGGTTGCGAATTCCAATATCAGAAAACCCCGCAGCAGTGCTCAGCTTATCGAAGGAGTTGTCATCCTTATTGTAAGCAAAAACGGAATTTACGTTAGCAGCATACACCTTGTTGCCAGCATCGGCAACTAAGGCAACACCTCCATAAGGCAGATGAGAAGTCCACTGTCCAATTGCCACATTTTGGCTTTGAACGGTTAAAAAAGAGAGAAAACAGGTAAAAATTGCTAAAAATTGCTTCATCATGGCGGAACAAATTTCCGAAATTGAATGGTATAACGTAGCAAAGCAACAATTATTTCATCAAAAACAGTCATTATTCGGTCAGTTAAGGTCTTTATTTGTTTATCTTTGCCGTCCTTTTTGACTATGATTTGGAGGGCTCTAGGTAGGATAATTTTACGCAATCGCTGGGCATTTTTAGCCGGATGGTTGGTAATTACGGCTTTCATGACCTACCAAACTACTCGGGTGAAGCTCAGCTATGAGTTTTATAAGACCGTTCCGGAAGACAATAAGGCCTTTAAAGATTACGAGGATTTTAAGGCAATTTTTGGCGAAGAGGGCAATGTTTTGTTTCTCGGAGTGCAAACCGACCAATTTTTTGAGTTAGATTTTTTCAACGATTGGTGTAAAATGGAGGAGTCAATCCGCAATACACCTGATATTGAAAGCACCTTATCGGTTCCAACTACTTATAACCTTGTTAAAAACACATCCGAAAAACGTTTCGACATTCAGTCGCTGGTGGTTGATCCACCTAAAACACAAGCAGAACTTGATTCTATAAAGAACGATTTTTTGCGCTTACCATTTTACAACAATCGAATTTATAGCGCAGATTCCAATACATTTGTAATGTTGATTGCCATTGACAGAGATGTGTTAAATTCGGCAAGAAGGATATCATTAATAAATGAGATTAAATCTAAAACCGAAGCATTTGGCGCAACACATAAAACGGACATTAAATATTCTGGATTACCATATATAAGATATTACCAGCTTTCAACCATTACTCGTGAGGTAAAGCTGTTTTTGCTTTTGGCAGTAATCATTACCATTATTGTATTATATATCCTATTTAGAAGTTGGGATGCCGTTGTATTTCCTTTATTGATAATCGGTTCAGGCGTGTTAATTTCAACTGGTTTTATGGCAATGTTGGGCTACGAGTTTACGATATTAACCAGTTTGGTTCCCAGCTTGCTTATTGTAATGGGTATTCCTAATTGTGTTTATCTGCTCAATAAATACCATCAGGAAGTTCGCCGGAACGGAAATAAAATTAAATCGCTAAGTCTAACCATCGAAAAACTTGGTTTTGCTACTTTTATTACAAACATGACCAAGGCTGTAGGTTTTGTGGTTTTCTGTTTTACTAACGTACGCATATTGGAGGAGTTTGGCTTAATTGCTACAATAGGTGTTTTGGCAACGTTTATTATTTCATTGGTAGGTATACCGATTGTATACAGTTTTTTACCGCCACCCAAGGCCAAGCAAACAGATTATTTAGAGAGCAAGCAACTCAAATTTATTTTAACAAAATTAGAATCCTGGACTAGCAATCACAGGAAACAAATATTTATTTCAGCAATTGTTATTATTATCGTTTCAAGCTTTGGTGCTGCCAGATTAGAATCAAAAGGTTATATCCTTGACGAGGTGAAAGAAACCACCGAAGTTTACCAAGATATGAAGTTTTTTGAGCGCGTATTTCATGGTGTAATGCCATTTGAAGTAATGGTTACTAAAAAGCAAGTGGTAACGTTTGTGCAAGATACTATTGTAAACGAATCGCTTGAAATTGTTGAAAATGATACTATAATTAATTACGATACTCTAGTGGTAAAACGACCAGATACTTCGGGTACTAATGTGATGGGAATGGCCACCATAAAAAAAATAGGGCAACTGCAAGATACTTTAGCAACTTATCCTCAATTATCTACTTCGTTATCGGTTTTAGATGGATTAAAATTTGCGCGTCAAGCTTATTATAATGGCAGTCCACGCTATTACGCGTTACCCGATTTTAATACATTAACCAGCAACGACCTTAAAGTAATTGATTATCTTGAAAACTCAGGCCAGAAAGGGATTTTGGAGAATAGATTTGTTGATTCAAAGGGAGAAATTGCACGAATTAGCGTTCAGGTTGCAGATATCGGAAGCGACAGTATGCCAAAATTACTAGCCGATTTGCAACCAAAAATCGATGCTATTTTCGACAAAGAAAATTACGATGTTAAAATAACAGGAACCAGCATTGTTGCTCTTTCGGGATATCAATATTTAATTGATGGATTATTTGAGAGTTTGCTTATTGCATTAATAGTTATTTCGTTGATATTGTTATATCAATTCCGTAGTTTGAGGATGCTAGCAATTTCGTTTTTGCCGAATTTAATTCCACTATTTATTACAGGCGCTATTATGGGCTTTATGAATATTGCAATTAAGCCATCAACTGTATTAATTTTTAGCATTGCTTATGGTATGTGTGTCGACTTTACCTGCTACTTTATAGCAAAATACAAATACGATTTAATTCGAAATAGCTTTAATATCCCCAAAACCGTAATGAGTAGTTTGCAAGAAGCTGGTGTAAGTATGATATATACTTCATTGATTTTGTTCTGCGGGTTTTTCATTTTCGTTTTTAGTAAATTTGGTGGCACCGTTAACATGGGTTTGCTCACTTCAATTACTTTACTAGTTGCACTATTTAATAATCTACTTTTATTACCGGCACTTATTTTATTATTCGAAAAAGGATTGAACAAATCAAACAGTAAATTGCGCGCCCGTACCCAGGTAAAAGCACAAAGACCTTTCACCGACTTAATTAGTAATAACGAAAAGGACAGCAAGTAATTCTCGCTTTAATTAGTGCTAAACAAGTTGGTTTATACCGATTCACCTTGCTTTTACCGTCTTCTTCCTTCATTTTATCGAATACAGTGCTTAAAAGCACCTTAAGCATCCTTCCTTTGCCTCGAAACAATTAAATTTGCAGGCTTATCATCGAGCATTAATAGTTGATGATCATTTATATATGTCGAACAAAAAGTATCCTGAATTTAAACAACTCAATCTGCCAGTATTCGAGAAGGCAATACTTCAGTATTGGAAAGATAATGATGTATTCCGCAAGAGTGTTGCAGCGCGCAGCGATGAAAGGCCATTTGTATTTTATGAAGGGCCTCCTAGTGCCAACGGTACGCCAGGCATCCACCACGTGCTATCGCGTGCGCTAAAAGATTTGTTTTGTAGATATAAAACGATGCAAGGGTTTCGGGTTGAACGCAAAAGCGGTTGGGATACACATGGCTTGCCTGTAGAACTCAGTGTCGAAAAATTATTGGGAATTACGAAAGAAGATATTGGGAAAAAAATAAGCGTTGCCGAATACAATGATCGCTGTAAGAGCCAAGTAATGCAGTTCAAAAACCAATGGGAAGAGCTAACCGATATTATGGGCTATTGGGTAGATATGGAAAAACCATATATTACCTATGACAAAAATTATATTGAATCGCTTTGGTATATTTTAAAGCAGTTGTATGATAAAAATTTACTTTATAAAGGATTTACCATTCAGCCTTATTCACCAGCTGCAGGCACCGGATTAAGCTCACATGAATTAAATCAGCCAGGAACCTACAAGCCAGTAAAAGATACCACCATAGTTGCGCAATTTAAAGTGATTAAAGATGATCACGCGGCGCATCCAAAATTATTTGCAGGTCACAATGATGTGTTTTTTCTAGCATGGACAACCACCCCTTGGACCTTACCGAGTAATTGCGCATTAGCAGTAGGAAAAGAAATTACCTATCAACAAGTTGAAAATTATAATCAATACACCGGAAAACACATTTCGGTAATATTGGCTCAAGATAGGGTTGCGACATATTTTAAAGATGAAAATAGAACCCATGCCCTTGACCCTGAACACAAATCGGGCTGGAAAATAGTTTCAGAATTTAAGGGAAAAGATTTAGCAGGAATTAAATACGAACAATTACTACCTTATCAGCAACCAATTACTGGCGAATCATTTAAGGTAATTATTGGCGATTTTGTAACTACCGAAGATGGAACAGGTATAGTTCATATTGCGCCAAGTTTTGGAGCAGATGACTTCCGCGTAGCGAAACAAAATAATATTGGCTCATTAACATTAGTTGATAAGGAAGGAAAATTTATTGATGGCGTTGGACCCTATAGCGGCATGTTTGTAAAAAACTATAAGGATGACGAAAATTGGGAAAATCCAGATGTACTAATTGCCATTTATTTAAAAGAACAGAATCGCGCATTTAAAGTAGAAAAATACGAACACAATTATCCGCATTGTTGGAGAACAGATAAGCCGATTATTTATTATCCATTAGACAGTTGGTTTATTAAAACTACAGCAGTTAAAGACCGTTTAATTGCACTAAATAAAACCATTAACTGGAAACCACAAAGCACAGGCGAAGGGCGTTTCGGACAATGGTTAGAAAATTTGGTGGATTGGAATTTATCGCGATCGCGTTATTGGGGTACACCTTTACCAATATGGAGAACTGCAGATAATGCAGAAGAAATTTGCATTGGTTCATTTGAGCAATTGCAAGATGAAATTATTAAAGCAAAAGATTTAAATCCTGATTTGCCTTCAGATTATGATGCACGCATTGCATTGGATCCACATCGGCCTTATGTTGATGCCATCGTGTTGCGCAGTGCTTCAGGAAAACCGATGCTTCGCGAAGCCGATTTAATTGATGTTTGGTTTGATTCGGGTGCGATGCCTTTTGCTCAAATGCATTTTCCATTCGAAAACAAAGCAGCATTTAAGCAAAATTTTCCAGCAGATTTTATTGCAGAAGGTGTTGATCAAACTAGAGGTTGGTTTTTCACTTTACATGTTATTGCAACATTAATAAACGATAGTGTGGCATATAAAAATGTAATAAGCAATGGATTAGTTTTAGATAAAAACGGAAATAAAATGTCGAAGCGTTTAGGTAATGGCGTTGATCCGTTTAAAACAATTTATACCTATGGAGCAGATGCTACACGTTGGTATATGCTTACCAATGCACAACCGTGGGATAATTTAAAATTCGACAATGAAGGCATTGTTGAAGTGCAGCGAAAATTTTTCGGAACACTATATAATACCTATTCATTTTTTGCATTGTATGCAAATATTGATGACTTCGATTTTTCACAATCTGAAATACCAATGGAGCAGCGTTCTGAATTAGACCGTTGGGTAATTTCTATATTAAATTCTTTGGTAAAAGAATGCGAAAGTAGTTTTGATGATTATGAACCCACGCGCGCCGGACGTGCAATTCAAGATTTTGTGAACGATCATTTGAGCAATTGGTATGTGCGTTTAAGTCGTCGACGTTTTTGGAAAAGTGACAACAGCAACGATAAATCAGCAGCGTACCAAACACTTTATACCTGCTTGCAAACCGTTGCCCAATTAATGGCCCCAATTGCACCGTTTATGAGCGACTGGTTGTATCGCAATTTAAATCAAGTTACAGGAAAAATTGACGCAGATTCGGTTCACTTGTCATTATTTCCTAAATATAATAATGCCTTGATAGATCACGAGTTGGAGGAAAGTATGCAGTTGGCTCAAGAAATTTCATCAACGGTATTATCGCTCAGAAAAAAAGAGAATATTAAAGTGCGTCAACCGCTTTCTAAAATTATGATTCCTGTGTTAAATGAGGCAACGAGGAAGCAAATTGAGCACGTTGGTGATTTAATTCGATCTGAGGTAAACATCAAAACAATTGAGTTTATTTCTGAAGACAGCGGTGTAATTACCAAGAAAATTAAACCAAACTTTAAGGCGTTAGGACCTAAGTTAGGAGCTGATATGAAGACAATTGCCGCAAAAATAACAGCATTTAACCAACAGGAAATTGCTGAATTGGAGCAAAAAGGTAGTTTTACTATTGCTGAATCCAATAAAAATTTCGTGATAACGTTAGAGGATGTTGAAATTGGTAGTGAAGACATTCCTGGTTGGTTAGTGGCAAATGCAGGCCATGTTACCGTAGCTTTGGATGTAACTATAACCCCCGAATTGCAAGCTGAAGGACATGCCAGGGAGTTTGTGAGTTTGCTACAACGAATGCGAAAAGACATGCTTTTAGAAATAACTGATCGCATTTCTGTTGTTTATACTACAAATTCTGAAGAACTTTCGTCAGCTTTGGTGAATTATAAACCTTATATTTGCGCCGAAATTTTGGCGGATTTAATAACCCAAGATAATACCCTTAAAGCAAAAGAAGAAATTTCAATTAACGACCTTCAAATAAAGGTTCTAATTCAAAAAAATTAGTATCATGGCAAAAAAACCAGCTAAAAAGGTGGTAAAAGCAGCAAAGCCAAAGGCAAAAGCTGCACCGAAACAGAAAGCAGCCGCAAAATTACCTGCTAAAAAGACAGCAAAAAAAGTTGTAGCCAAGGCATCGCCTAAAGCTGCTCCAAAAGCGACTAAAAAGGCCGTTGCAAAAAAAGCAACTCCTGTAAAATCTGCTCTAAAGGCTGCAAAAAAAGTTGTGGCAAAAAAAGTAGTAGCTGCTAAACCTGTAAAAAAACCAATAAAACCTACGGCTAAGGCTGTACCAGCTAAAACGGTAGTTAAGGCACCAGCTGCAAAAAAGCCAGTGGCTGCACCAATTGTTAAGAAAGTGGTGAACGCAACTGAAGTAAAAATTGTTACAAAATCGCAGGAAAAAGAAAAAGTAGTGAAAAAGGCAGTAACAAAACCGGTGACTTCAAAACCGTCGAAAAGAATAATGGCTCCACTTCCAAAGTTGGCACCAAGAAGAATATTAAAACCACAGGCACCAAAACCCGTTATTAGAATAAATACGGACAAAAGAAGCCGTTACAGCGATGATGAATTAACTGAATTCAGAGAGCTGATTGCAGGAAAATTAGAAACATCGCGTAGCGAACTTAAATATTTGCAAGAACAAATTAGCAGAAGTAGTGAAATGGGCGACGATTCTGACGCGCGTTTTAAAGGTTTAGAAGATGGAACGTCTACCTCTGAACGTGAATATTTGAGTCAAATGGCTTCACGTCAAATTCAATATATCGGACATCTTGAAAAAGCAATAATCCGAATTAAAAATAAAACGTATGGTATTTGTCGTGAAACAGGAAAGTTAATCTCTAAAGAGCGTTTACGCGCTGTACCTCATGCCACTTTAAGTATAGAAGCTAAAACAGGAAAAGGTTAATAAGTGAAAAGATCGTACCTAGCAGTTGGAATTGTAATTTTTGTTTTACTGATAGATCAGATACTAAAGTTTTGGATTAAAACCACATATCCATTAGGAGGGGGTTTTGATATTTTAGGCCTTGATTGGGCAAAAATTCATTTCGTTGAAAATGAAGGTATGGCATTTGGTATGGAGCTTGGCGGCAATTACGGAAAATTAATACTTAGTATTTTTAGAATCGTGGCCGTTTTATTTATTGGATATTATTTATATACACTAATTAAAACCAAAACTTCTTGGGGATTAATTGCCAGTATTGCATTGGTTCTTGCTGGCGCGATGGGAAATATTATTGATAGTGTTTTTTATGGTGTGATTTTTTCCGAATCATCATTTGCTCAGATTGCTCAATATATGCCCGCAGATGGCGGATACACAACTATATTGCATGGACATGTTGTAGATATGTTTTATTTCCCGATGGCGCAAGGTAGTTATCCAGATTGGATGCCGCTAATTGGAGGCAAATTTTATTTATTTTTCAGACCTGTTTTTAATGTTGCAGACGCAGCTATAAGCGTAGGTATAATTTCAATATTAATATTTCAGCGCAGCATATTTGTAACACCAGCAGATGAACAAAAAACAACATCTTCAACAGATATTATTTCCGACGAAGATAATACCACCGATCAACGGCCTTAAGCTGAACTATTTTCTGGTAAACATAATACTTTCGCCTTTAGTTTAATTTTGAAATAATTAGATGAATAAAATCGAATCTTTACAGCAGTTTTATCAGCAAGAAATTGTTCCAGGATTAACCACCCTCGAAGCAATGCGTAAAGCCCAATTGCTTAGGGTTCGATTCATGTGGATTGCTACTGTAATATCATTGTTTGTTGGATTTATTACCATGATGGCGCCACTTATTTTGGTGTTTTTATTAATATCATTATTGTTATATTTTTATTTTTTTGGCGTTAAACGCAATAGGCCAGATTTTAAATCTGAATATAAAAAAGTTGTTATTGGAAAACTTACTAAGTTTGTTACACCGGAATTAATTTTTACTCCAAACCTGTTTATCACACAATCAAAATATAATTCGAGCAAAATATTTTTATCTAACCCCGACATTTATCAAGGAGAAGATTTAGTTGCAGGGAAAATTGATAAAACACAAGTAGAATTTTGTGAATTACATACACAAGATAGACAAACCGATCACAAAGGAAGAACTACGTATGTAACTATTTTTAAGGGCTTGTTTTTTATTGCGGATTTCAATAAACACTTTTCCGGACAAACTTATGTGCTAAGCGATTTTGGAGAAAGATTTCTCGGGGCCTTTGGAAAAATGATACAAGGTTTTAGCATTGGCAGGCCCGAGGTAGTTAGAATGGAAAACCCTGTTTTTGAAAAACAATTTGTAGTTTACAGTTCTGATGAAACAGAGGCAAGGTATATTTTATCAACTTCAATGATGGAGAGGATTCTTGCATTTAAGGAAAAAACAAAAACAAACATTCAATTATCATTTTGTGATAGTAATATTTACATGGCGGTTCCGCTAAAAAAGAATTTCTTTGAACCTTCAATTAGACGTTCCGTTATGAATTTTGATGATGTTAAAGATTATTACGAGCAATTACTTTTTTGTGTTGCTATTGTAGATGAGTTACAACTCAACACACGCATTTGGACTAAGCAATAAAATAAATTTATTTGCAACTATCGTAAAATTTATTGCTGCTTTAAGTGGTAAACCTGAAAAGTAATTCTCCAACTGTTGTTTGCCAATCCGGAACTCAATTCTATTTCTATAACCATGTCAGCAAACTGTGTTTCCTGAAATCCAGAATTTGTATTTAAAGTAAGCCAGCTAGTAGTAAAACTGCTGTAAACAGGTCCCGTAAAATCGTAAGTATCGGAAATGGTATTGCAGCAGGTTAATTTTATTGACTGGAATGCAGTAACAAAATCATTGTATTTTTTCCTTGCTGCTAACGAATCGCTTCCAACAAATAACAATGAATAATAGAAGGCTTTGCGCTCGGTGGTTGCGGCATAAATTCGAGCATACTGTGCATTATTTGCCGTTATTTTACTATGCCAGCCATTTGAGCGTTCAATAAGTGCTGGCCGTGCATATCCTTTATAAGTATCAAAATTGTTAGGAAAGTCTAATACAACTTTAGAGGCCATTTGACTAAATGACACTGCTGCGGCGACGCTACGGGTGTTTTGCTGCGCTAATTCATCGGCTTTAAGGTACAATTGCCAAAATTTTTCGTCGGCGCTTGAGTTTTCAATTTTAGGCAAAGCTGCAGAATCAATGCCAATAAAAATATTATCTTCAAAAATTCCGCTAATTACATCTCCGCTTGCGGTATAAAAAGTGCCATTGCCATGGAGACCGTTAAATTTAAATCCACCAACATAAACAGCTCGGTTCGACCAATCATATCTGCCATAACCATCTCTAGCCCCAGCTACCCAATTTCCGGTGTAATAATCGCCATTTTCCAATCTAAAAATCCCGTATCCATCATTGCAATCGCCAACCAGGCATTGCCCAAACGAATAATAGACACTCAAACTTAATATACTGCTAAGTATTATTTTCCTCATTACTGCAAATAGGTTAAACGACAAATTATTTAAGGTTATGTTGCTTGCGGAATCGATTTTTTTCACTCTTTGCCGTAAAATTGCTCGAAAGTATACTAATGTTGCCATTTACTTCAAGCATACTTAAGTCTACATCAGCAATGTTTTCAACACCGTGTTCCCTAACTGCAGTAAGGAGTTCGTCGGGCGAAATTCGCGCTTTACGCAAGTTTATTTCATTTACTTTGCCTTTGTAAATCAAAACTATCGGATTGCCTTCCAACAGTATTTTGGCGCTTTTAGAATAGATTTCCAGCAATTTTAGCATAAAATTGATTCCAAACAACACCATAGCTGCAACTATCCCGCCAAGAAGTGTGGTGTCGGGTCCCAGCATTGCATTTTGTACAGCATTGCTAATTAGCAATACCAAAACAAAGTCTACAACGCTCAATTGGGCAATCTCCCGTTTCCCCATTAAACGAAGCCCAAACAACACTATAATGTAGATTGCCCCAACCCGTAAAGCAATTTCAAGCAAATTATTCAAGTCGATATTCATAAATTAGCACTTTTCGACGCGAAAGGTATAAATAAAAAACTGTTGTTAAAACCCATAACTTTATCTTAAACCCCAATTAAGCAAAGCAATTCATGGCACCTTACATTTTGTAATACTATCAAATATTTCAGGCCAATACCATGCTCATTTCCAATTGTATGCTAATCGAATTAAACCCAATTAAATGTCGATTTCCTGCTTTCTATTAATTAATTTGGGTTAAATTTACCCGTTCAACCTATTCAAATATCATGCTTAAGAATATTACACTTTGTTTTTTGTTCGTATCACTTGCCTTTTCTGTAAGTGCACAAGAATCACTATTATGGAAAGTAGTAAGTCCTGATGGCAAATACACGTCATTTGTTTTGGCCACTACCGAGTTGCCAGGAATAGAAAATTATGATATCGCTACAGGCGCGTCGCAAATTATGAATAAAGTGAATACGGTAGCATTTTTTAATGTTCCAGATGCAACCGAAATTCAAAACATTCCGGTATTTATGAAAAATTCGGGCGACAATACTTTGAAAGGTTATTATAAAAGGGAAGATAGAATTCGTTTTGAATTAATGGTAACTGAAAAGCTAAAAGAAAGTGTTGAAAATTATTACACTTTTAAACCATTATATTTATTGCAATTATTAAAAGAAAAAGATCGTGCCGCAGGTGTCGCTTTTCAGCAAACTATTTTACAAGACATTGCATTGCAACAAACTAAGCCAACGTTGAGTATGCTTACCATTCGTCAAATTGGAAGTGTTATGGACGAAATGGATTTTAATGCTCAAGCTACTGTTTTAAGCAGCTATATAAATGGAATTGAAACTTATTTAGATGCTGATGCCGAAAAATTTAATGCGTATGTGCAACAATCAACTTCCGAATATGCGAAAGTTGTTAATTCTGCAGAGCAATCGGCATATATTTATGTTATGGTTAATACCCTGAATGAATTACTGATGAAAAAAGTTGAAGCACTTAGCACACAACAATCGGTATTATATATTTTAGATGCAGATTTAGTTGCAGGTGAAGCAGGTCTTTTAAAGAAATTAAGAAACAAAGGTTACGCAGTTTCTGCTGAAACATTTAATTTAAAATTATATAGTGGCGATAATATGCCTACAATTGGTCAAAATAACAATGCCACAGCAAATATTTCAAATACTATTCCAGATGATTTTCCTGAACTTTATGTGTTGCCATCTATGAGTGGTTATTTAGATCCCGAAAGTATTAAGGTTGTAAATGTAAAAGAAACAGGCGGAATTGAAACTAATCATAAGGCATACGAAGATTCGTTTGGCGATTTTTTTGATATGGCTGCAGCAGACACTTTATTTTTAGAAGGTTGGCACGATTTAAAAGGAACGGATGCAAATTTCAAAGTTAAAGTTCCCTTAAAAAGTGAGTGGATTAAAACCGAAACACCTTGGAGCGATGGTGGTGTTATTAAAACATTTAACTACTCGAACAACCATGCAAAATCAGATTTATTTTATTCAGTAGGATATACCGTTTATCCACCTACATTTTCACAAAAAAACAAAAACGATTTTTTCGAACAGTTTATAAAAAGTACACAAGATCAAATTAGTGGAAAAATAATTGCCCAACGCATCATTTCTAATCCAAGCTTTACTGGTAGGGAGTTTACAGCTGTTGTTGGCGATTCGTTTTTTGTGCGTTCCCAATTTTTATTACAAGATAATGTGTTGTATCAATTGTTAGTGGGCGGACCAGGAGATAATCCATTTGAAGTTTATGCAGAAGCATTTTTAAATTCATTTGCTACAGCATCAAATGTTTTAGTTAACTGGCATTTTTTCGAACAACCATCATTCAATTGTTATTTGCCTACACCACCGTCTAAGCAAAATAAAACATATACGCTGCCTTCTGGCCTTATGACTGTTCAATCATTTGCGGCAAGTGATTATAAAGAGTTAGTCGATTATTCGTTAATTGTTAGCTCTTATCCTCCAGGGCATAAATTTGGAAATAAAAATGCCTTTTTTGAGGACTTAATTGCAAGTGCCGAAAAACAATATATTGGTAAAGCTTACAAAATTGAGAAAATTGAAAACAATAAGGTTGAAGGACGATATATTGAAATGCTTTTAATGAATAAAAAGACTTATCGTATTTATATTTATTTTGATGGCAATTCAGTTTATCAATTTGTTGCCGGCGGCGACGCACAGGTTTTAGTGTCGAATAATGTAAATCGATTTAGTCAATCTATACATTTCCTGAACGCGGAAGAATAAGGAGATTATAATTTAACGAAACCAGTTCCGTCAAAAATCGGAACAACATCAAACTGCGGATTGCTCATGCAGAATTTAATATCGTTTTCAATGCCTAATCGTTGTAATCTTTTAAAGTGAGTAGCCTGTTTAACAGTGCGAAACATATTTTCACGTACGTAGCGATATAATAATTTTGCGCTCAATGTAGAGTCATCAATTATTCTAAATTCATCGGCTAACTCGCGAACAATAGCACCTGCAAAAAGTGCATCGTCCATTACATAATGATCTTTCCAACCAGCACAAAATAAAATAGTATCTCTATTTTCTTTTCTAATCCAATCGAAAATGGCATCTTGATTTACGAAGCTTCCTGCAACTATATTATGTGCACCTCTGCTCATTAATACACATCGTGTGCCATTAGTTGTAGTGTGAATTATTTCTTTTCCTTTAACATCTTCACTCATAAATTCATAAGGTGAATTACCAAAATGAAAATGAGGAATTTTAATGCCATCACGTTCACCAGCAACCAAATAACCTTTTTCAAGCCATTTGTTTGCTTCTTCAATTGTTTCTACTGGAATCATTTTTTTTACACCATGATGCAAAGCAGAGGCAATAGTTGAAGTAGCGCGAATGATGTCTATCACCACAACATTTTTATCTTTGGCATCGTGTTGATTCCATAATGCGGGTGTGAGGCAAACCTCTAAAATTGGTCTTTTATCGTCTTGTGTGTTGGTCATAATGAAAGCTTTGGCTTTTAGGTAAGGTTCAGTTATTTGCTCCAGAACGGAATCTTAACCACTTTGGCTTTCACGGGTTTTTGGCGAATTTCTATAAAAATTTCCGAATCAACAGCAGCATTTGCATTTGTTACGTATCCTAATCCAATGGCTTTGTTTAAACTTGGGCTTTGCGTGCCTGAAGAAACTTTACCTATTACAGCACCAGATGCATCTAAAATGGGATAGTCGTGACGAGGAATACCTCTGTCAATCATTTCAAATCCAACTAGTTTGCGTGTTAATCCGGCCTCTTTTCCGGCAACTATTTTATCTTTTCCAACAAAGTCATTGTTTGCAGCTTTAAGTTTTGTTATCCAACCTAAACCAGCCTCCAATGGCGATGTTGTATCATCAATATCATTTCCATATAAACAAAAACCCATTTCTAAACGCAAAGTGTCACGCGCAGCAAGTCCAATAGGTTTAATGCCAAATTCGGCGCCAGCTTCAAATACCTTTTGCCAAATGTTAAGTGCATGTTCTTTTGGGAAATATATTTCAAATCCGCCAGCGCCTGTATAACCAGTTGCCGAAATAATAACATTGCCAACACCAGCAAATGCATGTTTTGCAAAGGTGTAATAGGAAATGGCATTTAAATCAATATCGGTAAGCTTTTGTAGTGTTTCAATAGCTTTTGGCCCTTGAACGGCCAATAAACAAGTATTATCAGCAATATTGTGCATTTCTACATTTTCAGTATTGTATTGCATAATATGATTCCAATCCTTATCAATATTTCCTGCGTTAACAACCAACATATAATTGCCATCTTCAAGATGGTAAACCAGTAGATCGTCAACAATGCCGCCATTTTCGTTTGGCATGCAACTGTATTGCGCCTTTCCAGGGGTTAGGGTATAAACATCGTTGGATGTTACTTTTTGAATTAAAGCAGCAGCTTGAGGGCCTCTGATTATAAATTCACCCATGTGGCTAACATCAAATACGCCAACACCATTTCTTACAATATGATGCTCCTCAACTTGACCAGAATAAACTATAGGCATTTCATAACCAGCAAATTCAGCCATTTTGGCTCCTAAATCCTTATGTAATTGTGTTAACGCTGTTTGTTTCATATCTTGTTTTTGGAATTATTTGCCCAAATGCTCATTGAGCAGGCGCAAAGATAAGGCTTTCAACCAATTGGGTGGGGCTTTTTAGGTTTTTCATAAACAGGAAAGCTGGACATAATTTTTTAAGCGGTTTACCTACTGTGTATTTTTACCAATTACCTTTGCAACATGAAATTAAAGAATCCTATTTCGCTAAAAGATTGCGCATCGTTTCTTGGTGGAACATTTGCGGGTAATGGCAATGCTCATATTACAGGCATTAATGAAATTCATAAAGTAACCCCAGGCGATCTTACGTTTGTTGATTTCCATAAATATTATGATAAAGCGTTGAATTCGGCTGCAACTTTTGTAATTATTAATAAAGAAGTTGATTGCCCAGAAGGCAAAGGTTTAATTTTTAGCGATGACCCATTTAGCGATTATGTTAAATTAGTAAAGCACTTTGCACCTTTTACACCTTCATTAAAAAATATTGCCGACAGCGCAGTTGTTGGCGAAGGAACTATAGTTTTTCCAGGCGTGTATTTAGGTAATAATGTTATAATTGGTAAAAACTGTATTATACATCCCAATGTAGTTATTTACGATAATGCAATTATTGGCGACAACGTAATTATTCATGCAAATACAGTTTTAGGTGCTGATGCATTTTATTTTAAAAAGCGCGTTACACATTTCGACAAACTTGAAAGCTGTGGTCGCGTAATTATTCACGATGGCGTAGAAATTGGCGCATGTTGCACTATCGATAAAGGCGTTAGTGGAGATACTATAATTGGCGAACAAACAAAACTCGATAACCATATCCATATTGGACACGGTGTTGAAATTGGAAAAATGTGTTTATTTGCAGGTCAAGTTGGCATTGGCGGTAAAACTATTATTGGCGATCATGTAATTGCATGGGGACAAGTTGGCATTTCAAAAACGCTACACATTGGCAATAATGTAACTATACTTGCGCAAAGTGGTGTAGCCAAAGATTTAGAAGAAGGAAAAACATATTTTGGTTCCCCTGCTGGCGAAGCTAGACAAAAAATGAAGCAAATGGCAGCAGCTAATAACATGTTAGAAATTTGGGAAACAATGCGCAAAAAAAACGACGACAATTAACATGCGAAAAAATATTTCTTCTGGGGCTAAATGGGAAGATATAGTAGGATACTCACGCGCAGTAATTATTAATATTACTGTCGAAATTACTGGCACCGTTGCGGTTGATGAGAATAATAATTTAGTTGGGGGCAATTCTGCCTACGAGCAAACAAAATATATTATTCAAAAAATTGAAAGTGTTTTAGCGTAATACGGTGCTACTTTAAATGACGTTGTGCGCACACGTATTTTTGTTACCGATATTTCGAGATGGGAAGAATATGGAAGAGCGCATTGCGATTTTTTTAAAGATATAAAACCATGCACTACCATGGTAGAAGTAAGTAAATTAATTGCACCTGAATATTTAGTAGAAATTGAAGCTACTGCAATTATGCATCACGAAAAATAAAGTTTATTATTCAAATAAATTGCCTTCGTTTTCTGGTAATAATCTGAATGTAATGCGGTGATAGTTGGTAACGCCATGTGCTGCAATTGCCATTCTATGCTCCTTTGTGGGATAGCCTTTATTTCTATTCCAGCAAAATGCTGGATGTTCGGCATGTAATTGTTGCATGATGGCATCGCGATATGTTTTTGCTAATACAGAAGCAGCAGCAATGCTCATAAATTTTGCGTCGCCCTTTACTATGCACTGATGTGGAATGCGCGGATATTTATAAAAGCGATTGCCATCAATTAATAACAATCCCGGTTTCTTTTTCATTTGGTCGATTGCCTTGTGCATCGATTTAAAACTTGCTTTTAAAATATTTATTTTATCTATTTCATGATTATCGCATACGCCAATTTTCCAATCAATAGCGGCATCTTTAATTATTGGCGCAAGCAGTTCACGTTCTTTTTCCGTTAATTGTTTGGAGTCGTTGAGCAAAGGATGAAAAAAATTTCGTGGCAGAATTACCGCAGATGCAACAACCGGACCTGCAAGACAACCCCTTCCAGCTTCGTCGCAGCCGGCTTCAATTAAATCTTGTTGGAAAAATGGTTGTAACATAATTTACAAATATAGGGATTTAGGCACTCGTGTAAAACGCTATCAGAACCCATAACAAGATTAGGTTTGTTTTAGAATTACCGAGTAGTCGCCAAATGTCATTTTGTAATGGATGCTAATAATTCTAGCGTGAATGGCCTGCAAGTTGAAAACAGCATATTATGAGATTGTAACAATTGATTTTATTACAGAGGAAAGACGTGAAAAAACACTTATTATTAATTATTGGGTTAAACCTAACTAAAGCAATAGTTTGATGAATTTAAGAGGAAAAATGTAGTGTATTATTTAGTAAGAGATTGAATGTTTTTACAATTCGTAAGGCTCTTTTATTCATGCAATACTTTTGCGCAAATTTATCGATTTTTTATATTTTGTTCAAAAAATTCACTATCTTTTCAGTCTATTAGTCAAATTTCTCATTTTTAAACCCAAATTGTCATGAAAAAAGAAACAATTTTGTACCGATTTTCCCCCAACAGCATGTACAAAAATGGCTAAGCCATTTTTGTGTTTTT
>Ga0209591_10002334_pt1 | contig 22814 bp, 19 predicted proteins | sample MAT01_FD_187207 | JGI IMG/M metagenome (GOLD analysis project Ga0209591, IMG submission 187207) | Freshwater microbial communities from Lake Fryxell liftoff mats and glacier meltwater in Antarctica - MAT-01 (SPAdes) (version 2) | ecosystem: Environmental > Aquatic > Freshwater > Ice > Liftoff... | reverse complement strand
GAAAAAAGCGTCACTTTAAAGCCCGAGATCCGCCCGCCGTCCGCGCCGCAGGTAATGGTGCCTTCCCCTGTGCGTTGCGTATCAGATTCTGGCAATTATTCGCCACGCCGGGTCCCGTTTCTACCAATGGAATCAGCGCCAGCAACGGATTGAGCAGGCCATGGCGACACGGTCCAATACGTTTCAAGCTCAGACTGGCATCTCCAATTGACACCAGCAATCGGCGTCCTAGGGATGCAGTCACCGCATAACTGACCAGCAGGCTAGAGGGCTACTCCGGCGGTGACCGTTCGAGGTCTTGACTATTGTGCTTCCAATTTCATTGCCGCCTGTTTCAGGCCGGCGAAGACCGCGTCGGCCATTTGCGCTGGAAAATCGGGCGGCAATTCAGAACTAACCTGTTCAATGACACGCGTTGTCGCTGCGATGGCCTCGTCGACGATCTCATTTGCTTCAAGCTGCAGGCCATTGCGCTTGCCAGTGGCAATCCAGTGGCGTCGCTTGATTTCGTCGAGCTTGTAGTGCATGTTCTGCTCACTGCGGACGGCCATCGCGAGCTTCACCTTTTGGGGTGATAGCTGGCCTGCGCCAGTGCCCATCACCGGATAGGCCGACAAGACATCGTAGAACGGGGTAAGCGCATAGGCCCCACCGGCATCGATGCGCACGCTAAAATTTTTTGCATGGCCGTCGATGGCGGCCAGCATCCAAAACACCAGTTGGCATTTGAGGAATGCGTGGCGGTCTGCCTGCGCATTTTGGGAATTGCGCAGCAGTTCAAGGATGGTGTCGATCCCCGGGCCGCCGTCGGCTTGATACTTCTTCAGGTAGCTTGTTGCGGTCGCCTGGCACAGATCTTCCTGTGGCAGGCGCATGATCCAAGCGCCGTCCGAATCAAGGCGACGATCAAAACGCGTGACGACCAGCGCCTTCTGGTCTTCAAATTGACCGATCTTGCAATCCGCGATGGGCAATCCATATGCCCGAATAATTTTTGAACATAGCCATTCGTTTTCCACGGAAGTGGAGAGATCCAACTGGCCGTTGCCCGCCAGTCCAAGCGGCAGCTTGAAGATGTGAGTTGTGGGCGTCGCGCCGTGCGGAATGTGCCAGCCCTCAAACCACAACAGCGCCGTTTTCTCCTGAGCGCCGGCAATCGATATGCGAAAGGCGGACGCAGGGTCTTCTCGCAGGATGCCGCTTGCCGGTGCGGCTACATTGCGCAGGATGGCAGCAACCTCGGCGTCACTGACAGGCGTTGATGCTATTTTGCGGATATCCGGGGGTGGCTCGTTTTCCGGCAAGAGTTGCAACGCGCCCACACAATCGCGTCCCACCGCCGCCAGTAAGGAAAATGCGCTGGTTGATGTTGCGCCGAAGCGTTGCGCCAGACGGTCGCGTATGGCCTGCGTATCTGGCAGCAGGTTTTCAAAGTAGTTGTGTACTTCGGTGCCGGTATATCGCGCTTCGCCGGGTGTAAATGGGAACCTGAGCGAGATCGGGCGACCGCGCGATGACTGCATCCAACTCGGTTTATAGATCAGCTCGTCGACGCCCAAATTGACGCGCCAGCTGCCGACGCGCTCACCATTCATATAGAGCGCCATTTCTGGCGCGGCATTTTTCCGCCTGCGTGCGGTCACCATGTTTCGCCTGCAGTGGCGGTAGGGATGCCGGATGTCGTCTTCGGAGATGACTTCCTTACCAAGATCATCTCGACATCCATTGCCGCCAAGGCTCGCAAAAGTCGTTCAAATGTTGCTTTATCCGGGTGCCGCTCTAGCTGTGAAACGGTCTGCTGCCCAACACCTAGACGAGTTGCCAGCTGTGCTTGCGTGAGCTTCTGTTGTTTGCGGAAAGCTTGGAATAGCGGAATGAGTTGCTCGGGGGTCCGTACGGGGTATTTGTAAGTCATCATTACGCCCTCACGCATTAAGATACGTATCAATAAATTACGTATCTTAATCCGTAATTTATCCATACGCAATTAAATGCGTTTTTTAAAATACGCATCAAAATGCGTAATATCAACTTTGTCGCCGAACATTGAACACTGAGACGCTGAATTCACGCCTTTGTGGGAAGGACGCTAGCTAGTCAGTGACAGCATGTTTGCTCGCCGTGCCTCACCAACTTGAAATACTTTCCCAATGGCCCCGCCTCTACCGCGGCTTCGGCTGTACCCACACCGCCTGCCGCCTCTGCAGGTTCTCATCAGCAATATTCAACCGAGATTTCCCATCGGCGATCAGAGGGGCCTTATCTTTGGTGAGGAGCGAGATGCGACGGAAATGCAATTTACGCCGCCCTCTGATGCTATGGAAAAAGCACTACTTTGTAGCCACAGCTCCGCCCGCCGCCCGCGCCGCAGGCAGCGGTGCCCTCGTTTGGGCGTCGCGGATAAGATTCTGGCAATTATTCGCCACGCCGGGTCCCGTTTCTACCAATGGAATCAGCGCCAGCAGCGGATTGAGTAGGCCGAGTGCCAGTGCGCCGGCGCCGCGCAATGCGACGGCACCCTTGTCGATTCCGGCCTCCGGCTTGGAGAACGTACCGCGGACGTGAATCGGGCCGCGTAAGGCGACCAAGCTGGTCGATTTCGTTTTCGGCACCAGAATCAAATTCAGCTTTTCCGTGCCAAGGTCGATCGTGCCGCTGCCGGTGACGGTGCTGACTTCCGTTTCGAGCACCAGCACATTGGCGTTCATCACACCGGATTTAACGGTAAAGTCCGCCACGCCGCAGCGTAGCTGGATGTTCTTGTCTCCCGTCAGCGTTAACTGCAGGATTTCCAGCAAATGGAGTCCGATTTGTTCCATCAGCAGCTTGCTGATTTCACCGTTCGCGATGACCAGTGCGACCCGGCCATTCGCGGTGGCGAGCATGCGGCCCACCGAATCGCCCTTACCGGACAAATCGAATTCGCCGTTGATCTGGCCGATGCTGGTTTTGGTCAGGACCACCGTCGGAAACAGTTTCGCCAGCAGGATTTTCTTGGCGGTGATTTTGGCGTGCGCCTGGATTGGATGCTGGCGGCCATCCAACGAAACAACGGCTTTGAGCTGGCCACCAGCAACGCCAAAGTCGAGCGGATCAAGGGTCAGCACCGAGTCCTGCATTTTCAGGCGTGTGGACAGGTTTTCGATCGGTAATTCCTTGATGTGCAGAATGGTTTTGGCGCGCAGGCTGATGTCGGCATCGACGCTGTTCCAGCGGTCGGTTTTGAACGGTATCTCGGGCAGCATACGGATCGTGCCTGTTGCGGTGCTGACCGGAGGGCGCTTCGCTCGCGGCGGCGCTGATGCGGCCGCCGCCTTGCGCGTTGCTGCCGAGGTAGGTGGTGCGTTAGAGCCGATTAACGGACCCAAGTCGTCGAATTCGAGCCGCTCCGATACCAAGTCGCCGTGCATGAACGGGCGCGCACGGTCGAGATCGATTTGCATGCTGCCAGCCAGATCGCTGTTACCGATCCGGCCGGCGAACTTCTGGTAACGCCACATCGAACCCGTGCGCACTAGGTGACCTGCGAACGCATAGGGTCGGGTTTCCGGCTGGGCGATGCCGATTAAGGGGAACAGCGCGGCGAGGCTGTCGCCGCGTATCGCCAGTTGCATATCGATGGCAGAGAATTTGAGTAGGCTCGTCACCGTGCCGCTGGCCTTAACGCCGGTGCGGCCTATCTTGACGTCCACGGTCAGCGGATACGGTGCGCTTTCGTCGTGCAAGGCGATCACCGATCCACCGCTGCCATGCGCGACCAGATCGAGCCCTTTGTAAAGCCCTTTCGCGCTAAACACCACGCCGGGATCCGCGCCGCCCGCAGGTGCTACCGGCGTGGACACCTCGGAGCGGATGCGGGTCTTTTGCTTGGCGTCGTCGTAACCGAGCTGGCCGCGATCCAGCGTCAGTCGCCCGATCGGAATACCCGCGCTTTCATCCAGTTGGACCGTGTCCAGCAGCCACGTCTTGCGTCCATCCGCCGCAGTTTCCAGAAACACCACCGGGCGGATTAGATGCACTTCCGGAAATACCAAACGCTTGCGGAACAATGCGGGCAGATGAATCGAAAATTCCACCTCTTCAGCCGTCACCATTTGCGCTTCCGCCGCCCACGGCGGATTGGCGAACGTCACCCCCTTGGCACTAATGCGCGGCGCGGGCCAGCGCAAGCTGACATCGAAATCGCCGCCGATAACCAGTGCCCGTCCGCTCCTCTCCAAGGCAATATCTTGCAGTGGGCCGCGTGCCCAATTCCAGCCAAACACAGTGATCCATAGCAGGGCCAGAACCGGCAGCGCCAGCAATAAAATCAACAGCCATTTCAGTGAACGACGCAGCATGACGGCAAATCAGAGGAGCATCAGCGAAGGAAGAATCAACTGCTCCCGTGGATGGAATTGCATCCGTCCAGAGATCGCCACAATTTTCCGCGACCGTGGCGACCCATGACCGTGCGGTGGCGTACAAATCGCTAGCAACTTGGCGGTCCGCTAGTAATTTCATTTCCAAACCATTAATCATTTATTGACGGAGTAGTCCGCCGTGAAGCGTAGCGCAATGCGGAACGGTGCTTGTCTGGTGAGCGCCCTGCGATACCCCCGGCTGTAAGCATGCTGGAGCTAGGGGCCGCTTCTCGCAGGCTACTGGCGTTGAATTTGAATCATTAATGTACCAACGAATTAGAAATTGAATAAGAAATAGCCGCGAATAGCTGCCGTTGGTCTTTTTGCCAATTCGCACGGACCCCCGCTTCAGCGCCGCAACTCAAACCAAGCGCAGCAACTCACACGGAGCGGCTACCGTACCAATCGAGCGTCGCGCCGGTTGCCGTGTCGGAGTACAGTGAAACTCTAAACTTCCGGGCGACGAAATTGGACTGGACTCCGACAACCACGCAATCACTGCTGAACCTGCTGCTGGCACTGCTACTCGGTGCGGCGGTGGGGCTTGAGCGCCAGCTCCGCAAGCATCCGGCTGGCCTGCACACCAACGCGCTCGTGTGCCTCGGCGCGGCGGCGTATGTGATGGTGGGGCTAATGACGTTCGACGGCACCGGGCCGGCGCGCATCGCGGGACAGGTGGTGACGGGCGTCGGCTTCATTTGCGCCGGGGTAATCTGGCATCAAGGTGCGACGGTGCGAGGCCTCAATACGGCGGCGACGATCTGGTGCAGCGCGGCGATTGGCATTCTGGCGGGATTGAACCACAACGTCATGGCGATTGTTGCCGCCGCCGTGCTGTTGTTCGCCAACGTGATGTTGCACTGGATTGAGCACCGCTTCTTTGCGAGCGACGTTCACGAATGACGTTTGCGCGGCGATAGGAAGCGCAATGAAGGTGGATAGGCCGGAAGCGCAATACATAAACTCTATGCCCAGCGTGCAGTTCCAACCACTTTTCCTCCAAACTGCCGGCCAATCGGGCAGTTTGCCTTGCGGGAGCGGCTGTACACCTTAAAATTTTGTCTCCCCGGCCCCCGATTCAAACATTCGAGGGCAGGCTCCGGCCGGGGCCCAATTTCGTTGATATATCAGTGGATTACAAAACTTGGATATCGGCCGTCGCCGGTATTACAGTGGTTTTAGAAGTTTCCTTTCTGGCGCAACCGAGCACCATCGCGATCTGACCAACCCAGAAACGCCAAAATGAGTCGATTTGCGCCCGCAATCGCCTCATTTTTCCTCTGGGCCCTTCAAATGAGTCGATTGGCAGTCTTAATCGACTCATCCCGTGAGGCGATTAGGCCTGCGTCCGCCAATTCCGTCATCTGACCGTCCAGTCACTTACGCTACAATCGCTCACACCTTAACCCGCCGCAGCGCTATCCTGCCTCGGCCAATTTTGCTTCGGAGCACCTCATGGTTTTGTTCACCGTCAACGGCGAGCGGATTTCGACAACCGTCGATCCTTCCACACCTCTGCTGTGGTTCTTGCGCGATAACCTTCAACTCACCGGCACCAAGTACGGTTGCGGCATGGCGCTGTGCGGTGCTTGCACTGTCCACGTGAATGGTGAGCCGATGCGCTCGTGTTCGACACCGTTGTCCGCCGTTGCGGGAAAAAGAATCACCACCATCGAAGTCATCGGCAAATCGCCGGTCGGCAAGAAAGTACAAGACGCGTGGATCGCTGAAGATGTGGTGCAGTGCGGCTACTGCCAGTCGGGCCAAATCATGACGGCAACGGCGCTGCTGTCGAAGAACAAAGCGCCGACCGATGCGCAAATCGATGAAGCCATGAGCGGCAACATTTGCCGTTGCGGAACCTACAACCGCGTGCGCGCGGCGATCAAGGTCGCCGCCGGCGGCAACGCTGCCTTCGCTCCTGTCACCAAACCGGCTAGCAAGCCCGCAGCTGCAAAAGCTGCACCAGCCAAAGCGAAGGCATAGGGGATCGACATGGACAAACTTTTCTCCCCACGCAAATCCGCTAAGCCAAGCCGTCGTGAATTTCTTAAGGCCGGTGCTGCCACTTCCGGCGGACTGGTCATTGGTTTCAACTTGTCGCTTGGCAACAAGATCGCAAACGCACAAACGCCGCAAGGCCCAAATCTGAACCAGCCGAACGCTTTCCTCCGCATCGCGCGTGATGGCTCGGTGACGGTGCAGGTCAAGCATCTCGAGTTCGGCCAGGGCGTGATGACGTCGTTACCCATGCTGGTGGCCGAAGAACTTGAGTGTGATTGGACCAAAGTGCGCTCCGAGTTGGCACCGGCTGCACCGGTCTATGCCCACACCGCATTTGGCATGCAGATGACAGGTGGTTCGACTTCCGTGATCAACTCATGGGAGCAACTACGCACCGTTGGGGCAATGGCGCGCACCATGCTCGTAAGTGCTGCTGCCAATCGTTGGAAAGTAGACGCGGCCGTGTGTCGTGCAACCAATAGCGTTGTCACTGGGCCGCAAGGCCAGCGTGCAACTTATGGCGAATTGGCGGATGACGCCGCCAAGCTGCCGGCACCGGCCAAGGTGGCGTTGCAAGCGAACAAAGATCACACCATCATCGGCAAGCCAACGCGCCGCCTCGATGCGCCGACCAAGGTCAACGGCACGGCCCGCTTCGGTATCGACATGACGCCCAAACAGATCCCGAACCTGCACACAGCGTTGGTGGCGCACGGTCCGAATTTTGGTGCGCGCGTGAAGAAGTTTGACGCCTCCAAAGTCAACGGCATCCCCGGTGTTACCCACGTCGTGCAGTTGACCAACGGCGTGGCGGTGGTGGCGAAGTCGTTCTGGGCGGCCAAGATTGGTCGAGACGCACTGCAAATTGAATGGGATCTGGAGGACGCCAGCAAAGCCGATACCGCCAAGCTCTCGCAGAGCTATCGTGAAACTGCAAAGACGCCGGGGCTGGTCGCCAAGAAGGGCAATCCGGACGCGGTAAAGGGTGCCGCGAAGTCCCTTGTCGCCGAATTCGAAATGCCGTTTCTCGCCCACGCGCCAATGGAGCCGATGAACTGTACCGTCTCGATCACCGGCGACAAGTGCGAACTGTGGGTGGGCTCGCAATTCCAGACAGTTGACGCAGGTGCCGCGGCCAAGACCGCAGGTGTAGCGTTTGAGAACGTCAAGCTGAATACGTTGATCGCGGGTGGCGGCTTCGGTCGTCGCGCGAATCCGGCGTCGGACTACATCATCGAAGCCGTTGAGATCGCCAAGAAAGCCGGTGTACCGGTGAAGACCGTGTGGACGCGCGAAGACGACATGAAGGGTGGCTACTACCGGCCGATGTATGCGCATCGCATCGAAGCCGGACTCGACGCGGCTAACAAGATTGTCGGCTGGAATCACACCATCGTGGGCGGCTCGATCATCGCCGGCACGCCGTTTGAACCGTTCTTCATTAAAGACGGAGTGGACGCCAGCAGCGTTGAGGGCACCGCCGATACGCCGTACGATATTCCGAACATGCACGCCACATTGCATACCAGCAAGACTGGTGTGCCGGGTCTGTGGTGGCGTTCGGTTGGACATTCGCACACGGCGTTTGCCATGGAAACCATGATGGATGATCTGGCCAAGCTGGCTGGGCAGGATCCGGTTGCGTTCCGCCGCAGCTATCTGGCCAAGCATCCGCGGGTGGTCAAGACGCTTAACTTGGCAGCCGAGAAAGCCGGTTGGGGCAGCGCGCTACCGAAGGGCCGCGCGCGCGGCGTCGCCGTACATGAGTCGTTCGGCTCGGTGGTCGCCCACGTTGTCGAGCTATCAATGGAGAAGGGCGAACTTAAGTTGCACCGCGTGGTGTCGGCCATCGATTGCGGGCTGGTGGTCAATCCACTCACCGTCACCGCGCAGGTAGAAAGCGCGATTGTTTATGGTTTGAGCGCGGCGCTGTACGGCAAGCTGACGTTGAAGGACGGCGTGGTGCAGGAGTCCAACTTCCACAACTATCCGGTGCTGCGCATGACCGAGATGCCGAAGGTTGAGGTATACATGGTGCCCGGTGGCGAGTCGCCAACCGGCGTCGGTGAGCCGGGCTTGCCGCCGATCGCCCCTGCCGTATCGAACGCGATTTTTGCGTTGACGGGCAAACGGCTACGGTCGTTGCCGTTCGACATGGCGTCGCTCAAGGCATAGCGACATCCAGCAGTTCTTAACGCCGCGGCGGCCTATCCAGGTCACCGCGGCGTTTGCCTTTTTGGGAAAGCATGAAACTCATCATCTTTGCACTGGCGCTGGCCAACTTTGGCGTCGGCACCGGCGGCTTGATCATCGCCGGCGTGTTGCCGCAGATTGCGGCAAGCCTCTCCGTCACGTTGCCGCAGGCGGGCGCGCTGGTCGGCTACTCGTCGATCGCCTACGCGCTCGGTGCGCCGCTGCTGGGCGCCGCATTTGCCGCGATGGATCGAAAGCGCCTGTTGCTCGGCGGCCTCGCGTTGATGACGGTGTCGAGCGTGCTTGGCGCGGTATCAACCGACTACACCGTCCTGCTGATTTCTCGTATCGTGTTTGCGGTGGCGAGTGCGGTGGTAACGCCGACGACGTTGAGCATCGCGGCCTTCATCACCAAGCCCGAACAACGCGGCAAAGCCATCAGCCGGGTATTTGGCGGTTTTGCCCTATCGAATGTGATTGGCTTACCACTTGGTGTGTTGATTGCGAGCCTCGTCGACTGGCACGTCGCGCTCTGGTACGCGGCCGCCGTCAGCGCTGTTGCGCTGGCGCTGGTAGCGGCGTATTTGCCGCGCGATATTCGTGTGCCGCCGAGCAACTTTGCGGTGCTGGCGAACTATGTAATGGACTGGCGCAAGATGCTGGTCGTTTCCATCGTGGTGCTACAGATGGGTTCGGTGTTTGTGATGTATACCTATCTCACTTCGTGGCTTGATCTGGTGGTTGGCATTTCCGGCAACACCACCACCGCATTGTTGCTTTGGTTCGGGCTGTTTGGCACCATTGGCGTGTTCAGTGCCGGCGAGTTGATGCAGCGCCTGACGCTGAGGGTGGCGTCCATCATGTTGCTGGCCATGCTGGCAATTGTGCACACCAGTTTTAGCTGGATGCCGCCATCACTCGGCGCGGTGCTTTTCATTCTGGCTTGCTGGGGTCTGTTTGGCTTTGCCTACCAGCCGATGCAGCAGACGCGCGTCATCCACATCAGCGGTGCGGCGGCCAATGCAGGCATTACGTTGCAGGCCAGTGGCGTTTATATCGGCCAGGCGCTGGGTGCGTTTATCGGCGGAGCGGTGATCGCTGGCGGCGGCATGGCGTGGTTGGGTTGGACGGCGGCGCTCGGCGCGTTACTGGCGCTCGGTCTGCTGTTGATCACGTTTCAGACAACGCGCGATCAAATCGCGGCAAAATAGCGCTATCAATTTGTAAATCATTTTCGCGACCACCGATGAACTCTTTGCTGAACTTTCCACTGCTCAAGCGCACGCTGTTTGCGTTCCCGCTCGCGCTTGTGCTAGCGGGTCTGCTCACGGGTCTGCTCACTGTGGCGGGCGGTTGCGCCTACATCGACGCCAAGCAAGGCGACTGGATTTTCAGGCCGACTGAAGCCACCTGGCGGGGCGCACGCGAACTACCGCCGACGTTCGTCGAGAAACTGCTGCCGGTAGCTTCTGCTGCGGCGAACGAGCAGATTCACGCCTGGTGGGCACCGGTTGCCGATGTCGCGCCCGGCCAGCCCGCGCCGGTGTTGCTCTATTTGCACGGCGCGCGCTGGAATTTGACCGGCAGCGTGACCCGCATCCCGCGTTGGAACCAGATGGGCTTTTCGGTGCTGGCCATCGACTATCGCGGCTTCGGCAAATCCACGCCGCGCTCACCGACCGAGCGTTCCGCAAACGAAGACGCCGAGGCGGCTTGGCGATATCTGCAAACACTGGCGCCAACCGCCAGGAAATTTGTGTTTGGCCATTCGCTCGGCGCGGCGATGGCGACCCACTTGGCACTCAAGAACAATGATGTCGAGGGTCTGATTTTGGAGGGGGCGTTCACCAATATCCCCGAGATGGTAGCGACGACGCAGTTTGGATTTCTGCCGGTCGCCGGGTTCGTTACGCAACGCTTCGACAATCTTGAGCGTATTGATGACGTGAAAGTGCCGGTGTTGATCGCGCATGGAACCGCGGACACCATCGTGCCGTTTGCCATGGGCGAGCGTTTGTATGCGGCCGCGAAAGCGCGCAAGCGATTTTTTAAAGCCGAAGGCGGCTCGCATCACAATCTGACATCACGCTACTTCGATGAGTACGCACGCGCCGTTTGGGAGCACTTTGACTTGCGCAGCCATCGCGCCACGTCGGGTGCCGGATGAGAAAGATTGGTAGGGGTCGTTCTCGAAGCCCCAAAAACTTTTCGTTCCCGCGAACGACCGCGGTTTTTAGAAGTCCCCGTGGCGCAAACCCCAACAAAGACGGGCATTTTCAGGCAGAAATGCTTGGAAGTGCCCGTCAATAGGCGACTTTTAATATGGGGAGCTTCTCGACGTCACCAAGCGCTGTTGCGCCAGCGTCGCCGGAGAGATTTCCGTTGGTCAAGGTCGGGGTCCAATCTTGTTTGCGCATCGACAAACGACAAAACTCGGATACCGTCCTGTGCCGGTATGACAGGGTTTTTAGAAGTTGCCAATGCAGTCGCTAGATATCGACGTCCTGAACCATCTGCGCGACTGGCTTAAAGCGGGCCACGCGGCAGCGCTCGTGACGGTGGCGCAAACGTTCGGTGCGAGTCCGCGGCCGCCCGGATCAATGCTGGTGATTCGTGACGACGGGATACTGGTGGGCTCGGTTTCGGGCGGGTGTATCGAGGATGACCTGATTGCCCGCCGGGCGGAGTTCTTTGCCGGAGGGCGGCGGCCGATTCGCCAGCGCTACGGCATCACCAGTGACGACGCGCGGCGCTTCGGGCTGCCGTGCGGCGGTGAGCTTGAAGTGCTCATCGAACCACAGCCGTTACTGCCCGAGGTTGAAGTGCTGCTCGCCCGCATTGCGCGCGGCGATGTTTTCTTTCGCGACGTCGATCTCGGCAGCGGCGTCTGGCGTTACCGTGAAGCAACCCCGCACGACAAAACCAGCATCAGCGAAACGCAATTTATGAGCCTGCACGGTCCGCGCTGGCGTTTGCTGATCATCGGTGCATCGGAGATCTCCGTGTATCTGGCTGAAATCGCCAAGACGCTAGACTTTTGGGTCTGCGTGTGTGATCCACGCGAAGAGTACCGGCAGGCGTGGCGGGTAGATGGCACAACGCTAGTCGAGGGCATGCCGGACGAGGCGGTGATCGCCTTTAGGCCCGATTTGCACACGGTGGTGGTCGCGGTATCGCACGATCCGAAACTGGACGACATGGCGCTGATGGAAGCGCTCAAAACACCGGCGTTTTATGTTGGTGCGGTCGGATCAAGGAAGACCAGCGACGAACGACGCGCGCGTCTGCAGATGCTCGACATCAGCGCGGCGCAAGCCGCTCGTTTGCACGGACCGGTGGGGCTTGCCATCGGCAGTCGCACGCCGCCCGAGATTGCCGTGGCGATTGCCGCCGAGTTGGTGGCGGCGCGCAACCAGATTGTGTTGGCCCCGGTCACAGCCCCAGCCCCGGCCCCGACTCCAGTTCGGCCGGTTCAGCAACTCGCGTGATCGCCGGCATCATTCTTGCGGCGGGACGCGGCGAGCGATTCGGTGGCGCGAAGCTGTTGGCGAGGCTGCCCTCGGGCATCACCATTCTCGAAACAACGGTGGTGGTGATGACCGCGGCGCTGCCGTCGGTCACGCTGGTGGTGCGACGCGACACAGCACTGATGACACTGGCCGAGCAGATTTGTCGCGCGAGCGGCGCACTGCTGGTGGTCAATGAGAACGCCGACGATGGCATGGCGACATCGATTGCTTGTGGGGTCGGCGCTACTGTTGGCGCAACCGTTGGTGCCAACGTCCGCGGCTGGCTGATCGCGCTCGCAGACATGCCATATGTGCAGTCGGCGACCGTGTCGCTGGTCGCCTCGCAAATTACGAAGGCCACAACGATCGTTGTGCCGAGCTTTGAAGAACAGCGCGGGCACCCGGTTGGTTTTGGTCTGCGCTATTTTGCGGAGTTGCAGCAACTCAGCGGCGACAGTGGCGCACGCGCCATCGTGCAACGGCATCCTGAACATGTGCGGCTGCTAGCGGTTGACGATCGCGGCATCGTCACGGATATCGATACGCCAGCCGATCTAGGCGGGCTTTGACCCATGCCAACTTAGACTGGCTTGCGATACTTCTCGCCCGCCTCGACACGAAGCGGCATGATGTTTTGCTTGGGTGGCAACGGACAGGTGGTGAACTCGGAGAACGCGCAGGGCGGGTTGTAGGTACGATTGAAGTCAAGTACGAACGGTGTGTTCGGCTCCGGTTTTTTCTCGACGTAGAGAAAACGCGAAGGCCGGTAAGTCGTGTCACCAGCAGTGCCATCACGCATGACGAAAAACAAGCCACCGTCGTTGCCGACGGCATCGAGTTTGTATTTTTTTCCCTTCATCGTGAATTCCACGTAGCCGGGCGATGGTTCATCGCTGATTTCATCGATGACGTTGACGATCGGGATGGTCTTGCCCGGCGCATACGGGATGAACTTTGCAGTGGTCTTGAACGCTAGGTTGGGTGGATACCAGATGCGGCCCTTGAAGCTGGCGCGCACGTCAGATTTGTTGTCCGCCAGACGCAAGATGTATTTGCCGTCGCGCTCGATGATGTGCATCGAAATCCGATCCAGCGCCACCCAATCGCGCTTCTCGGATGAAACGCCAAGCTTGCGTTCGCCCTGAAACAGTTTGCCCTCGGCAGTCCACGCGGTGCCTTCGGCGGGCTGTAAGGTCACGGTTTTGTTCTTGCCGTCGACGACCAGCGTACCGAGGCGGGCTGGCCCGGTGCCGGCCAGTTGTGAGGGAAACACGATGTCGTTGCCGGCGCCGGTGCCGAAGGTGTTGATACCTTGTTTCATGATGAAGCGGCCCGCCAGCGTCAACCAACCATTGTCCCGACGCAGGCTCTGCTCAACCCGCTCGCGCCAAGCTTCGAGGTCGCCAAGATACTCAAGATCAATCTCGTTGGCGACTGGCGCAGATTTTGCCGGTGCCGGACTCGGGGGCGTGTTTGCCACAGCCGAAATGGCTAGGGTTGATGCCGACAAGACGGTTACAACAAGGCGGATCAGGCGAAAAATGGGAAACGTGGTTTTCATGGTGTGGACCCCGACATTCGTGGAGCGAATGGAATAAACCCTGTGATTCTAACGCTGCGCCGTCCTAGCCGAGCAGATCCGGGTGAAGATCGTTCATACAGCGGAAGTGTCCGAGCGGGCAGGTCCGTTCGAAGCAAGGACTGCACTCGATCTTGAGGTAAATTACGCGGGCTCGCGGCGATAGCGGCGGCGTAAAGTCAGGCGACGACGACCCATACAGTGCCGTCACCGGTACGCCGACCGCACAAGCGACATGCATCAACCCCGAATCGTTGGTCACGACCTGCGAGGCGAGGCTGAGCAGGTCGACCGCTTCGTCGAGGTCGGTCTCGCCACACAGATTGCGACAGGCACCCTCGACCAGCGCGTTGATCTGATCGCCAATCGCATGATCGGCCTTGCCGCCAAAAATCCAAACCTGCCGCCCATGCGCCAGTTGTCGTCTGGCGTACTCGGCGAAATGCGCGACAGGCCAGCGTTTGGCCGGCCCGTACTCGGCACCGGGGCAGAGTGCCACCACGGCCTTGTCGGCGTGCAATCCGAGTCTGGTCATTGCCGCTGCGCGGGCATGCTCATCCACGCGCAGTCGCGGCAGCGGCAGCGGGTGCGCCAGCGGCTGCGTTGCATCTTCAGCCAACCAAGCGAAGCGCTCGGCCATGGTCGGCAGCGTGGTCTTGTCGAGTTGACGACAATCCGACAGCAGCAGGCTGCGCGCTTCACCGCGGAAGCCGGTGATTACCGGGATATCGGCGAACCACGCAATGAGTGCGCTCTTGAAACTATTGGGCAGCACATAGGCGCGGTCGTATCCCGGCGCTTGCGCGAGCGATTTGCCAAAACGCCAACGCGCCGGTAGTTTCAGGTCGCCGTGCCCGAATGGGTTGCTGATGACCCGGTCAACCTCGGGCATGCGCTGGTAGATCGGCATCACCCACGGCGGCGCGACCACATCAATCCTGCTGTCGGGATGGCGCTCCTTGAGACGCATGAGTAGCGGTTGCGACAACACCGCATCGCCGATCCATGAGGGCGCGACGACGAGGATGTGTTTCACAGGCTAATGCCCGGTTGGGGCGGGGCCCTCAAGCTTGTAGACGGTTCCGCAGTACGGACACTTGGCCTCGCCGGTCGTGGTGACATCAATGAACACGCGCGGGTGGCTGTCCCAAAGTTTCATCGACGGCATCGGACAGTGCAACGGCAGATCTGCCGCAGTCACGCTGATTGACGAAAACTTGAGTTCGGTTGGCGCACTCATGGGCAATCGACCTACTTGACGGGCGTGAGCCACGAATGGTATTTCGGGTTGCGTCCGTAGACGATATCGAAGAACGCGGTCTGCAATTTTTCGGTGATCGGGCCGCGTGCGCCGTTACCGATGATGCGGCCGTCCAATTCGCGAATCGGTGTGACCTCTGCGGCGGTGCCGGTAAAGAAGGCTTCGTCGGCGATATAGACGTCGTCGCGGGTGATTTTGCGTGAGTCAACGGGGATACCGTGCTCCGCGCAAACCGCTTGAATCGAGCGCCACGTGATGCCGTCGAGTGCAGACGTCAACTCTGGCGTGGCAACCTTGCCGTCGCGGATGATAAACAGGTTTTCCCCAGCGCCTTCTGCAACATAGCCGTCGGTATCGAGCAGCAGCGCCTCATCGTAGCCGTGGTCGATCGCCTCGTTGTTAGCCAGAATTGAATTGGCATAGGTCGATGCCACTTTGGCGCGCGGCATGGTCACGTTGACGTGATGGCGCGCGTAGGACGAGGTCTTGACGCGAATGCCCTTGTTCAAGCCATCCTCCCCGAGGTAAGCCCCCCACGGCCATGCCGCGATGACGATGTGCACTTTGGAACCTTTGGGCGAGATGCCCATTTTTTCCGAGCCGTAGAAGGCGAGGGGCCGCAGGTAGGCGCTTTCAAGGTTGTTCTCCCGAACCACCATGCGCTGCGCTTGCATGATCTCCTCAATGGAGAAGGGCATCGCCATTTGGTAAATCTTGGCGGAATTGAAGAGGCGCTTGGTGTGCTCATGCAAACGAAAAATCGCCGTGCCGAGCGCCGGCGATTCCGTCTTGTAGGCGCGCACACCTTCGAATACGGCGAGGCCGTAGTGCAGCGAGTGGGTCAAGACGTGAGTGGTCGCCTCGCGCCACGGGATCAGTTTTCCATCAGACCAGATAACGCCATCGCGGTCAGCCATCGACATTTCGAATTCTCCGGGGTTGTGCAGTAATTTTTGCAGGAAGCGAAGTCGGAATTTTAGCCCAATGTATCGATGCGCGCCCTAACGCTGGCTGACACTAACGCGGGCTGACAGGTGCGAGCGTGGCGAGGCGGGCCGTCCAGGGCCCTGACGCGCGGTCCGTGAACATTCGTGGAGCGACCCTTGAGCAGCGTCATTTGCAGGCGTCTATGACATAATCGAGTCGTACGGCTACAACGGTGCTGATCATGTTGCGAAGCGCTGGTCAGGCTTTGCCAACTCGATGTGGATTGTTCAATACGGTTGTTTCACGCGATTTTGGGGGAGTAGTTTAGCCATGGTGTTGTTGCCAGAAAAGATAAATAGCGCCGGAACCCTGACGCCAGACCAAAAGCTCGCGGGTGACATGCTGCTGTTTTCGACCGGCCTGATGATGTTCGCGTCGGTATTGTGGCTGGCGATCTACTGGAGTTTTGGGACGCGATTCTCGACCTTCATCCCGCTGGTGTTTCAAGGGTTATCGACCTGCACGATCATCTTCTACCTGCGCACCAAGAATCTCGGGGTGTTCTGTCTGGCGCAGCTATCGCTGTTCCTGTTCACACCCTTCGTGTTGCAGTGGTCAATCGGCAATTTCGTCAATGCAAGCGGTGTCTCGTTATGGGCGCTGCTGGCACCGGTTGGTGCCATCGTCATTCTTGGCACCCGCGAGTCGGTGCCTTGGTTTGTGGCATATGTCTTCATGACCGCTTTGTCGGGTATGTTTGACTACGTGCTGTTGTACGACTCCAAGCAGTTTGAGATCAAGACGGTGGCGGTGTTCTTCGTCCTCAATTTTGTCTCGATCTCGGCCATGGTGTACGTGTTGCTCTGGTATTTCTCGAGAGAGAAGAGCAAGCTGCACTTGGCGATCGCGGCCAAGAGCGAGGCGGTTTCAACGGAAAAAGATCTGTCCGAGCGGCTGTTGCTCAACATTTTGCCGATCAATATTGCGGAACGTCTCAAGCGACAGGAAACCAACATTGCCGATGGTCACGCTGATATCACGGTGATGTTCGCGGATATTGTCAATTTCACCCACCTTACCGAAGAGATGTCGCCGAACGAGACGGTGCTGCTGCTCAATGATGTGTTCTCGGAGTTCGATGCGTTGGCGGAAAAGCACGCCATCGAGAAAATCAAGACCATCGGCGACGCATACATGGCCGCAGGTGGGCTTACCCATCAGGAAGCCCAGTATGTCGACGCGATGGCAGGTCTGGCGCTTGATATGCAGGCATTTGTCTCGCGCTACACGGCACCCAATGGTGAGCGACTCGCTCTGCGCGTCGGCATTGCGACGGGTCCGGTGGTGGCCGGCGTAATCGGACGACGCAAGTTCAGTTACGACTTGTGGGGCGATACCGTCAACGTTGCGAGTCGCATGTGTACTGAGGCGATGGCAGGAAGCGTTCAGGTCGACTCGGTGACATTCCGACGCCTGCACAACCGCTTCCGCTTCGATGAAGCGCAGCACGTTCAGGTAAAGGGCAAAGGTCCGATGCAGGTTTATAACTTGCTCGGCAGGCTGGGTTCCGCAGATGGTGAGAATGTCATCCCAATCACTGAAGGACAGCAGCGCGCCTGAGACTTGGATGGAGGGGCAAGTGGGTAGTCTGGTAAGCCGTTCAGGGCCGCATCGGTGGTATGCAGGGAATGCCACTCATGGCAGTTAGCAAAGCCGACTCGCGCGGGCCGGACTCGCAACCACTACCTTTGAATCGCCGTTTTCCAGGTGTCGCATTGGTGCTGCAAGGCGGTGGCGCGCGCGCCGCCTATCAGGTCGGCGTGCTCAAGGCGCTGTCCGAGATCTTGGGACACCCCGAAGAAAACCCCTTTCCGATCATCACCGGCACTTCTGCGGGGGCGATCAACGCGGCGGTGCTCGCGTCTAATGCGGGGCACTTTGCAGATGCTGTACGCAGTCTGGAGCAGATATGGTCCACGATCGAACCACATCAGGTCTATCGAACCGATCTTCCCGGTGTGGTCGCGTGCAGCGCGCGTTGGCTGTCGGCGTTTCTGCTCGGAGCGTTGACCAAGAACCAACGGGTGTCGCTGTTCGACAATTCGCCGCTTGAGATTTTGCTGATTTCCAGCGTCGACGCCCGACGAATCCAGACCAACCTCGACAGTGGTGCGCTCAGGGCGCTCGCCATCACCGCCTCAGGTTACACATCCGGACAACATTGCGCATTCTTTCAGGCGGCGCCGGATATCAGCGGCTGGAAGCGGTCTCAGCGCGTGGGAATCCGTGTCGCAGAGCTGCAAGCGCAGCATCTGCTGGCTTCCTCCGCAATTCCGTTTGCGTTTCCCGCCGTGAAGATCAACCGCGAGTATTTTGGTGACGGCTCCATCCGGCAAATGGCACCGGTCAGCCCGGCCTTGCATCTGGGTGCCTCGCGGATTTTTGTGATCGGCACCGCCAAACTGGTCAAGGATGTCCCGACGCGTTCTCATAGCGACACCTATCCGTCGCTCGCGCAGATTGCCGGCCATGCCATGTCATCGATCTTCTTGGATTCGCTGGCGATGGATCTTGAGTTGTTGCAGCGGGTGAATTCGACCATCGCACTGGTCGACCAGGAACGGCTCAAAGCCTCCGGAATGCCGCTGCATCACGTTGACTTTTGCGTCGCCTGCCCGGATTCACCCCTCGAAGCGCTAGCACACCAGCATGTCGGCAATCTGCCGGCGACGATTCGCTTTCTGATGCGCTCCATCGGGGCGATGCGCAAGGGCGGTGCTGTGCTGGCGAGCTATTTACTGTTCGACAAACAGTATTGCCGTGCGTTGATCGATATGGGCTATCAGAACACCATCAAGCGGCACGAGGAACTGGCGATTTTCTTTGACCCGGCAGCCACGCCGCTGCCGGGTGAAATCCCGCTGCCGAAATTTAGTCCGGAAACCACGCAGCAGATGTCAATGAAGAGTTGATCCGCTAGCGCGCGATCAGAATCGGCGAAACGAACCGCTTCTCCAGCCAAGCGGCGATGTCTTCAATTTCGGGTCCGCACACGGCATGCTGCATCGGATACTCACGCCACTCGACCTGATAGCCGTGCGAAGCCAGTGTCGCCTTAGACGTGCGCGCCAGCGAAAGCGGCACGACCGGGTCTTGCGTGCCATGTGCCATCAGAATCGGGATGCCCGTATTGACAAGCGTGCGTTCCGCGCCGAGCGAATCGGCCAGCGTCAGGTAGGTCGACAATGCCATCACGCCGCCCAGCCTATGTTTGCAGCGGAGGGCGCACTGAAGGGCGATTGCACCGCCCTGCGAAAAACCGGCGAGAACGATGTTGTCAGCGCTGATGCCGCGACTCATCTCGCGTTCGATCAGCGCATCGATCGCCAGTTGCGAGGCGCGAATGCCAGTCTCGTCGGCTTTGCGCTCGAGTTCGGCCATCGAAATGTCATACCAGCCCGGCATCACTTGCCCGCCGTTAATGGTGATTGGTCGCGACGGTGCTTGCGGAAAGATGAACCGCAATGGCAGATCCAGCAGCACGCCGAGTTCCTTGACCATTGGTACGAAGTCCCAGCAATCGGCACCGAGTCCGTGCATCCAGATGACGGTGCCCTTCGGGTTCGCGCCGGTGTTGAGTTCGAGGTGTTCGATCAGATCTGCCATTGTTGTGACTTGCGCAATGTGGTTGGTTATTGGGTGGTTGCCGGACGGAGGGCCGACTTGGGACGAAACGCCTTGATCACGCTGTCATTGGTGTCAAGGTACGGCCCGCCGATCAGGTCTACACAGTAGGGAATCGCAGCAAAAATCCCCACTTCAACCGGTGCCCCATTGCTGTCGCGAAACCCTTCAAGCGTCTCGCGGATCGATTTTGGCTGCCCCGGCAAGTTGACGATCAGGCTCTTGCCGCGAATGACCGCGGTTTGGCGCGAGAGAATGGCGGTCGGCACAAAACGCAGCGAAATCTGTCGCATGCGTTCACCGAAGCCGTCCATTACGCGCTCGGCGATCGCCAACGTTGCGTCCGGCGTCACGTCGCGTGGTGCCGGACCGGTACCGCCGGTGGTCAAGATCAGGGAACACGCTTCAACATCTGCAAATTCAATCAGCGTGGATTCAATCAAGGCGCGTTCATCAGGAATGACGCGCGCGACGATGGTAAGGGGATTCTTGAGGGCGTGGCGCAGCCATTCTTCAAGCGCGGGTAAACCCTGATCCTGATAGACACCGGCCGAAGCGCGGTCACTCACGGACAGCAGTCCGATTTTGACGTTGTCAAAACTCATGCGACCCCGGCTGCTTTTTCAGTAATTCGCTTCAGTAGAAATTTGTACAGTACCCGGAAATGCTTTGGCGGCTTGTGCTTCAAATACTCGTCGCTGGCGTCTGCAACCAGTTTTGCCAGCGCGTCGGTCGCGGCTGCATCCGCATCGGGCATGATCTCGTTGTTGAACGCGCCAATCGCGCTCTGATCCGCCAGCAGCCTGCTCCGCCACTGCTCCGCCAGATGATGTAAGGCGGTTTCCTTGTGTGTCGGTGCCTTCATCGCGTCAAGTTTCTCGATGATGGGCACTGCATCGACCTGTCGCATCAGCTTGCCGATGTATTGCATCTGGCGGCTCATGCCGCCATGTTTGTTCGGATTGATCCGCTTGGCGTCGAGCAGGGCGTCTAGCAGAGTTTCCGGCAGATTGAACTTCTTCAGCGTTTCCGGCGAAAGGCGCACCAGCTCCTCGCCGACCAATTGCAGGGCCAAACTGCGGCGCTTCATCTCGCTTTTGCTGATAGAATTTTCTTCGAGATCGTCTTCCACGGCTGGGCTTTCTTGCCTGCTAATGTTGTTTGGCGCGCGGCGCGCAGCGAAGCGCGCATCATACCTGACTCGGGGTGGGGCGCTGCTGGCGGCTCCGACATGGCTGCATGCGCACATCGCGGCAAGCAGGTCATACTTGTCGAATGTTCGCAGCTCGGCCGGCAGTCCACCATTAGCGGCCGCCGCTCGAATTCCGTGGCAGAACCATTCCAGCGGTTTTCCAAACCTACGCTTTACAATCCACACTGCCCCATGACGAACAGCTCGCTGCAAAACGCCGCCACCCAGGCCATCGAATACGCCAAGACTCGCGGTGCGACGGCGGCGGATGTCGAGGCGTCCACGTCTGTCGGCCAAAACATCACCGTGCGGCTCGATGAAGTCGAAACCATCGAGCACAACCGGGACAAGGGCTTGGGGATCACCGTTTATCTTGGTCAGCAGCGCGGCAACGCCTCGACCACGGATATGTCCCGCGCGGCAATCGAACGCACGGTAGATGCGGCCCTTGCCATCGCAAAGTACACCGCGGCAGATGAATTCGCCGGGTTACCCGAGGCTTCGGCACTCGCGAGAGGGCCATTTGCGTCACTCAATCTTTATCATCCGTGGCAGCCGTCTATCGACGAAGCGGTCAAGTTATGCCGCGAGATGGAGGCGGCGGCGTTCGCCGCTGACCAACGCATCGATAACAGTGAGGGTGCGACCCTGTCGACCTACGAGTCGGATTTTATTTACGCAAATTCGTTGGGATTTGTCGGTGGCTACGCAACCACCAGACACAGCGCGAGCGTCACCGTGATTGCAACGGCCGATTCCGGCATGCAGCGCGATTACTGGTACAGCATGGCAAGAGACCGGCATGATCTGGAATCGCCTGATGCAATCGGTCTCCGCGCAGGCCAGCGCGCCGCCGCAAGACTGAACAGCCGCCGCGCGGCAACCGGCGAATACCCGGTCATTTTTGATGCGACCGCCTCCCCCGGTTTGATCGGTGCATTCGTCAGCGCGGTCAGCGGTTCGTCGTTGTATCGAAAGTCCAGTTTTTTGCTCGACAGTCTGGGGACGCAAGTGTTTGCCAAAGGCGTGTCGATATTCGAGGATCCTTTTCTGGCCAAAGGATTGGCGAGCGGGCCGTTTGACGGCGAAGGCGTCACCACTTCGGCACGCGATGTTGTCAAAGAAGGCGTGTTACAAGGCTATTTTCTGGCAACGTACTCGGCCCGCAAACTCGGTCTCAAGTCGACCGGCAACGCTGGTGGCAACCACAATCTGATCGTATCGCACGATGGCTTGTCGTTGTCTGATCTGTTTCGGAAGATGGGCAGAGGCCTGTACGTGACAGAGACCATGGGACACGGCGGCAATAGTGTGACCGGCGACTATTCGCTGGGCGCAGCCGGATTCTGGATCGAGGATGGTGCGATCGCTTATCCGGTCGAAGAGATCACCATCGCCAGCAATCTGCGCGACATGTTCAAAGGTATCGTCAATATCGGTAACGATGCGCTGCCTTACAGCTCCAAGCGGGTTGGCTCCATCCTGATCGACAAGATGTCGATCGCGGGCGAGTGAGTAGCGCGTGCAACGCCGCCACTTTCTTGCTGGTGCCGGCGTCGGCCTGACGTCACTGACCAGCCGGGCAGATGCACAGACGGGTGCGCTGCCGCAGGTTAAATGGCGCTTGACATCGAGTTTCCCAAAGAGTCTGGACGGGCTCTATGGCGGTGCCGAAACCATCGCCAGACGGGTCAACTCCGCGAGCGGCGGAAAGTTTCAGATTCAGGTGTTCGCGGCCGGCGAAATTGTGCCGCCATTGCAAGCGCTGGATGCCGTGCAGAACGGCACCGTTGAGTGTGCACACACCGCGCCCTACTTTTATTTTGGCAAGGATGCGGCGTTCGCGTTTGGCTGTGCGGTACCGTTCGGCATGAACTCGCGCCAGCAGAATGCCTGGATGTACTTCGGTGGCGGCTTGGAGCTGATGCGGGACTTTTACCGGAACTACAACGTCATCAGCTTTCCCGCCGGTAGCACCGGCGCGCAAATGGGCGGTTGGTTCCGCAAAGAAGTGCGTACGGTTGCAGACCTCAAGGGGCTGAAGTTTCGCATCGGTGGTTTC